>Ga0209051_1000795_pt1 | contig 33193 bp, 32 predicted proteins | sample AraplaCvi_mMS_r2_2_FD_184286 | JGI IMG/M metagenome (GOLD analysis project Ga0209051, IMG submission 184286) | Arabidopsis root microbial communities from North Carolina, USA - plate scrape MF_Cvi_mMS_r2 (SPAdes) (version 2) | ecosystem: Host-associated > Plants > Roots > Endosphere | place...
CAACCAGTCAAAACTGGCAAAAAAACAAAACCATCCCAACAGCAGGAAGACGGGAAGTCCCCCACCAAGATGGCCAAAAACAACAAACAAAAACCACCAAACACACTATTGAGTTCTCAAACAACACGCCCCACCTGCTCGCATGACAGCCCCGCGGCGAAAAGCCGCTAGCCTCTTGCGGACAGTAGAGTGAAGCCACCGAAGTGGACTTCCCTCTGGGATGCCGTCGCGCTCTGCGATCTGGACCGCGTCGCTGACGACTTGGATAAAGTTACGTGCCGGATAACGGAGAGTCAAATCGCCTGGTCAGAGGCGTGTCTGGCAGAAGTTCACGCCCCGAGCGGGTGCTCAAACCGGTTTCCAGACCGCCCAAACACGTCATTGGATCCGTTCCACGCCCGCGATGTTGCGCTTGCCGCGCCGCAACACGAGCCATTTACCGTGCAGGAAGTCCTCCGCCCGGGGGGCCCAGTCGTCGGCCTCGACACGGACGTTGTTGACGTAGACACCGCCTTCGGAGAGCGTCCGTCGCGCGTCGCCCTTGCTCTTCGACAAACCCGCGGCGACCAACAGGTCACCGATGCCGTCCGAAACGCCTGGTCCGAGCTCTGCCACCGAGGTTTCACGCAGGGCAGCAGCCAGGGTGGCCTCGTCGAGTCCGGCCAGGTCACCGCGGCCAAACAACGCCTGGCTGGCTAGCTCGACGGAGTCGGTGGCCTGCTGCCCGTGGACGAGGGTGGTGAGTTCTTGAGCCAATCGGCGCTGGGCGGTGCGTTCGTGGGCGCGCTCGGTGGTCGCGAGCTCCAGGTCGCCAAGTTCGTCTGCCGACAGGAACGTGAACCACCTCAGGTAGCGCACGACGTCGGCGTCGGCGGTGTTGAAGAAGTACTGGTACCAGGCGTACGGCGTGGTCAGCTCGGGATCGAGCCAGACGTTGCCGCCCCCGGTGGACTTGCCGAACTTCTTCCCGTCGGCGGAGGTCACCAGCGGCACCGTCAACGCATGTGTGCCGACGCCGAGTTTCTGGCGGACCAGGCGAACGCCGGCGATGATGTTCCCCCACTGGTCGGAGCCGCCGATCTGCAACGAGCAGCCGTACCTGCGATGCAGTTCCACGTAGTCGTTGGCCTGCAACAGCATGTAGCTGAACTCCGTGTAGGAGATGCCGTCACCGTCGAGGCGCCGGCGGATGGTGTCCCGGTCCAGCATGACGTTCACCGAGAAGTGCTTGCCGACGTCGCGCAGGAACTCGATCGCCGACAGTTGCGAGGTCCACGCCAGGTTGTTCTCGACGATGGCGCTGGTCGGCGAGTCGTCGAACTCGACGAACCGTTCGAGCTGTCCGCGAATGCGCTCGGCCCACTCCGCCACCGTGTCCGCGGTGTTCATCGTGCGTTCGGCGGTGTCGCGAGGGTCGCCGATCATGCCGGTGGCGCCGCCGGCCAGAACGATCGGCCGATGGCCGGCCCTCTGAAAGCGGCGCAGCGTCAGCAGTGGAATCAGGTGACCCGCGTGCAGGCTCGGTGCCGTCGGGTCGAAGCCGGCATAGAGCGTCAGCGGCCCAGATGCGGCCGCGGCGGCCAACGCTTCGCGGTCGGTGGACTGCGCGATCAGGCCGCGCCAATCCAGGTCGTCGAGGATGCCAGTGCCCGGAGAAGTCACGCCGTCAATCCTCTCCCATCAGTCGCCGTCGCCCGGCGCGGGTGCCCGCGGACTGCGACGGTAGGCGGAGACCTCGGGATGGTCGGCAAGCCAGAATCGCCATGGCCGGTCCGCGGCCTTGCTCACCCCCACCCGTGGGCCGCTGATCACCGGGCGTGGGGCACCGAGAGCCAGTCGCACCGAGCCGTCTCCGTCGAACAACTCGATTCCGTTGTCCTGCATCGTGATTCCCAGCGCAGAGCAGAGATTCCCCGGGCCGCGGGCCAGCGCCGCCGTGGCCACCGGCCCGCGGTGGCCGTGGGCGGTACCGAAGCCGTCGGTCACGACCGCGGCACGCAGTAGGACCGCGGAGGCCACGCCGTCCTCGCCGCACACCACGTTGGCGCACACGTGGATGCCGTGGCTGCGATAGGTGTACATCCGCCCCGGCGGACCGAACATGACTTCGTTGCGGCCGCCACGACCGCGGTAGGAGTGCGAGGCGGCGTCCGGCCACGGGCCGTCGTCGGGACCGCCATAGGCCTCGACTTCGACGACCGTCGCGACCACGCCGCGGCAGCTCAGTGTCGCGCCGACCAGGAGTCGCGCCGCCGACACCGGGTCGGTGGCCAACCGTTGCGCGCTCATCGAGTCGATTCTGCCCTCCACTCTTGACGTCACTACCTGCGGGGAGGATATTCATCACATGATGACTTCATCACGTGATGAATTATCCGACCGCGATGCCCGGCCCGCCGTGTCGGTCGAGCATCTGACCGTCGTCCGCGGCGCGCGGACCGCGCTGGACGACGTGACGGTGCGCATCGCCCCCGGCACCATCACCGGCATTCTCGGCCCCTCCGGATGCGGCAAGACCACGCTGATTCGCAGCATCGTCGGAACCCAGGTGATCGCAGGAGGCACCGTCACGGTGCTCGGACGACCCGCCGGCTCGGCGGACTTGCGCCATCGCATCGGATACGTCACCCAGGACGCGACCATCTACCCGGATCTACGCGTGGTCGACAACGTGCGCTACTTCGCCGCGCTGTATGGCACCGGCGCCGCGGCAGCCGACGAGGCGATTGCCAACGTCGGGCTGACCGATCATCGAACTGCGTTGTGCGGCAACCTGTCCGGAGGTCAGCGCACCCGGGCCTCGCTGGCCTGCGCGCTGGTGGCCCACCCCGAAGTCCTGGTGCTCGACGAACCCACCGTCGGACTCGACCCCGTCCTGCGGGTCGACCTGTGGGATCAGTTCCGCCAGTTGGCCCGCCACGGAACCACGCTGTTGGTGTCGAGCCACGTGATGGACGAAGCGGACCACTGCGGAGACCTGCTTCTCCTGCGCGAGGGCCGCCTGCTGGCCCACACCACGCCGAACCGACTACGAGAGGACACGGGATGTCAGTCACTGGAGGAAGCGTTTCTGTCCGTCATCCGGCACAGCACCGCACTCGCGCTCGGCTGAGCCCGCAGGCCTACCTGGCCACCACCGGGCGGATCCTGCGGCAACTGGCCGGCGACCACCGCAGCATCGCGATGATCCTCGTCGTACCGAGCCTGGTCATCACGCTGATGTACTTCATGTTCGCCAACGTGCCGCACCGGCCGGGGACGCCGTCGCCCTTCGACACCGCGTGCCTGATCATGCTTGGGGTGTTCCCCCTGGTCGTGATGTTCCTCATCACGTCGATCACCATGCAGCGCGAACGCGCGTCCGGGACGCTCGAGCGAATCCTCACCACTCCCCTGCGCCGACTGGATCTACTGGCCGCCTACGGCACCGCCTTCTCCGTTGCCGCCGCCGCCCAGGCGACCCTGGCGTGCGTGATCTCCTTCTGGTTGCTCGGACTCGACACGGCGGGCAGCCCCGCCCTGGTGTTCGCCATCGCGATCGTCAACGCGGTACTGGGCGTCGGACTGGGGCTGCTGTGTAGCGCGTTCGCCCGCACCGAGTTCCAGGCCGTTCAGTTCATGCCGGTGGTCATCGTGCCGCAGCTACTGCTGTGCGGGATCATCGTGCCGCGCGACGTGCTGCCCGAGTGGTTGCAATGGATCAGCAACGCGATGCCGGCCAGCTACGCACTGGAGGCGTTGCGGGAGGTCGGCGCCCACCCCGACCTGACCGCCACCGCCGCGCGCGACATCGGGATCGTGGTGGCCTTCGCCGTGGTCGCGATGGGCCTGGCCGCGGCCACCCTGCGGCGCAGGACGCCGTGAGCGCGTCGAACCGCAAACGCCCCGGCCGCCCGCCCGGCCCCTCCGACACCCGCGACCGGATCCTCGACAGCGCTCGAGAGTTGTTCGCGCGCAACGGGATCGGGAAGACGTCCGTGCGTTCGATCGCGACCGCCGCGGGCGTCGACTCGGCGCTGGTGCATCACTACTTCGGCACCAAGGAGCAGCTCTTCGCCGCAGCGGTGCACATTCCGATCGACCCGATGCTGGTGATCGGACCCATGAAGGAGATACCGGTGGAGGAGCTCGGACGTGCGCTGCCGTCGCTGCTGCTACCCCTGTGGGATTCCGAGATGGGGTCGGCGTTCCTGGCCACGTTGCGCTCGATGCTCGCGGGCGACGGCGTCGGCCTCATTCGGTCCTTCCTGCAGGACGTCATCTCCGTCGAGATCGGCTCGCGGGTGGACGAGCCGGCGGGCTCCGGTCGGATCCGCGTGCAGTTCGTGGCGTCACAGCTGGTCGGCGTCGTCATGGCGCGCTACATCATCGAGCTGGAACCGTTCGCCTCGCTGCCGGTCGAGCAGATCGCCGAGACCATCGCGCCGAATCTTCAGCGGTACCTCACCGGCGACCTGCCGGGGTTCAACTGATCAGGGCTCGGCGCGCTCCAGCAGATCCTCGTGCTCGGCGTCCTCGGTGACGGTGACCGCCTCGGAGATCAGTAGCACGGGCACGCCCGCCTCGATGCGGTAGGCGCGGCGAAGCCGCGGGTTGTAGAGGACGTCGTCGCCCACGAGCAGCAGGGGGCCACGGTCCTGCGGACACACCAGGAGGCTGCGGAGGCGTTGGTCGATCACAGTGTCAGCCGAGCGGGATGTTGATGCCGCCGCCGCTGTTGGGGTTCGGCGCTCCGCCGCCGTTGCCACCGATGCCGATGGTCGGCGGGTTCAGCACGGGGCCACCCCCGGTCTGCCGCGAGGCCTGCCGCACCTGGAACGAGAGCGTGGATTCCAGGGCCTCGACGAGAGGTCCCTGGTTCGGCCGCTTGTCCAACGCGGCCACCAGCGCCTCGCCGTTCGAGGTCGACGGTCGGAAGCCTCGCGCCCGCAGCGTCATGACCTTGTGGATCAACGTGGAGATCTGACCACCGCCCGCGCCGGTGTCGTAGTCCGTGGCGATGATCGCCAGAGCCTGGTCGGCAGTCATCGCGGGAGCGGCGTCACTGGCCGCCGCGGCGTCGGTGGACGGGTCGGCTCCGGCGGACGCCGAGCTGACACCGGTCACGAGCCCCGCTGCCAGGGCAGCACTGGCCATCGCGCCTACCAGCGCGCGACGCCAGCCGTTCGAGCTGGTCTGTTCGGCCATCAATCCTCCATCGTCGAGCGTCCAAGAGTTTCCGGCCCGACCCGGGTGGCCACCTGCAGCCACGCGGAGCCTAACAAAGCGCCGCGAGCGCGGCAGCATGTCACTCGCTTCACTTCTCTCACTCGTCGTCGGCGGAGTCGGTGAGTTCCGCACGCGCCGCGGCGGTGAGCCGCTTGTACGTCCCGTCGTCGTCGAGATACCAGGCGTGGCGCGACTGCTTGGGTACGCCCGCCGCCCGCAACGGCCCCAGCAGCGGCCGGTAGGTCGCGCTGAGCGTCATCTCGGGGACGACGTGGACGACGTCGGGCGCCGCACCGACCGGCAGGCCGACGAGGGCCTCGTTCAGATCGGCGGTCGTCACGCTGCCGCCCGGGCGCAGCTGCAGCGCCGAGACCGCGAGGGCGCGCTCACCGACCGCCACCTGGTAGGTGACCGCGAGGTCGACCGCGTCGACCCGGCCAAACGTGTCGTTCACCGAGTCGCCGAACACCGGGCCGCGTGGGGTGCGGATCACGTTGCCCCGGTTGGCGACGAGCCAGAAGTCGCCGTCCTCGTCCCGGCGGAACAGGTATTCGGTGGACACCCAGAGGTCCGCGGGGGCGAACACGCCCCGTTTGACCGACGCCGTGGGGTCGACGGGACCCCGCGGGTGGGCCAGCAGGACGCCGACCTCGTTGGTGGCCGCGAGCGCGACGAAACCGCGCTCGTCCTCCAGGATCAGGTCGTCGTCGGCGTCGTAGGCGGCCAGCTCGACGTGGCCGCCCCCCGGCAGTGGCCTGCCCTCGCTGCCGACCTTGGCGCCTGCGACGTTGGCCAGCACCGCCTGCCCGTCGGTGGTGGCGAAGAACTCGACGACGTGGGCCGGGGCGAACTCCTCCTCGACGCGCTTCCACAACCCCGTGGGCATGCCCGAGCCGATGAAGAGCCGGACGGGATGGTTGCCGTTGAGCACGAAGGCGGGGTCGTCGATGACCTCACGCAGCATCGCCCAGGTGTAGGACACGACGGTGACGCCGTACTGCCGCAGCTCGTGGACGAACCGGTCCGGCCGCAGCCCCCGCGACAGCGCGATCCTGGTGCCGCCGACGACCGCACCGCCCAGGCTGACGAGCAAGCCGGACTGATGATGCAACGGGGTCAGGCAGTAGACGGTGTCGCCGTTGCCGAGATTGGCCGCCGAGGCGGTGCCGATCGCCGACAACGCCCACCGGAAGTTGGTGATCTGCCGGGCCACGAGCTCGCCGCCGACGGTCGCGAAGGCGATGTACGCCAGATCCTTGGCGTAGCCGGGGTCCGGGCGGTACCAGCCCGGCAGCGCCACGACGTCGGGGTCGATCTTCTCCATGTCGACGACGTCGGCGTCACCGGTCCAGTCCAGGTCGCGCGCCTCACCGCCGCCGAGGACCAGCACGCGCAACGGCAGCGCCGTCGCCGCCTCGAGGTGTACGGGATCGGCGATGACGTCGGAGATGGCGCCCAGGCGGGCGGCCTCGAGGAGGTCGGCGTCCGGTGGCATGAGCACGGCGACCGCACCGAGCCGCGACAGCGCGGCGATCGCCACCAGCGCGCTGGGTCGCGTCTCCATCAGGACGCCGACGTGCGCGCCCTGACGGACGCCGACGTCGATGAGCCCGCGGACGACGTTGTTGACCCGTCGGTCGACCGCCTCGTAGGTGTGCACACGGCCGTCGAACAGGAGGAACTCGCCACCGGGGGTGGCGCGTGCCTGCTCGGACATGATGCGCCCGAGGGAGATTCGAGTGTGGTCGTTGATCTGCCCCAACCGGGCCAGCCTTGGCAGTGTGCGGGCGGTCTCGGCGACCAACGCGCGGGCCGACTTGTTCGCGGCGACGAAGGCGCCCGCCGCCGAGCGGGCCACGCTGAACGTGACTTCCGCGGCGGCACCCGCCCCGTGGGCGATGCGCGAGGCCAGCGGCACTCCGGCGTCGTTGGGCTGATCGGGCTGCAGCGCCATCGGGACGACGTCCTGGGGCATCTCGCCGTCACCGGCGATCCACCGAACCCACGCCGCCACGGTGGGCCACGTCTGAGTGGCCGCCTTCGATCCCACGACGAGGCCGAAATGCCCGGTGCGGATCAGGTATTCGTAGACGTCGGCCTGTGGGGACGCCCGCTTGATGCCACGCACCGAGGCGGGCTGGCCGATGTCGTCGACCTCCCCGACGACGGCGAGCACCGGGCAGTCGATGTCGGCCAGGGTGACGAGGTCGCCGCGAATGGCAAATCCGCCGCTCATCATCCGGTTGTGGGCGATGAACTGCTTGAGCAACTCGGCGATCGCCGGGCCGGACCAGGCGATCCAGCCGTCGCTGGCCAGGAACCGCCGCTGCTGCTCGCGCGGCAGCAGCGCCTCGCGGTCGTGCAGTTGGCGCAGGAAGTCGAAGCGGGACTGGGCGGTCTTGATGGGGTCGAGCATCTGGAAGCCGGTGCGGGCCAGCCAACCGGGGACGTCGAGGCGGCTGAACACGTGGTCGGCCATGAAGTCCGCGGCCCCGACGGCGAGGCCCGCCGGCAGATTCATCGGCAACGCGGCCAGGGTGTCCACGGGCGAACCGAACCCGACGATGCTCGCGAGGTCCTTGGACCGTCGGTACGCCGCGGTCTGATAGGCGAACATCCCGCCCTGGGAATAGCCGGCCAGATGGACGTCGCGGTCGGTGACCTTCTTCACAGTGTCGATGGCCTCGCTGAGAGCGACGACGTGGTCGGCGAGGTTTCGTTGCATGCCGCCCTCGACCTGATCCGGCGAGCCGAAGTCGATCACCCACGGGTCGATGCCCGCTTCGTGCAGGATGCCGACGGCACCCTCGTTGCGGGTGACGTCCCACATGTCGGCGGACATCATCATCGGATGCACCATGAGCACCGGTGGGCCGGCCGGTTTGGCCCCGGGCCTGCTGTCGGGCGGGAAGTACCGACGGAGCCGGTACATCGGCACGCTCTCCACGATCTGGAACGGCGACGGCACCGCGCCGGTCTCCAGACCGCCGTAGCGCAGCACCTCCAGCCCGTTCTGAGCGGTGGCCATCAGCCGCTCCACCGGTTTCACGACTGCCGAAAGATCCACGACGACCGTCCCCTTTCGTACGATGCGCCAATCCCCCGATCCGACGACATCATGGCACAGCGCACGTGGGGCTCTCCCCGATCAGCACCTATGATCGGCGCCTGATGGCGAACCTGATCAACCTCGAACGTGCAACCGTTGGTTACGGCACGCGCACCCTGCTCGACGGCGTGAGCCTCGGAGTCGACGAAGGCGACGCGATCGGCGTCGTCGGCCGCAACGGAGACGGCAAGTCCACGTTGCTGAAGATCCTGACGGCGACGCGACCGCCCGACTCCGGACGCGTCACCCACACCTCGGGGCTGTCGGTCGGCTATCTCCACCAGTCCGACGACTTCCACCCCGACGCCACGGTGCGCGACGTCATCGTCGACGGCAGGCCCGACCACATCTGGGCGGCCGACGCGGAGACGAGGTCGGTGGTGGAGAACCTGCTGACCGAGGTCGCGATGGACCGGGAGGTGAACAACCTCAGCGGAGGTGAGCGGCGCCGCGTCGCGCTGGCCGCCATCCTGCTCGCGGGCCACGACGTCCTGGTGCTCGACGAACCGACCAACCACCTCGACGTCGAGGTGATCGGTTGGCTCGCCGGGCACCTGTCCAAGCGCACCGCCAAGACGATGGTGGTGGTCAGCCACGACCGCTGGTTCCTCGACGCGGTCTGCACCCGCATCTGGGAGGTGCACGGCGGCACCATCGACGCCTACGAGGGTGGCTACGCGGCGTACGTCCTCGCCAGGGCGGAACGGTCGCGGGTCGCCGCGGGCACCGAGGCGCGCCGTCGAAACCTGATGCGCAAGGAACTGGCGTGGCTGCGGCGGGGGCCGCCCGCGCGGACGTCGAAGCCGAAGTTCCGCATCCAGGCCGCCAACGACCTGATCGCCAACGAGCCCGAACCCCGAGACTCCCTTGCGCTGCAACGCTTCGCCACGGCCCGCCTGGGCAAGGACGTCTTCGACATGCATCGGGTGACACTCGAGTTGGGCGACAAGCTCCTTCTCGACAAGCTCGACTGGTCCATCGGACCTGGCGTGCGGATCGGTCTCGTCGGCGTCAACGGCACCGGGAAGTCGACCCTGCTGAAGTTGCTGATCGGGGAGATCGAACCGACCTCGGGCACCGTCAAGCGCGGGAAGACCCTGCGGATCGGCTATCTCAGTCAGGCCCTGGTGGAGGTCGACGGCAACCAGCGCGTCCTCGACGCGGTCGAGAACGCCAAGCGGATCACCGAGCTCGCCGGCGGCAAGGAGGTCAGCACCGCGACCCTGCTCGAGGACTTCGGCTTCACCGGCGACAAGCTGACCACCCGGGTCTCGGAGCTCTCCGGTGGCGAGCGCCGTCGCTTCCAGTTCCTGCGCCTGCTGCTCGACGAACCCAACGTCCTGCTGCTCGACGAGCCGACCAACGACCTGGACATCGACACGCTCAACGTCATCGAGGACTACCTCGACGGGTGGCCCGGCACGCTGATCGTCGTCACCCACGACCGTTACTTCCTCGAACGGGTCAGCGACGTGACCTACGCGCTGCCCGGCGCAGGCCGGTGCGTGCTGCTGCCCGGCGGCATCGAGCAGTATCTGGCCGAACGCCCGAGCGCCAACGGGACCCCCGCGACCCGACCGGCCGATCGCAACGAGACGGCCTCGGCTCGGGAACGCAAGGCCGGAAAGCAGTTGTCGCGCATCGAGAGTCAGCTCAAGAAGCTCGACGAACGGATCGCCAAGCTGCACCTCACCATGGCCGACGAGGCCGCCGACCACGTCCGGTTGGGTGAACTGAACGCCGAGCTCACCGAGCTGACGGAGCGCAAGGAGTCACTCGAGGAGGAGTGGCTCGTCTTGTCCGACGACTGAGGGTCAGGGCCGCAGTCGCGACGACAACCGGTCGGCCGTGTCGCGAACCACCTGAAGCTGCTTGGCGACCTGAACCGGTGCCGTACCGCCACGGGCGTCGCGGGAGCTCACCGACCCCTCGACGGTCAGCACCTCGCGCACCTCGGCCGTCAGTCCCGGATGGATGCCCGCCAACTCCTCGTCGGTGAGCTCCTCGAGCCCGACGCCGCGCGCCTCGGCTGCCTTCACGGCCGCGCCGGCCGCCTCGTGGGCCACGCGGAACGGCACTCCGGTCCGGACGAGCCATTCCGCGACGTCGGTGGCCAGCGTGTAGCCCAGCGGGGCCAGCTCGGCCATCCGGTCGGCGTCGAAGGTCAACGTGGCGACCAGTCCGGCCATCGCGGGCAACAGCAATTGCAGCTGGGCCACCGAGTCGAAGACCGGTTCCTTGTCCTCCTGCAGATCGCGGTTGTACGCCAGCGGCTGTGCCTTGAGCGTGGCCAGCAGACCGGTCAGGTTGCCGATGAGGCGGCCGGACTTGCCACGGGCCAGCTCGGCGATGTCGGGGTTCTTCTTCTGCGGCATGATGGAGCTGCCGGTCGACCACGAGTCGTGCAGCTTGACGTAGCCGAATTCCGTTGTGCTCCAGAGGATGACGTCCTCGGCCAACCGGGACAGGTCGACCGCGATCATCGCCAGCACGAACGCGGCCTCGGCTGCGAAGTCGCGGGACGCCGTCGCGTCGATGGAGTTGTCGGCGGCCGAAGCGAAGCCGAGGTCCGCGGCGATGGCGTCGGGATCCAACCCGAGCGACGACCCGGCCAACGCCCCCGAGCCGTACGGCGACACCGCGGCACGGTCGTCGAAGTCCAGGATCCGGTCGAGGTCGCGCAGCAGCGGGTGCGCATGGGCCAGCAGGTGATGCGCCAGCAGGATCGGCTGGGCCGACTGCAGATGCGTCTTGCCCGGCATGATCTCGGTGGGGTGGGAGGCGGCCTGGGTGGCCAGCGCCCCGACGACCTCGAGCACGCCGGCGCCGACGACCCTCATGGCGTCGCGCAGCCACATCCGAAACAGCGTGGCCACCTGATCGTTTCGCGATCGCCCGGCACGCAGGCGGCCGCCGAGGTCGACACCGGCCCGGTCGATGAGGCCGCGTTCCAGCGCACCGTGCACGTCCTCGTCGGACGGCAGCGGGCCGAAGCTGCCGTCGTCGACGTCGGCGCCGAGGCTGTCCAGGCCGGCCAGCAGCCCGTCCCGCTGCGCTGAAGTCAACAGCCCGGCGCGAAACAGCACCAGGGCGTGCGCCTTGGACGCCTTCACGTCATACGGCGCCAGTACCCAGTCGAAGTGGGTCGACTTGCTCAGGGCCGCAAGCGCATCCGACGGACCGTCGGCGAACCGGCCACCCCACAGGGAACCCTCGTTGGTGCTCACTTGCCGGCGAGGTCCCGCTGCGCGGCAATCTTCGACGACAGCCCGTGCACGTGGACGAAGCCCTTCGCGCTGGACTGGTCGAAGGTGTCGCCCTCGTCGTAGGTGGCGAGGTTGAAGTCGTACAACGACTCCGCGCTGCGCCTGCCGTTGACGGCGATGTGCCCGCCGTGCAACACCAGTCGGATCTCACCGGTCACGTGCTCCTGGGTGTCGGCGACGAACGACTCGAGCGCCCGCTTCAACGGCGAGTACCACAGCCCGTCGTAGACCAGCTCGCCCCAGCGCTGGTCGGTGGTCCGCTTGAACCGGGCCAGTTCGCGTTCCAGCGTGACGTGTTCGAGTTCGGTGTGCGCGGTGATGAGCACCATGGCGCCCGGCGCTTCGTAGATCTCGCGGCTCTTGATGCCGACGAGCCGGTCCTCGACGACGTCGAGGCGGCCGACGCCCTGCGCGCCCGCCCGTCGGTTCAGCTCGACGATGGCCTCGAGCACCGTGACCGGCCTGCCGTCGATCGAGACCGGCTTGCCCTTCTCGAAGCCCACGATCACCTCGTCCGGCGAACTCCAGTTGACGGTGGGGTCCTCGGTGTAGTCGTAGACGTCCTTCGTCGGGGCGTTCCAAAGATGTTCCAGGAAACCGGTTTCCACGGCGCGACCCCACACGTTCTGGTCGACCGAGAACGGGGAACGCTTGGTCACGTTGATCGGGATGGCGTTCTCCTCGGCGAACGCGATCGCCTTCTCCCGGGTCCACGCGTAGTCACGGACGGGCGCCAACACCTCGAGATCGGGCGCCAGCGAGGCGAATCCCACCTCGAAGCGCACCTGGTCGTTGCCCTTGCCGGTGCAACCGTGGGCCACGGTGCCGCCGCCGTGCTCGCGCGCGGCCTCCACCAGATGCTTGACGATCAACGGCCGGCTGATCGCCGAGACCAGTGGATAGCGGTCCATGTAGAGCGCGTTGCTCTGGATGGTCGGCAGGCAGTACTCCTCGGCGAACTCGTCGCGGGCGTCCACCACGACCGCCTCGACGGCGCCACAGTCGAGCGCGCGCTGCCGCACGACCTCCATGTCCTCGCCACCCTGGCCGAGGTCGATGGCGACCGCCACCACCTCGCGGCCGGTTTCCTTGCCGATCCAGCTGATCGCGACGGACGTGTCCAGTCCGCCGGAGTACGCCAGGATGACGCGTTCGGACATGTAATCGTTCTCCTTGATAGTGCTTGGGCTGGTTATCGAAGTCGTTCGAGCGTGCTCGCCAGTTCGGCGCCCGTCATGGGTTCGCGCGCCACGACCAGAATGGTGTCATCCCCGGCGATCGTGCCGACGACGAAGGGCAGCGACGAGCGGTCGATGGCGCTGGCCAGGTAGTGCGCCCCGCCGGGAGGGGTGCGCAGGATCGCGAGGTTGCCGCTGGCGTCCGTCGACACCAGCAGCTCACCGAGCAGCTTGGTCATCCGGTCGGTGCCACCGGACACTCCGCGGACCGGACTGCCGTCCTCGGGGACGACGTACACCCCGGTGCCACCGTCGACGCCGCGCAGCTTCACCGCGCCGAGCTCCTCGAGGTCGCGCGACAGCGTGGCCTGGGTGACCTCGATGCCCTCGGCAGCCAGCATCGCCGCGAGCTCGCTTTGGCTGCGCACCGCCGTTGACGACAGCAGGGTCACGATCCGCGCCTGCCTGCCCGCCCGCGTCGAGGTGGTCACGATTGGTCCAGCAACCAGACCAGCAACGCCTTCTGTGCGTGCAGCCGGTTCTCCGCCTCGTCCCAGACCGCGCTCTGCGGGCCGTCGATGACGTCGTCGGTGATCTCGTGGCCGCGATGGGCGGGAAGACAGTGCAGCACCACCGCGTCCGAGTCGGCCAACTCGAGCAGCCCGCCGTTGACCTGGAACGACCGGAAGGGCCGAACGCGGTCGAGCCCGTCGTTCTCCTGACCCATCGACGTCCACGTGTCGGTCACCAGGACGTCGGCGCCCGTGGCGGCCGCCTTCGCGTCCGAGGTGACGGTCACGCTGGCCCCGGTCTCCTCGGCGCGGCGTTCGGCCGCCGCCACGAACTGTCGGGCCGGCTCGAAACCCGTTGGCGCGGCGATCGTGACGTGGACACCGGCGGTCACGCCACCCAGCATCAGCGAGTGCGCCATGTTGTTGGCACCGTCGCCGAAGTAGGTCATCCGCAAGCCCTTCAGCCCGCCCTTGCGCTCGGCCAGCGTCTGAAGGTCGGCCAGCACCTGGCACGGGTGGAACTCGTCGGACAACGCGTTGACGATCGGCACGGTCGAACCGGTTGCCATGGCCGCCAAGCGTTCCTGGGCGAACGTCCGCCACACGATGGCGTCGACGTAACGCGACAGCACCGCACCGGTGTCCTCCAGCGTCTCCTCGCGCCCAAGCTGAGTGCTGCGGCCGTCCACCACGACCGCGTGACCGCCGAGCTGGGCGATGCCCATCTCGAACGAGAACCGCGTCCTGGTGGAGTTCTTCTCGAAGATGACGGCCACCCCGCGCGGACCCTCGAGGGGGCGCGCACTGAACGGCGCCTGCTTGAGTTCGGCGGCGAGAGTGAGGACCTCGGCCTGCTCTGCGGGTGACAAGTCGTCGTCGCGCAGGAAGTTCCGGACTGTCACGAGCTCTCCTGGGCGGTGTCGAGGACGGCGGGTAACGCGGTGAGGAACGCGTCGATCTGGGCGTCGGTGACCACCAGCGGAGGCGCCAACCTGATGACGTCGGGCGCCGCGGCGTTGACCAGGAAGCCGGCGTCGCGCGCCGCCGCCTCGACCGCCTTGCCCTTCGGGGCGGTCAGCACGATCCCGCGCAGCAGACCGCGGCCCCGGACGTGGTCGACGAGCGGGTGGCCGATGGCCTCGACACCGTGGCCGATGACCTTGCCGAGCACGTCGGCGCGCGCCACCAGGTCGTCCTCGGCGAGCGTCCGAAGCACGGCGAGTGCGGCGGCCGTGCAGACCGGGTTGCCGCCAAAGGTGCTGCCGTGCAGGCCCGGGGTCAACAGCGTCGCCGCGTCGCCGATGGCCAGGCAGGCTCCGATGGGAAGTCCGCCGCCCAGACCCTTGGCCAGGGTGACGACGTCGGGGGTGACGCCGTCGTGCTGGTGGGCGTAGAAGGTTCCCGTGCGACCGACTCCGGTCTGCACTTCGTCGAGAACGAGCAAGGCACCGTGCCGGGCGGTGATCTCGCGGGCCGCGGTGAGGTAGCCGGGCGGGGGTGTGACGACCCCGCCCTCCCCCATGATGGGTTCGAGGAACACCGCGGCGGTCGACGAGTCGACCACGCGCTCGAGGGCGGCGACGTCGCCGTAGGGCACGTGGGTGACGTTGCCAGGCAACGGCGCGAACGGCGCCTGCTTGGACGGCTGACCGGTCAGCGCCAGGGAACCCATGGTGCGGCCGTGGAAGGCGTTCTCGGCGGCGACCAGGTTGGTCCGCCCGGTGAGGCGCGAGATCTTGAACGCGACTTCGTTGGCCTCGGTCCCGGAGTTGCAGAAGAACACCCGCGCCTCCGCGTCACCTCCGAGGTGGGCGACGAGCGCCTCGGCCAGGGCGACGCCCGGTTCGGTGGCGTACAGGTTCGACGTGTGACCGAGGGTGTTCAGCTGGGTGGTCACGGCCTCGATGACGGCCGGATGCCGGTGACCGAGCACGTTGACCGCGATGCCGCCCAGCAGGTCGACGTAGGACTTGCCGTCGGCGTCGGTGACGACGGCACCGTCTCCGCTGACCAGCGCGACCGACGGCGTGCCGTAGTTGTCCATCATCACGGCCTGCCAACGTGCCTGCAGCTCTTCGGTGTTCGTCATCGGGTCACCTTCGTTCCGGAGCCCTCGTCGGTCAGCAGTTCCACCAGCACGCAGTGCTCGACGCGGCCGTCGATGACGTGCGCGCTGGGGACGCCGCCGGCGACCGCGCGCAGGCAGGCCTCGATCTTGGGCACCATGCCCGATTCCAGCGACGGCAGCAGCTCCGTCAGGGTGGCGGCGTCGATCTCGCTGACCAACGAGGTGCGGTCGGGCCAGCTGGTGTACAGGCCCTCGACGTCGGTGAGCACGAGCAGCTTCTCGGCCGACAGCGCTTCGGCCAGCGCGGCCGCCGCGGTGTCGGCGTTGACGTTGTGCACCACCCCGGCCACGTCGGGCGCGATGGTCGAGATCACCGGGATACGCCCTGCGTTGATGAGATCCATGACGGCCCTGACGTCGACGCTGGCGACGTCGCCGACCAGGCCGATGTCGGTGGGTACGCCGTCGACGAGCACGGTGCGCCGCACCGCGGTGAACAGTTGGGCGTCCTCGCCGGTGATGCCGACCGCGTAGGGACCGTGCGCGTTGATCAGGCCGACGAGTTCACGCCCGACCTGACCGAACAACACCATCCGTGCCACGTCGAGCACTTCCGGCGTGGTGACGCGGAACCCGCCCTTGAAGTCGCCGGCGATGCCCAGCTTCTTCAGCATGGCGCTGATCTGCGGGCCGCCGCCGTGCACGACGACCGGATGAATGCCGCAGTTGCGCAGGAACACCATGTCCGCGGCGAACGCCGTCTTGAGGGCGTCGTCGGTCATGGCGTTGCCGCCGTACTTCACCACGACGATCTTGCCGTGGAGTTGCTTGAGCCACGGCAACGCCTCGGCGAGCACCGTGGCCTTGGCCTGGGTCGAGGCGGTCACGAGCTGTACGCCGAGTTCTCTTCGACGTACGCATGGGAGAGGTCGGTGGTGCGGACGGTGGCCTCCCCCGTGCCGACGGCGAGGTCGACCACGACGGAGACGTCGACCCCGGAGAGATCCACGTCGCGCGCACCCGGGGCACCGGCCCCGTCGACGCACACCGGAGTCCCGTTGAACGACACGCTGATTCGGTCGGCGGCCATGTCGACCGGCGCCATGCCCACCGCGGCGAGCACCCGACCCCAGTTCGGGTCGGACCCGAACAGGGCCGTCTTGACGAGGCTGTCGCGGGCGACGACCCGGGCGGCCACGACGGCGTCGGCCTCGGTGGCGGCACCGGTGACGGTGACGGCGACCCGCTTGGTGACGCCTTCCGCGTCGGCCTGCAGCTGCGCGCACAGGTCGTCGCAGACGGCCAGCACGGCGGCGTCGAGTTCGTCCTGGGTCGGGGTGACCTCGCTGGCACCGGAGGCCAGCAGCAGCACGGTGTCGTTGGTCGAACAGCTGCCGTCGATGTCGAGCCGGTCGAAGGTGCGGCCCGCGGCGGCGCGAAGTGCCCGGTCGAGGGCGTCCGCGTCGGCGACGGCGTCGGTGGTGATCACGCACAGCATGGTCGCCAGCGACGGCGCCATCATGCCAGCGCCCTTGGCCATCGCACCGATGGTCCAGTCCGCGTCATGGTGCAGCGCAACCTGTTTCGGCACGGTGTCGGTGGTCATGATGGCCTGGGCGGCTTCGGCGCCACCGGTCAGCCCGCCGGCCATCTCGTGCACGACGTCCTTGACGCCGCCGAGCACCTTGTCCATGGGGAGCCGGTCGCCGATGAGGCCCGTCGAGCAGACCGCGACCTCGATCGCGCCGGTCTCGGTGCCCCAGTCCGACAGTGCACCCGCGACGGCCTCGGCCGTGGCGTGGGTGTCCTGGAAGCCGAGCGGGCCGGTGCAGGCGTTGGCGCCACCGGAGTTGAGGATGACGGCGCGAAGACGCTTGGTGGTCATCACCTGCTGGGTCCACAACACCGGTGCGGCCTTCACCTTGTTGCGGGTGAACACCGCGGCGGCGGCCAGATCCGGCCCCTCGTTGACGACCAGGGCGAGGTCCGGCTTGCCGGAGACCTTGATGCCGGCCGAGATGCCCGTCGCGCGGAAGCCCGACGGCGCGGTGACGCCTTGATTGCGAACCATCTTGTGCTCGGTCACGGCGCCACACCCACGATCGAAAGTCCTTCCGTCTCCGCCCAGCCCAGTGCCAGGTTCATCGACTGCACAGCCGCCCCTCCGGTCCCCTTGACGAGGTTGTCGATCGCGCACAGCGCCACCAGGACGCCGGCGTCGGCGTCGACCGCGACGGCGACCTGGGCGGCGTTGCTGCCGATCACCGAGCCCGTCGTCGGCAGGCGGCCCTCGGGGAGCAGATGCACGAACGGCTCGTTGCCGTAAGCCTTCTCGTAGGCCGCCCGGACCTCGGACAGCGAGGCCTCGGTCTTGGCCGTGCACGTCGCGAGGATGCCCCGGGAGGTGGGGATCAGCACCGGGGTGAAGGACACGGTGACGTCCTTGTCGGTGACCGTCCGCAGGCCCTGGGCGATCTCGGGAGTGTGCCGGTGCGCGCCCCCGACGTTGTAGGCCCGTGCCGAGCCGATGACCTCCGAGCCGAGGAGGTCGACCTTGGCGGCGCGGCCTGCGCCCGAGGTACCGCTGACGGCGACGACGGTGACGGCGGGCTCGACGAGGTCCTCGGCGAGGGCGGGCAGCAGGGCGAGCAGGGCGGCGGTCGGGTAGCAGCCGGGCACGGCGATGCGCTTGGTGCTGCGCAGCGCCTCCCTGCCGCCGGGCAGTTCGGGCAGCCCGTAGGGCCAGCTACCGGCGTGCGCCGAACCGTAGAACCGCTCCCACGCGGCCGGATCGGTGAGCCGGAAGTCGGCGCCACAGTCGACGATGAGGGTGTCGGGGCCGAGTTGCTCGGCGAGCGCGGCGGAGTGGCCGTGCGGCAGGGCCAGGAACACGACGTCGTGGCCGGCCAACACGTCGACGTCGGTGGGCTCGAGAACCCGATCGGCCAGCGGCAGCAGGTGCGGATGATGCTCGGTCAGCGCGGTGCCCGCGCTGGCGGCGGCGGTCAACGCGCCGATGCGAAGGCGCCCGTCGGCCAGGGCGGGGTGTCCGAGGAGAAGTCGAAGGATCTCGCCGCCCGCATACCCGCTTGCACCGGCCACCGCCACTGACGTCATGCAGCGATTCTGCATGTTTATGCGCGTCAGTGCAAATTCATTTATCAGCGGCGCTGAACAGCGCCGACACGGTCCGCGGCAACCTCGACGGCGGCGTCGCGGGACGCGCTCGCCTCGTCCTCGGTGAGCGTCCGGTCGGGCGCCCGGAACCTGAGCGCCAGGGCCAGCGACTTGTTGCCCTCGCCGACCTGCGGGCCGGTGTACACGTCGAAGATCCGGACGTCTTCGAGCAGATCCCCCGCGCCGTCACGCACGGCGTCGACCACGGATTGGGCGGCCACGTCGTCGGCGACGATCAGGCTCACGTCCTGGAACACCGCCGGGAACGGCGACACCGACGGCGCGGGCAACGGCTCGACGGTGGGCACGGCGCTCAGGTTCAGCTCCACGGCGCAGACGCCCTTCGGCAGGCCGGACCGCTCGATGACCGCGGGATGCAGCTGACCGGCGTAGCCGATCACGGCCCCGTCGAGAACGATCTCGGCGCAACGACCCGGGTGCCACGGCAACTGCTGGGCGGCGCGGAACTCGAACTCGACGTGGCAGGCCCGCCCGATGACGCGCACCGCCTCGAAGGCGTCCGTTGCGTCGACGGGTCGGCCCGGCCCCCATGGCCCCGCGGGCTGGCGCAAACCGGTCAAGACCGCACCGACGTGCAACGGTTGCCGCGGCAACGCGCCGTCGATCAGCGCCATCTCCGCCTCGGTGGGACGACGGTCGACGGGGAGCCGTTCGATCGCCTTGGTCTCGGGCGTCGCCAGGACCACCTGCTGGATGCCGAAGAGCGCGTCGTCGGTGGCGCCACGGGAGACGTTGCGCGTCAACGCCTCCAGCAGACCAGGCAGCAGCGTCGAGGCGAGGTGGGGCCGGTCCGCATCGAGCGGGTTGAGCACCGTCATGGTGGCGCGACGGGGATCGTCGGCGGGCAGCCCCCAGACGTCGAAGACGCCCGCGGGCAGGAACGGCGTCGGCAGTACTTCGACGTAGCCGTTGAGCGCCAACGACTTTCCGACGGCACGGCGGCGCTTCTGGAGGGGACTCAGACCCCGGCCCGCGGGAGCGGTCGGCAGGATCGACGGGATCTTCTCGAGGCCCTCCAGGCGCAGCACCTCCTCGACGAGGTCGGCGGGCTGCTTGAGGTCGGGACGCCAGCTCGGTGGGACGACGGTGACGGTTCCGTCGGATTCGGTGACGCGACAGCCGATCTGCGTCAGCCGTCGCACGGTGGCGCCTGCCGGATAGGCCACCCCGGCCAACCGGTCGGGCAGGTCGACGGGCATGCTGACCGGCGCGGGCGACCAGTCATCGCGTGGTGGGTCGCCGCGCCAGTCGGTGAGCGTGGGTTCGACTGCGCCGCCGGCGATCTCGGCAAGCAGGGCGGCACTGCGGTCCAGCGCGGCGATGGAGATCGCCGGGTCGACCGTGCGCTCGTAGCGACGGCTCGCCTCGGAGACCAGGTGCAGACGCCGTTGGGTGCGCGACACCGTCGCCGGATCCCACACCGCCGCCTCGAGGAGGACCTCGGTGGTGCTGTCGCGAACCTCGGTCGTGCCAGCGCCCATCACCCCGCCGAGGGCGGCGGTCGCCACGTCGTCGACGATCAGCACGTCGCCGGCGTCCAGCGTGCGGGTCACGTCGTCAAGGGTCACGACCTTCTCGCCCTGAGTGGCGAAGCGGACGTTGAAGCCGCCGCTGATCAAGCTGCGATCGTGCGCGTGCAGGGGGTGGCCGAGCTCGATCATCACGTAGTTGGTCACGTCGACCGCCGGCGAGATCGACCGGATCCCGCTGAGCAGCAGCCGGCGTTGCATCCACCACGGGGAGACGGCAGCCGGATCGATTCCGGTCACCGGCCGGAGACCGAATCGCTGCACGCCCGTGCCGGGTTGGATGGTCACCGGCCACGCCTCGGCAGTGGCCGGCAGCGGCGCGACGTCGGCCGGGTCGACGAAGTCGAGGTCGTAGGCGCAGGCCAGCTCGCGGGCCATGCCGCGAATCGACAGGCAGTAGCCGCGGTCCGGGGTGATCGCGAGGTGGAAGACGACGTCGTCGAGTCCGACCACGTCGACCGCGGAGTCACCGGGCGCGGCGGTGCCGGGCGGCAGCACCATGATCCCGGCGTGATCGCTGCCGAGGTTGAGCTCCGAGGACGAGCAGATCATCCCGTCGGAGGTGCGGCCGTAGGTCTTGCGCTTGGCGATGGTGAAGTCACCGGGCAGCGTGGTGCCGGGCAACGCCACGACGACCAGGTCACCGACCGCGAAGTTCGTTGCACCGCAGACGATGTCGCGCGGCTGGTCCTCTCCGACGTCGACCTTGCAGGCCCGGATGGGCTTCTTGAACTCGGTGAGCTCCTCGATCTCGGCGACCCGGCCGATCGTCAGCGGACCGGACACCGGGCCGACGGGAATGATCTCCTCGACCTCGTGGCCGATGGCGATCAACGTACGCTCGAGCTCCTCGGGAGACACGTCCCAACCGGGCGTGCCGGCACGCACGACGTCGCGCAACCAGCTGTAGGGAACGCGCATCAGGCACCCACCCCGAACGGAAGCGAGAACCGGACGTCACCTTCGACCATGTCCCGCATGTCGGGAATGCCGTTGCGGAACTGCAGGGTTCGCTCCAAGCCCATGCCGAAGGCAAACCCGGAGTACTCCTCGGGGTCGATGCCGCAGGCGCGCAGGACGTTGGGGTTCATCATCCCGCAGCCACCCCACTCCACCCAGCCCGGTCCACCCTTCTTGCCCTCGAACCAGATGTCGACCTCAGCCGAGGGCTCGGTGAAGGGAAAGAAGTGGGGCCGCAGTCGAGTGCGACCCTCCGGGCCGAACTCGGCACGCGCGAACGCATCCAGCGTGCCGCGCAGGTTGGCCATCGTGAGACCGCGGTCGACGGCCATGCCCTCGACCTGATGAAAGACCGGCGTGTGGGTCGCGTCGAGCTCGTCGGTGCGGAACGTCCGGCCGATCGAGACGATGTAGACGGGCAGCTCGCGTTCCAGCAGCGCCCGGATCTGCACCGGGGACGTGTGAGTGCGCAGCACCTGGCGCGATCCGTCGGGGGCGATCTGAAAGGTGTCCTGCTCGCTGCGGGCCGGATGGTCGGGCGGGAAGTTCAGGGCGTCGAAGTTGAACTGCTCGGTCTCCACCTCGGGCCCGTCGGCCAGCTCCCACCCCATCGCGACGAAGACGTCGGCGACGTGCTCGGCGAGGATGGTGATCGGGTGACGAGCGCCGAGCGGCTCCCGCGTCGACGGCAGCGTGACGTCGATTCGCTCGGCGACCAGAGCGGCGGCGTCACGCTCGGCCCGCAGTACCTCGATGCGCGCGTCGAAGGCTTCCTGAGCGCCGGTGCGCGCCACGTTGACGCGGCGCCCGGCCTCGGCCCGCTCGGCCTTGTCGAGAGCGCCGAGGGACTGCCGGGCCAACGCGATGGGCGACTTGTCGCCGAGGTGTTCGGTCTTGGCGCGGGCCAAGGCGTCGAGGTCACCCGCCAGCTCGAAGGCCTGGCGGGCCGCGCTGACGGCAGTGGCCAGCGCGTCCTGCGAAAGTCCTGACGAGTCCGGCTGATCTACCACCCGGCGATCATAGCCAGGAGCGACGTGTGAGCCGCGCTACCCTCCGTCCACCCGCTGGTCGGTGCCGGCCGCCGCCGCGAGACAGCATCTACGGTCGCCACGTTCACCCGTTTACGACAGTGGCTACCATCTCGGCGGGATGAGAGGGCCTACGCCGCCGGCCGGGCCCGTTCGCGAACCCGCGTCGGATAGGTCTGCGTCATGCCCACCGCGCCGACGATGACGACGATCGGTATCACCCAGTTGGTCCAGTCGACGGTTTGCGGGACCCTGGTGGCGTAGAAGCCCAGCACCGAGATCAGCGCGAACACCAGCGCCCACATCAACGTGAGGACCCTGTTGGTCTGCCGGAAGGCCGACTTCTCCCAATCCTGCAGTGGGCGGTCGACTTTCGCGTACTGCTCGGTGAACGGCGTGAATGCCATCGACCCGAGGGCCATCACCGCGAGGACGCCACTGGACAGCGTCGTCGCGTAGGTGTCCATCCAGTCGCGGTCCTTGGCCCCGAGCACGATCCCGACGGCGGTGACCACGACGAAGAACCCGATCGTGACGACTTCGAGCAGCCGCGGTCCGCCGCGACCCATCGAGATGCCGAGGATGATCGCCGACAGCACCGCGCACAGGGCGCCGAACATCCACGTGCTCGGGCCCTCGGCCACCACCCAGTAGATGATCCACGGCACGAACCCGACGAACGGGCTGTGTTCAAACCACTCGTCCACCGCCTGAGGGTAGCCAACCGAAGCTCAGGCGACACCCTTCTGCTTGAGCAGCGGCAGCACACCCTCGGCGAACCAGTGCGCCTCCTCCAGATGGGGATAGCCGGAGAGGATGAACTCGTCGAATCCGAGGGCGTGATATTCGACGATGAGGTTGGCGACTTCTTCGTGACTGCCCACCAACGCCGTGCCCGCTCCCCCGCGCACCAGACCCACCCCGGCCCACAGATTGGGGTAGATCTCCAGGCCGTCGAGCCGGCCACCATGCAGCGCCGTCATCCGACGTTGCCCCTCCGATTGCGAACTTGCGTGCAGCGCAGTCTGCTTCGCGATCTGGTCTTCGCTGAGTCCCGCGACGAGCTCGTCGGCGACCGCCCACGCGGCCGCCGAGGTGTCGCGGCTGATGGTGTGCAGGCGGATGCCGAATCTGAGCGTGCGCCCCCGCGCCGCGGCGAGGTCGCGCACCCTCGCGATCTTGGCCGCCGCCGCCTCCGGCGGTTCGCCCCACGTCAGGTACACGTCGACGTGTTGGGCCGCGATGGGCAGGGCGGCCGCGGAGGACCCACCGAAGTAGAACTGTGGCAACGGGTCCGGTGGATCGGAGACCATCGCGTTCGCGACGTGGTAGTACTTGCCCTCGAAGTCCAGCGGGCCGTTTCTCCACACCGAGTCGACGATGTGCAGGAATTCGCCAGTGCGAGCGTACCGTTCGTCGTGATCCAGCCAGTCGCCGAAACGTCGTTGTTCGACGTCGTCACCGCCGGTCACGATGTTGAGCAGCACCCGACCACCGGAGAAGCGCTGCAGCGTCGCCGCCTGCTGGGCGGCCAGCGTGGGCGGGACCAGTCCGGGACGGAAGGCGACCAGGAACTTCAGCCGCTCCGTCTCCGCCAGGAGGGCGGCAGTGGTCAACCAGGCGTCCTCGCACCACGTTCCGGTGGGCGTGAGCACGCCCTCGAAGCCGAGCCGGTCGGCGGCACGCGCGACCTCGGCGAGGTACCCACGCGTCGGGGGCCGGTAGTTCGGCGGCAGGACCTGGTTCGACGACGCATGTGACGACGCGACGATGGAACGGCTGTCGCCGCTGGTGGGCAGGAACCAGAAGAATTTCGCCGGCACGTCCTCAACTTCCGTTCGTCACAAAGGGTTTGAGAGCGTCGTCGTAGCGGTGGTCGACCCAGTCCGCGAATTTCGGCGCCGACGCGATTTGCTTGGTCTCGGCGAACAGATCGGCGAGCTTCTGTTCGGAATCCACCAGCTGGTCGGACAGCGCCACCGACGCCCGCAGACTGCGGCCCTGCGCGGCGGTCCCCACGGGCAGGGCCAGGCCCACCGACGCGGAGTACTTGGCGGCCCACTCGTCGGGATGGTCCTGCGCCCAGCGGGTGGCCTTGGCGTAGCGGACCAGCAGGTCGCCGAGCGCCGAGTTGCGCTTCGCGTCGGCGAGGGCGGCGTCCGAGGCGATGCCGAACCCTGCTCCGTTGGTGACCCCGGTGGCCTGGGCGATGCTGCGCACGGGGACCTGCTGTTCGACCTGGGCGGTGTAGGGGTCCCAAATGGCCCACGCGTCGGCCTGCCCGCTGGTGAAGGCCGTGAGCGCGTCGGCGGGCTGCAGGAACACCAGCTTGACGTCGGCGGGCGACAGGCCCGCCTTTTGCAGCTGCGCCAGGATGTGCCCGTGGGCGGAGCTGCCCTTGCCGACGGCCACACTCTTGCCGCGCAGATCGGCGACGGTCTTGATCGGCGAATCGGCCCGCACCAGGACCCGGTCGCCGTCGCCGCCGTTCTCGTAGGCGGTCACCACCTTGACCCGTGCGTTGGAGGCGGCGCCGAAGATGGGCGGGGTGTTGCCGGTGACGGCGAAGTCGATCTTGCCCGCGGTCGCGGCCTCGATCTGCGGCGGCCCGGAGGTGAAGGTGGAGAACACGACCTGGTAGGGCAGGTCGTCGAGCGCGCCGGCCGCCTTCAGGAGCGCTTCGGTGCCGCCCTTCTGATCGCCGACCTGCAACGTCACGTCGGACAGTTCGGACAGTGGCACGGTGTCCGGAGCCTGTTGGGCCCCGGAGTTCTGCTCGCGTGACACACACCCCGCGAGAAGTGCGACCAGCGCCAGGACGGCCGCGACGCGCACGCCGATCACTCGTCTGGATGCGGGCATGACGGTTCCCCCTTGAAAGTCGACGGCACGTTGGTCAGAGGTCGACGCCGAGCTCGTCGAGAAGCTCGGCGCGGTAGCGCTCGGTGTTCGGCGAGGGATCCGACGGCGAACGCCGAGCGTCCTCGACGACGAGCTCGTGGGCCACGCGGCCCTCGTCGAGAACCAGCACGCGGTCGGCCAAGGCGACCGCCTCGTCGACGTCGTGGGTCACCAGCAGCACGCCAAACCGGTGTTCGCGCCACAACTTCAGCAGCAGCGCGCGCATCGTCAGCCGCGTCAGCGCGTCGAGGGCACCGAACGGTTCGTCGAGGAGCAACAGTTCCGGCTCGGCCACCAGCGCCCTGGCCAACGACACCCGCTGCGCCTGCCCACCGGACAGCGTCAACGGCCATGCCGTGCCGCGATCGGCGAGTCCGACGTCGGCCAGGGCCTGGTCGGCACGCGTCACCCTCTCGGCCTTGCCCGATCGGCTCCGCGTCAGCCCGTAGCCGACGTTGGTCCGTACGTCGCGCCACGGAAACAGCCGCGGCTCTTGGAACGCCAACGCCGGTGGCCCGGTGACGAGGCGCTCGCCGGTGTGATCGGTGGAGAGTCCCGCCAGGACGCGGAGCACGGTCGACTTGCCGGAGCCGCTGCGGCCGATCAGGGCGACGATCTCACCGCTCCCGATCCGCACCGAGACGTCGTCCAGTACGTGGTGCTTGCCGTACCACTTGTCGACGTGGCGCAGTTCGCCCGCGATTCCGGTCTGCCGTTCGGAGGTCACCGTCACGAGCGGTACCTCGAGGCTCGTCGTTCGGCGGCCCGGACGATCGCGTCCGTCCCGATTCCGAGCATCGCGTAGACGATCAGGCCGAAGATGATCACGTCGATGCGGAGGAAGTCGCGGGCGTTGTTGATCAGGTATCCGATGCCCTTGTCGGCGTTGATCTGCTCTGCCACGATGAGCGTCAGCCAGGCGATGGCCAAGGATTGCCGCAACCCGACGAGCACCTGGGGCGCCGCACTCGGCACGATGATCGTGCGGAACCGCTGCCAGAACGAAAAGCCAAGCACCTGAGCGGTTTCGAAGAGCTTGGGGTCGACCTGCCGGATCGCGGAGAAGGTGTTGAGGTACAGCGGGAAGCTGACGCCAAGCGCGACCAGCAGCACCTTGGGGAGTTCACCGATGCCGAACCACAGGATGAACAGCGGAATCAGGCCGAGGTGAGGCAGCGCGCGGACCATTTGCATCGGCGGGTCGACGGTGGCCTCGAACCACGGTGAGAGCCCGACGGCGGTGCCGAGGGCGACGCCGATCACCCCGCCGAGGAGCAAGCCCTGCAGTACCCGGACACCCGACACCGCAAGGGCGTCGGCGAGTTCACCGCTCTCGACCAGTTCCACCCCCGCCTCGAGGATCAGCGACGGCGCAGGCAGAACGTCTTGAGGAATCAGACCGAGTGCGCTGCCGAGCTGCCACAGCGCCAGCAGGGCGACGGGCGAGGCAAGCCGGATCAGTCCCCACCGCCGCCGTGTCACCCGGCTCGGGGACTGAGGTACGACGAGGGCGGTGGTCACGATGATGCGACGCTACGGAGCGCCGCATCACCGTGGAAGGTTTGGGCTCGCCCTGAGCCGAAGGGGCGTGACGCTAACCGAACCGCGTGGTGCCGGTGACGGTGCGGGCGGTCACGCCGCGGCCGTTGATCTTCGAGATCAAGGTGCCGTTCTTCAGGCTGACGGACTGATCGGCCTGCTGCAGCACTCGCTTGTTGCGCACCTGGGCTTGGAACTGTGCGGCGTTGAGCTGTTGCAACTCGGCCTGTTCGAAGTCACGACCGGTGATGCCACCGTTGAACTGCACACCGGTTGCCGATCCGTCGGGTCGGACGATCCAGGAGGCTCGAACGCCGTCCTGGTCGGCGGTGTAGATGCCGGCGGGTGCCGCCACCTTGGGAGCGGTGAAGGCGTAGTTGGTGCCGTTCATGACGACGTTGCCGGTCACGTTCTCGAGGGTGAGGGACGCGGTGAGAGTGTCGCGGAACTTGTTGACGACGTCGACCCGGCCGCCGGCCTGCTGGCCGAAGAACCAGGCTTCGTCGTCGGCGCCGTTGCAGGCGTAGGCGGCGATCTGGTCGCCGTCGACGGTGATGCCGATGGCCATCTTCTTGCCGTCGGCCTCCACGTCGGCGACGTAGGTGGCCCCCGTGGTGGTCGGTGGCGCCGACGCGGGCGCGGACTCGGAGGGTCCACCGGAACAGGCGGACAGGACGACGACTGCGAGCACGGTGACCAGCAGGGTGCGGAGGAGATTCTTCATGCGAATCATGGTTCTACCGGCGGCAAACCGTTGCTTGGAGATTCCTGGGAGACTCCGTGGAGATCCCGTCCGCGCTCAGGCCAGGGTGGTGACCGCAAGCGGCGTGGGCGATCCGGATTCCCGAATGGTCACGCTGCGGATGTCGGACTTCGGAATCACGGTCGCGGCGGCCAGGTTCGACGCCTGCTTCTCCACCCCCGACGGGCGCCACGAGGCGACCGTGGTCTCGGCGCCGTTCTTGGTCGTCACGACCAGGTCGTAGCCGGTGGCCTTCACCGCCCAGTCCTTGGTGTACTGGCATTCCCAGTCGAGACGCGTTCCCCACGGCTCGTCGGAGAGCGCCAGCGACGCCGTGACGCCCGGCCGCTGCCCGGGAGACATCGCCTGCAGCGACGTCCCCGGCGACGATTGCTGCGGGATGACGGCATACCCGACGAGACCACCGATGAGCAGGAAGGCAGCCGCCGACGCCAGCGCCGTCGCCACCCGCGCCCCACGGGAACGGGTCCGACGCCGCTCCACCGCCGCCGCGAACGACGCCGGTGCGGGGTCGGCCTGGTCCTGCGTTCCGGCTTCTGGTTCCTCGTCGAGCAGGGCCAGTGCTTCCTCGGGTGACAGCACGTCCAGGATCGAGGGAAGGTCGTTCGTCCACGGGTCGGCCGGCTCGGGTGAGTCGGCCAGGTGCCGCTCGTACTCGGCGGCTTCGGACGCCGACAGGGCGCCCAACAGGTAGGCGGCATCCCACTCGGCCATGTCGCGTTCGGAGGTCATTGCACGACCCCCCTTTCCTCCAAGGCCACGCGGAGCGCGCGTAGTGCGTAGTGCAGCCGCGATTTGACGGTCCCCGGAGGGATACCCTCGTGCCGCGCGATCTCAACGGCGGTTTGTCCCAAATAGTGCGCGCGTACCAACACGGTCCGATGCTCAGGACTCAGGGATCGAAGCGCATCGGACACCACGAACTTGTCGACCGCCGGCCCGAACATGTCCGGTGAACTCCGCTCGGGGACGGTGTCGGTCTGAAACTCGCGCTTGTAACGGGAGCTGCGCCGGTCGTCGATCACCAGGTTCCTGGCCACCGTGTGCAGCCACGCCCGCGTCGAGTCCTCGGAATAGGTGGTGAGAATGGTGCCGTTCTGCCACAGCCGCAGAAGTGACTCCTGCACGACGTCCTCGGCGAATTCCCGGTCGCCCCGCGTGAGCCGCAGGACGAAGCGATTCAACGCCGGCCCGTGCTCGTCGTGGATGACCCGCAACAGCTCGGCGCTCGCTGGATCGTCCGTCCGCTGTCGCTCGGGGGAAGAGTCCGTCATCGTGCGCTAGTTCCTTCATCGGTCCGTGGTTCACGCGGCTGACGGCTAGCACTGCACATCGCGGCGACGCCCGAAGTTGAAACATACCCAATCTCCTGATTCATTCCCCATCCGACGACACGGTCTTCGACCCGACCTACCGCGGCGGGCCGTGGAACTCCCGGCGGCGGGTGGACGGTGCCAGGCGGAAGCGGTTGCCGCGACCCCGCACGCGCCGTGAATTCAGGCACCGGACGTTGAGCACCACCTCGGAGCCCACCTCGTCCATGCCTGCGGGTTCGTCGGCGGGTCCATCCTCGGTACGCAGCACGCCGACGAACTGGTATCCCCGCCCGCGCACGGTACGGATGACGTGCTGCGACACGCCGTCGTCTCCCAGGGCCCGCCGAACCGCCTTGATCCGGCTGGACAACGCGGCCTCCCCGACGAACCGGCCGCCCCACACCGCGTCGAACAACTCGATCTTCGTCACGACCCGGTGATGGTGCATCACCAGCTGTGTCAGCACGTCGAACACCTGGGGCTCGACCGGGATCGAGACCCCGTTTCGGCGCAACTCGTAGCGCGGAAGGTCCAGCACGAAGTCACCAAAGAACCACACGGCGGGCTCGAGATCGGAGGCGGCCGATGGAAGCGGCGATAGCACGGTCACGGTGTTTCCCTTCTGGCGTGACGCCCCCGTGGGGCGCTGTCAGGAGGAACGACGGGCGACTCCGCGGAAAGGTTCAGCCGACCCGAGATTATTTTTTCCACGCCGGCTACCAGGCGTCATCGCCAACCGTCCGCCGCCTTTGCGGCACGCATCAGCGCGTCGCACAGATCGCGTAGTTCCGCACCGTCGGCACCTTCGTCGATGGCCGTGGCCATGTCCTCGGCAGCGCACTTGACCTGGTACACGCGATCGGAGAGCTGCGCTGCCTCGTCGGCGGAGAGCACCACCGAATCGGGGGCCAGCGACGTGCCCTTGACCATGGCGCGCTGCTCGTAGGCGCGCTGCCGGCACGACTGGCGGCAGTACTGCCTGCGCCGGCCCATCCCGGCGTCGGGGACCTCGCGGCCGCACCAACGGCACGGTTGAACCCGGGGTCGCCGTCGAGTTTCTGGTGCCACGGCACCCGACTGTAAACGGCTCACCCGGTCGACCCCGGTATCATTGACAGTCGCGTCGGGAACTTCATGCCATACGGCAGCGTTGTTACCCGCGGAACGTTTGTCGGATGAGGAGTGGTGACAATGGCTGATCGTGTCCTGAGAGGTAGTCGACTCGGAGCCGTGAGCTACGAGACCGACCGCAACCACGACCTGGCGCCGAGGCAGATGGCGCGCTACCGGACCGACAACGGCGAGGAGTTCGAGGTCCCCTTCGCCGACGAGGCGGAGATCCCCGGCACGTGGCCCTGCCGCAACGGCTTGGAGGGCACGCTGATCGACGGCGACGTGCCGGAGCCCAAGAAGGTCAAGCCCCCGCGCACCCACTGGGACATGCTGCTGGAGCGCCGCTCGGTCGAAGAACTCGACGAGCTGCTCAAGGAGCGGTTGGACATCATCAAGACCCGCCGCCGTGGAGCCAGCAGCTAGCGCACGACGCCGCGGGCGCGATCGAGGCGCCCGCGGATGCCCCATTCCGCAATCTTGAAGATGGCCTCGCGGATGTTCGAGCCGCTCATCTTCGACTTGCCCAGTTCGCGTTCGGTGAACGTGATGGGAACTTCCTTGACGATGAAGCCCGCGCTGATGGTGCGCCAGGTCAGGTCGACCTGGAAGCAGTAGCCCTTCGAGTCGACGGCCGCGAGGTCGATCTTCTCGAGCACTTCGCGGCGGTACGCCCGGTAGCCGGCGGTGATGTCGTTGACGTCCACTCCCAGGGAGATGCGGGAGTAGCCATTTGCGGTGCGGGACAAGATCATCCGCCGCCGCGGCCAGTTGCGCACGGTGCCACCGTCGACGTAGCGCGACCCGATGGCCAGGTCGGCGCCGGCGTCGACCGCGTCGAGTAGTCGGTACAGCTCCTCGGGCGCGTGCGAGCCGTCGGCGTCCATCTCCACCAGAACGGAGTAGGCCCGGCCCAGCCCCCAGGCGAAGCCCGCCAGGTACGCGGCGCCGAGGCCGGCCTTGGAGGTGCGGTGCATCACGTGGATCCGGTCCGGGTCGGCCAGGGACAGCTCGTTGGCCAGCTCGCCGGTACCGTCGGGGCTGCCGTCGTCGACCACGAGGACGTGGACGTCCGGGCGGGCGGCGTGCACCCGTCCGACGATCAACGGCAGATTCTCGCGCTCGTTGTAGGTCGGAATGATGACCAGCGTGCGCTGACTGGGGCGGTCGCCACCCGGCATCATGCGCGCACCCGCTCGTCGGTCATGTCACTCCTTCGTCGTGGACTTCTCCGCAGCCGGCGCCTTCTGACGGCGCCGCGCGAATACATCCGCCAGCGGTCCATTGTGCAGCATCGCCCACGCGAGACCCGCAACACCTGCAATCACGATCAAACCCTGAATCTCCGGACCCCATCGCGTGGCCGGCGTCAGGCTGGTCTTGAGCCGAATCTGGTTGTCGAGGTAGGCGGGCTGGAAGAACTCGGTGCGGTCCAGCTCCCGCCCGTCGGGTCCGATGACGGCGCTGATCCCGACGGTTCCCGCCACGACGACGAAGCGGTCGTGCTCGACCGCCCGGAGCCGGGCGAAGGACAGCAGCTGCGCGCTCATGGACTCGTCGAACGTGGCGTTGTTGGTGGGCACGGCGAGGAACTGGGCGCCGTTGCGGACCGACTCGCGGGCGGCGCGGTCGAAGATGACCTCCCAGCAGGTCGTCACGCCGATCGGAATGCCTGCCGCGTGGACGACGCCGTTGCCGTCGCCGGGCACGAAGTACCCCGCCCGGTCGGCGAAGGACGACAGCTTGCGGAAGAAGCTGCGCCACGGCAGGTACTCGCCGAAGGGCTGCACGATCTTCTTGTCGTGGCGCTCCCCCGGCCCGTTCGCCTGGTCCCACACGATCACCGTGTTGGTCGCCTGCGGATCCTGCGGGGTGTAGCCCGGTGCGGCGACGACGGCTCCGACGAGGATCGGAGCGCCGATGGCGTCGGCGGCGATCCCGATCTGGTCGGCCGCGTCCTGGTTGACGATCGGGTCGATGTCCGAGGAATTCTCGGGCCACACCACCACGGCCGGCTGCTGCGCGCGGCCGGCGCGGACGTCCTCGGCCAGGCGCAGCGTCTCCTGAACGTGGTTGTCGAGCACCGCGCGCCGCTGGGCGTTGAAGTCGAGGCCGAGCCGCGGCACGTTGCCCTGCACCGCGGCGACGGTCGTGGTGGGGTCGTCCCCCGCGCCCACTCCGGACTGCCGCACGTACGGCGTGCCCAGGGCGACGACGACGAGGACCAGCGCCACGCTCGCACCGGGAACCAGGATCGCAGGCAGGTCGACGCGTCCGGTGCGATGGTCGGTGCGCCACCACCGGGCCGCCTCGAGGGCGATCGCGCCAAGCCCGAACCCGACCAGGGCGACGGCAAACGACACCAGCGGCACGCCGCCGAAGTGGGCGACGACGAGCAGCGGGCCGTCGTCTTGCGCGTAGCCGACGACACCCCACGGAAATCCGCCGAACGGAACGGTCGACTTCAGCCACTCGCCGAGCACCCACAGGCAGGCGAACCACACCGGCCAGCCGGGCAGCCTCCGCACCACCACGGCGAGGAGACCGAAGACGGCGGGGAACAGCGCCTCCATCGCCGAGAGCGCCAGCCACGGCATGGCCCCGACGAACCCGCTGATCCAGGGCAGCAAGGGCACGTAGAACGCCAACCCGAACAGAAAGCCGTAGCCGAACCCGCCTGCCTTCGTCGTGGCGAAATGGGTGAGCACCCAGGCCAGCAGGCCGAACGCGACGACGCTCGTGAACCACCACCCGAACGGCGGGAAGCTGACGCACACCAGGATGCCGGCCGCGACGGCCGCCGCGATGCGCAGCACGCGCGGTCCGAGGACTGCCCACAGCCGGGCCGCGGACGGGCGCTCAACCATGGATGGTGACACCGCGGTGCACCGTCTGACGACAGACCGGCAGGGGCGCGTCCGGAGCGAGCCGCGGCAGTGCGGGGATCCGCGAGCGCGGGTCGGTGGACCATCGCGCGACGGTGTCGGCGGGCGCGGCCACCTCGAGGGCGTCGAGGCCACCGGGCACGTCCCAGACGGCGTAGGTGGCGGGGGCGCCCGGAGCCAAGGTGCCCGCGACGCCGTCGCGAACGCCACCGGCACGCCATGCCCCGCGGGTGGCGGCCGCGAACGCGGCCCGGGCCGACAGGGCGCTGCCGGGGGTGTGGTGCGCCGTCGCGGCCCGCACCGTCTCCCACGGATTCACGTCGGTGACCGGCGTATCGGAACCGAAGGCGAGTGGCACGCCTTGGGATGCTAACAGCGCTAGCGGATTGAGCCGACCGGCCCGCTGCGGCCCCAGTCGCCGGGCGTACATGCCGCTCGGACCGCCCCACAGGGCGTCGAAGCTCGGCTGCACGCTGGCGATGACGCCCCAGCTGCCGAGCAGGGCCGCCTGAGCCTCGGACACCATCTCGAGGTGCTCGAGCCGATGCCCGCACCGGGCGACGGCGGGGGCGCCGTGCCGGGCCACCACGCGCGCCAGCGCGTCCACCACCGTGGTGACCGCG
>Ga0209051_1000796_pt1 | contig 33118 bp, 35 predicted proteins | sample AraplaCvi_mMS_r2_2_FD_184286 | JGI IMG/M metagenome (GOLD analysis project Ga0209051, IMG submission 184286) | Arabidopsis root microbial communities from North Carolina, USA - plate scrape MF_Cvi_mMS_r2 (SPAdes) (version 2) | ecosystem: Host-associated > Plants > Roots > Endosphere | place...
CGGAGTGGCAGTCCGTCTCTAGATGCCCACGCCTCTGGTCGTCCCGTGTTCGGCTGCTGTCTCGAGGTTAGGGCCATCTGCCCTGCACCGTCATCCCTCCCGTGGCTCACATTCCAGTCGCGATCGTCTGGACGGTGGCGTCGATTTGTCATAGTCAGAGCTCACTAAGACGTTGCATGCGCAGACAATGAGAGGCGATACTTCGGGGCCATATTTCATTCAGGCACGGGGTGGGGGGTCGAGGCCCCACCGGAGATATGGAGGATCAGCGCTGGCGGTGCTGTTGGTCAGCGCGAGAAGTTCCCATTGTCGGGCCGGCTTGTCTTGCCACTTGTTGATTCATGCGATGTAAGCATCAGTTCGGCGAAGTGCTCTGCATCGCGTGTCACGCCGCTTCGTAGATCCTGGCACCGAAATAAGCACAAGTTGGTCAACCTCGGCGATCCCGACTTCGGAATACAATGGGGTTATTCGGGGAGGCTGGGCGAATACACGCGATTCCCTTCAAAGACCTACCCAGGTAGGCTAGTGTCCGCAGAAGTATTGCTTTGCAGTCACTAATATCAGCTGCAAATAAACTGATGCAGGAAAGTCGCGGGTTTGCGAGTAGATATTACCTACCTCCATCGCTGAAATCTGATTATCTATGCAACGTCATTTTCCCAACCGGACAGCCTTGACCCCATACTCATTGCGGTCCGCACTTGCGTTTCATGGGAAGCGTCCATCTCTTTTAGAAGTATTAGCAACATGACAGCACACAATGAAAAGCTCAGATGAGAATAGGCCCTATGTAGAACTTCGCTTCCAACTCCTTTAAACGTAGCTTCATGTGCCGTCTTATTCCGATACTTTTTCAGTTTGGTTGGCCAGCCACCCTCCGACAGCCCTAAAGAATCCGCAACGTCGGCACCCAAGAATGAAAGAACGTCAGCCGCCTTCTGTTCAAAGGTTCGCTCATTCTTGAACGTCTCCAAAAGCGCTGATATCTGGGATTGAGGAATAGGTAACTGCCGAACATGCTCGCGGCTCTTCTTTAGCTCGGCCTTGGAAATCTCGGCCCAACGCCGGCGCGGAAGCGGACCATCAGCAGTGGATAGCAGTTTATGAACCCCCTCCAGTCCGGCCGCAAGACTTGCGAACTTAGGTTCAACGAATGTTTTAACCGAAAGTGAGCCGGACAGGATATACGCCATCGGCTCTAGTCTCTGGGAGGCTGCTTGGAAGCGGTTCATTAGAGTGGGTAACTCCGTGAACAAACTGAGTGGAGCGAAGGCTGAATGGGACATCTGACCATAGTGCGGTTGCACCCATTGGTATGACTGCCATCTAAGGTTGACGCCGTCAGTCGTTTCAAGCGCTGACGAGGTAACCGCGGCCGATCTACCAATTAAGCAACTCAGGAATCGTTGGGCTAGATAGGTGAGCTGGTCCAGAAACCCAAGGCTGGTAAAATCTATCGCTGCATCCTCTATCAACACGAACTCGAGGGTGGAATCGCACTTGTTAGTTATAGCGACATAAACATCAACCGTTGGAAACTCCTCACATATGAGGAGGTTCGACCCAATCTTGACTTTTGCATTATCGATTGGTTCCAGTCCTTTGCACCATTCAGTGAGACGCTGAAACTGCACAGTCATCCTGGCTATTCGAAAGTTCTCTATGTTCTGCGTTGTTTCGGCTACCAAGGCATGATTGTATTCGTGACGATATGAAGCATCCAATGAATCAGAGTCTTCGGGCATGAAGCCAATGCCAGCATCCCGACGCAGGAGCAGGACTGACCGTCCGTCATCGAGGCTTCCCGACATCGTCGCAGGCGTAGCCATTTTAGTAAGCTGTGTTTCACCCCCAAGATCAAGGAAGGGTCTTGATTCATGAATATGAAAGTATCCAGGAAGTCGGTTACCGCTTTGGTCGGTGTCCCAGAAAACGCCCGAGGATGATCTGGGGGCAGAAACTTGGCTAATCATCTTGTGCCCTTTAAAGTCTTTCTGTGTAAGTTCTTTTAATGTTGTTGTCCATCTAATCGGATGGCTGACTTGATATATGGAGTAGATGATGTAATTATGCGATCGGTTATCGGCCAGGGCTTATGAAGAAAAACTAGTCAGGACATCGGGGGCATCCATTGGATTCTTTGCCATTGCTCTGCCGAGGAAATTCTGCAATACGTCGTTGATGACTAGTTCGGTTGTACGAGCAGAATGCGGGTTGATGGGCCCGAGGTAGATGACGACTCTGTCCAGTTCGTGTATCAAGAAGGACTCTCCTGTTAGATTGCCCAGATGCCTCCTGTTAGTGTTCTGCGACAAAGCATCTTCCATCGGTACGGTGCGGGTTAGTCTAGGCTCCCAGTTTTGAGAGTCGAGTCTGAGCTCAAAGGTCAGCCCGTTGCTCTCCTCATTCGATTCAAGAAGGTTCTGGAGTTCGAGTTTGAGTTCTTCGAGTTCGCGCATCTTGCCCTTGGCTTTTAGCCATGAGTGTTGATCCTTTATTGCCGACGCCACTCGATGGAGGTTTCGCTCGAATAGAGGAGTTCCTGCCTTGCAAGGGTCAGTATAGCTGGCGGCGATCTCCATTGCTTCTTGAAGATCGCTGGTTTCGAGTATGCGCTTGAGAGTCGCAGCTCTCCAATCGATATCCCAATATTCTGCTTCCACAAGTTTGCGCCAGCTGTTTAATGCGTCGTCAATCAAATCGAGTGAGGCTGGCATATTGGAAGCCATGTAGTCCGCAAGAGGCGGTTTGGGAATAATGCCTGTTTCACGAAGGAACTTCGAGTTCTGTCTGTAAGATAGACGATCGAGAGCGCGCTCAATATCGACTAGTTTTTGGTCGAGATCATTGGTGCCCACCAGGTAGGTCTCTGAAAGTAGTTCCTTTCCCGGCAGCCGATAGAGTAGTTTGGCATTGTTCTTGCCTCGGTTGTAGATTTCTTCTCATAGGCGCGAGCAATCTGTTCGGCGGAAATTATCCGTACGTCACTACGGGGTGTCATGTCGGAATGGAGCATGAGCCAGTACTCTGGCCATGGTGCCCCAGATTCATCTTCTATATGCTGAGGGTCTAAGTGGATGTCTGTTCGAAAGTCCTGAATCCATTTCGCCTGGACTCGGCCGATACTTGGTCTTTCTGAACTTCCCCAGTGGGTCAAAGATTCTGCTGTCCGCTTCTGGATTAGAAAATCTGCCCCATCCGTGTCAATACTGCGGGTAAGGACCCAAAATCTGTCAAGCAGTAGGGCCCTAGTGCGTGCTTCGCCTCGTTCACCGTTGTCATTTCGTTTCATTGCTGCTGTTAGGACTTCATCGAAGGGCATGGGAGTATTCTTTCAGGTTTCGGTGACTCTAAGGAAACATGAAGTCTTTGCGTTCTTCGTTATTGCCCAAAGCTAGTATCGAGTCGCTTCGAGACGATCTTGGCGTTCGTTGCCCAGAACGGGATCAAACCCCAGGAAGTCATCAGCAAGCGTCGGTCAATACCTCGAACATCCCTGCGCGACCACAATTGGAGCTTCCGTCACAACGCAGCACCCCGATGCGATTTACCTATGTGTGGAGATCAACTGGTTACTACGGCGGGGGCTGACGCTCTCCAAGCCTCGGTCGTCGGTAGAATCGTGCTTTGCAAACAACTTTGCGAACGACGCCGGACTACCCCTAGCTTCATCCGCAATTATCGGCCCAATGGCTAGCCCCGGAAGCTTATCTTGGTTTCACTGGGCATGAACCGAATCGATTCTGCTACAACGATCTGAACGCCATTGTCAACCAGCGGGATGCAACCAAGATCAGTGCTTCTAGGGTTCTCGACAGCCGCGCCTCTCAAGGAACGAGTGGCATGATCCCACAGCGGAACATGTTGATTGTGACAGGTCTGGCTTGCCGGAGTTCACTCAATTCGAACGAGCAGACGTACTCTGGCCCAATGTCGGGCAGAGTTCAAGCTTGCGATGACGTCCATACGATGGCGAGTCCCGCTAAATTGCTCGCCAGGGCGACCCAAGCAACGACGGAAACGCGCAAGAACTTCCGAGAGACGTAGTCAGCGGTTGATTTGTTGAGCACCCAGGCTTCTAAGCTAATGGCAGCAAGCACAGCTATGCACAGGTAGATCGACCCCGCCGAAGATCCGCCATTCTTTGAACTCTCGAACACGGCGCCGAAAACCGGAAGCAGAATGACTGGAAAGATTTGGATGGCATCGGCAGCATAGTCGATGTGGTCATTAACAGCAGATAGTGACAACGGCGGCTGCTCGAGCGCATCTCGTGGGATTGCAAGGCTGTCCCTATCTCGAGAAACCTGAGCTCGAATGGTTTTTTTCACTTTGGCGACCAACTGCGGAGAAATCAGAATGAATGCGATGGCAGCAACGAACGGAATCGCGGCGCTGAGACCCGCCATCTAGACCCACCACGTCTTCACTCAGTATCGACCTGGACAGAAATAGAATCGTTTGCCGTGCCGAGGAACCCTATGACCTGAGCTACGAGGTCCGCCCGTACAGTTGCCCCCTTTGAGCTGCCCAGACTACACAGGGCGCATTCGACCACCCGAAGACTCCTTCCACCGCCCCTTCCGGGACGACTAGGTACGCGCAATTGCCCACTCCACGTTGGGACTTTGCCGGAGGTTGTCAAGTAGTTGATCTCAGGGGTTTCGCACGTTCCCTTGATCGTCACGTCGTAAGCGACGATGCTCCGGTTTCTTGCTCGAACCTCGTGCCTACTTCCAACATTCCTAACGGTTCTTGGAAAAGAGCAGATAACTATGCTGTCGATTGCGAGTCCGGACGGCATGCGTGTGGCAGATTCAGAAACCCGGCTCATGCCGCCACCACTCCTCGTTAGTCTTTGCCTGCGTTTCTTCCGTCTCTGAAGCCGCCAGGTGTTCTCCCTCTGATTCCACATGGGCCCACAACTGGCTGAGTTTCACAGCGTTTTCCACGACGGCAGCAACGCCGATGCGACCAGTTCCAGTGACGCTCAGGAGCCATTCCAGCTGCTGGGCGGCTTCACTATAGAGGCCACCTCGCATGCAGCTCGCTTCGTCACCAAATCCGACCACTATGGCACCTCCGGGCAAACGCTCCCATGCCACGCTCCGGGTGTCGGAGAGATCGAGCCGGACAATATCCCACGACTGGTCGACCCAGCTGTGGTTGTCTTTGGTGAGTCGGCTAAGCCCTTCCATATCGACTTCAAGATCTTCAGCGGCCATACAAACAATGGCATCAGCCGTCTGATATGCGGGCTCATGGCTGGCGAGGTCCACGAATTGCGACGCAGTCCAACTAGATGTCCAATTGACGGTTAAAACGTCAGGTGAGACATCCACGACAGCAACTTCGCCATCCTCAAACCCGAGCTTTCTAACGAGCCCGTCATCTCTTCGTAAATCTGTTTCTTCCAGCGCCATCGGCACTCCTAGATCGAGATTTCTTAAGGATGCCAGAGGGCCTTGCTTATGGGAAGAGACTCTTCCGGGAACGCGGGTCTTACTGCACTATGTCCACGCCCCCACATCATCGCCTGTCCTTAACCCTTTAAACACTCTTATGTCGCCACAGCCTCTGGAAAGCCCGTATTGGCTCGCCATGGTGACGGAACTGGGGCATGAGCATTGCTCCGCTTCTCCAAGGCTGTTGGGTTCACGCAACGTCCTCGGTTCCTCTAGTTCCTTCAGGGGAGCAGCCAAGAGCGGGACGTTCCCCCGCAGTTGATGGAGTGATTTAGTGCCGAGAATCCTAGTCCTGAGTCCTCTTGGCGAATACATTCAGTTCTGCAGGGGGTCGCCCACTGCTATGCTGCGTCTTCCCCTCGGCACGATTGGTTGCTCCTGTGGTTGACCATTCCCGTTGGCGGACGTAACGCTCCAAGCAGACCGGTCGACCGGCACACGGGAATCAAACTCCGGCAGGTTCCGCATCGGCAAACCTAGGGACTCAGCTGTGCACTGATGTTTGCTGCCGGAGCTCCCGCTAAGCTGAGGAACGCCAGCGGGCGCGCAAGCGCTACGCGTTAGTTACTTGGCGGAAGGATAATCAAATGGCTCGGCCGACGGTTCAGGATGTCGCCAGGACGGCGGGGGTGTCTGTAGGGACGGTGTCGCGCGTCTTGAACGGGAGCTCGGCGGTTAGCCAATCGGCCAAGGAAAAGGTCAACTCCGCCATAAAGGAGCTCAGCTACCGCCCACTCGCCTCGGCGCGAGATCTCCGAAGAGACCGAACCATGCGTGTCCTGGCCCTCGCCAAGAACCTGGATTCGCTGGTGATTAGCGAAGTCTTCCGAGGCGTAGGAGACGCTGCCGCGGACTCCGGCTACGTCAGCCTCATCGCTGCGACCGACGGTGACCTTGATCGTGAACAGCAGCTCGTGGATATGTTGCGCAACGGCTCCGTGGACGGTTTGGTGATCTTCTCGCCCACGATGCCGGACGACGACGTAAACACTGTCGCCGAGCAATTGAGCGTGATCCAAGTCTGTGAAATTGTCGACGCAGAAGCCGCGTTCGGGGTGTCCATCGATGACCGCCAGGCCGCCTACGACATCACCAAACACCTGATCGACACGGGCGCCAAGAAGCTGGCCATGCTCGCGCACAGGGGTGCCCGCTCAGGCCGGTTGCGCGAGGAAGGCTTCCGCCAGGCACTCAACGAAGCAGGCTTGGAACAAGACCAGATCCTGTTCGGCGAAGGCAACTTCGGCTTCCACGCCGGCCGTACGCTCGCCAAGAAGCTTCTCAAAGCAAAAGACCTCCCGGACGCCGTCTTCTGCGGAACCGACGTTGTCGCCGCCGGGTGCGTTCGGGAACTCACGGATGCCGGACTCAGAGTTCCACAAGACATCGCAGTCGCAGGCTTTGATGACTCCGCCCAGGCAGAAATGTGTGTCCCGGAGCTGACCACCGTAAGGCAACCAGCCTACGAAATGGGTCGCGTGGCATTCGCTGAACTTCTGGAGCGGATGACCGTCGAGGGCTCGCATCGCAAGGGAAGAACCTTCCTCCCACACGAACTCGTCATACGAGACTCCACCAAATAAGGAGGGTTGACAGCCCTCAGTGGTCCCTGTCACACTACTTTGGAATCGATTCCACGGCCGCAAGGCCGATTCTTTTGAACAATTTTGGAATCGATTCCACGGATCACCAAACAACCGGCAAAGAAGCCACCCTCAGCACGCGGGACAGCCAAAACGCGCACTGAACGCACCCACCCACAGCCACCAAAGGAGCCACTTGTGGACTTGAACCGACCTGCTTCTCCGCTCCAGAACAAAGCCGCAAAACGCACAACCCTCGCCGCGACCGCCATAGCAGCCGCCCTCCTCCTCAGCGCATGCGGCGGGGGAGCAGCTCCCCAAGGTGCGGAACAAGCGGCAGCTGCCGATCCGGCGTCGGGCGCTAATGCCAGCGGTGCCGTGAACATCTGCGGCGTCAAGGACGCGAGCGGTATCTACAAGGGCACGGCGGAGGCGTTCACCAAGGCGAACGGCAAAGTCACGGCCAAGTACACCGAGATCGGCGCCACCACGGATGAAGCCCGCACGCAGATCGTACAGCGGCTCGAGGGTAAGTCCACCGAGTGCGACCTCTTCGTCACGGACGTCATCTGGACCTCCGAGTTCGCGTCCCAAGGCTGGCTGCTGGACCAGACCAAACTGGTGGAGGCCAACAAGGACCGGCTCATTCCCTCCACTGTGGAAACCACCAAGTACCAGGACAAGTACTGGGGCTCGCCGTTCTTCACCAACGCCGGGTTGATCTACTACCAGAAGGACAAGGTTGCCAAGCCCGAGTCCTGGCAGCAGCTCTACGCAGAAGCTGCCAAGGCGCCCGGCAACGGCTACGTGTACCAGGGCAAGCAGTACGAGGGCCTCACTGTGAACTTCCTCGAAATGCTCTACAGCGCCGGCGGCGAAGTCCTCAACGATCAGGGCGAGGTCACAATCGACTCCAAGGAAACCCGCGACGTCCTCAACTTCATGAGCGACGGACTCAAGAACGGCTCAGCCGACCGCGCCGTCCTCACCTACAACGAAGACCCGGCCCGCCTCGCCTACGAGTCCGGCGACTTCGGATACCAGCGCAACTGGCCGCACGTCTACCGGTTGCTGAACGCAACACCGCTGGCGTCCAGCTTCGCGGTCGCGCCGCTGCCGGCATGGGAAGGCGGCAAGGCCTCCGGCGTGCTCGGCGGCTGGAACCTCGCAATCTCTGCCCACTCCACCAACCAGGCAGGGGCTGTCGCGTTCATCGACTTCGCCACTACGCCGGACTGGCAGAAGCACGTGGCCATGGACTACTCGCAGGCCCCGGTCAACGAGGCCGCCTATTCTGACGCGGCTGTGCTAGAAAAGATGCCGTTCGCTACTGAACTCCTCGCCTCGGTGAAGGGTGCCAAGCCGCGCCCGATCTCCCCGGTCTACCCGCAGATCAGCCAAGCGATCTACAAGAACGTCTACGCCGTCCTCTCCGGCACCGCCTCCACCGAGGAAGCCGTGAAGAAGATGGCTGACGAAATCACCACCGCCAAGGCGAGCTTCTAGCTATGGCCCTCAAAACAATCCCGCCAAGCCGCGGCCCAGCGAAGACAAGCGGCCGCGACCGCGCCGAGCGCAAGCTCGCGTTCCGCATGACCGCCCCGTCGCTGGTGATCATGGCGCTGGTGGCGGCAGTCCCCATTGGCTACGCGATCTGGCTCTCGCTGAACCAGTACAGCGTCCGCACCGCAGGCCTATCCCGTTTTGTCGGCCTGGAAAACTACATCAACGCCCTCGCAAGCCGGGAATGGTGGGCGGCTTTCGGCCAGACCTTCCTCTTCGCAGGCCTGTCGGTCAGCCTGGAACTCGTCCTCGGCACGGCCATGGCGCTCCTGCTCAACCTCGCCTTCAAGGGCCGCGCGGTCCTGCGCACCGTGGTGCTGCTGCCGTACGCGATCATCACCGTGGTCAGCGCCATTACCTGGCAAACGATGTTCCAGCCCAACATGGGCCTGGTCACCAACGTCCTCTCCGCGCTCGGGCTGCCGGGCGGCGACGTCGTCTGGCTCGGTGAGCACGGTTACGCGATGGCCGTGATCGTCATGGCCGACGTCTGGAAGACCACGCCCTTCGCGGCGCTCATCATTTTGGCCGGCCTGCAGGTCATTTCCGCCGAAACGTACGAGGCCGCGGAACTCGACGGCGCCAGCAAATGGCAGACCTTCGTCAACATCACCCTGCCGCTGTTGCGTCCGGCGATCGTCCTCGCCGCGATCTTCCGCACGATGGATGCCCTGCGCGTCTTCGACCTGCCGTTCGTCCTCACCCGCGGCGCCAACGGCACCGAATCCATGTCCATGCTCGCCTACACCCAACTGCGCGAAAACCGGCTCGTGGGCGAAGGCTCGGCGCTGTCCATCCTGACCTTCCTCACCGTCATGGTGGTCTCGGTCATCTACGTCCGCTTCGCCGGTGGCAACATCCGCGACGTCGCGAAGGAGGAACAATGAGCACGCTGACTGCTGAACGCCCGACGCCGGAACTCGCCACGCGCGCCAAGGCGCCGAAACGTCGTCGCTTGCGTGGGGAAGCGAAGCTGCACCCCATGGTGTGGGTGTTCGTGGTGGCCGTCATGGGCTTCTCGCTCATCCCGTTCTACTGGCTGGTGAACACCTCCCTTAAGAAGGGTGCGAGCCTGTCCCAAGGCGAGCTCTTCCCGAGCCAGCCGACCCTGGAGAACTATCTGGTGGTCTTCCAGAACCCCGAGTTCCTCCTGGCCTTGCGCAACTCGGTGATTATCGCCGTCGTGACTACAACCGTGGCGCTGGTGTTCGCATCCTTCGCCGCCTATGCGCTGGCGCGGTTGAAGATGCGCCGCAAGGCGATGATCCTGACGCTGATCCTCTCGGTCACCACGTTCCCGGCCATCGCCATCGCGGCCCCGATGTTCTCCATCTGGCGCGAAATCGGGCTGTACGACACGTTGCTCGGGCTCATCATCCCGAAGCTGACGTTCGCGTTGCCGCTGGCGATCTACACGCTGACGTCGTTCTTCAAGGAGATTCCGCGTGAGCTCGAGGAATCCGCGTACATGGATGGCGCCACGCCGTTCACCGCGTTCCGGAAGGTCATCCTGCCGCTGGCGGTCCCCGGCCTGGCGACGACGGCGATCCTGGTGTTCATCTCGGTCTGGAACGAATTCCTCCTGGCCGTCACGCTGACCACCTCGCCCGAAGCCCGGCCCGTGCCTGTCGCGATTGCGTTCTTCAGCGGCACCAGCGAGTTCGACCAACCACTCGGCACCATCAGCGCCGCGTCGGTGATCATCACCGTGCCGCTGGTGATCCTCGTGCTGCTGTGCCAGAAGCGCATCGTTTCCGGCATGACGGCCGGCGCGGTCAAGGGCTGACCCCGTCACAAAATCCAAGATCCACCCACTGACTCCCAGAAACCCGGAAAGAACAGGAACAACGTGAGCATTCAGCAGCAGGCCCCGTCCACAACCCTCAAGGTGGGAGTTGTGGGCATCGGTTGGGCCGGCCAGCAGCACCTCAAGGCGTACAGCAACATCGACGGCGTCGAGATCGTCGCCGTCGCGGGCATGGAAGTCGACCTCCTTGCCCAGCTGAAGGAGGAGTACAGCATCCCGCACGCGTTCGCCCGCTGGGAGGACATGATCGAGCTGGAAGGGCTCGACGCCGTCAGCGTCGCCGTGCCGACGTTCCTGCACGCACCCATCGCCATTGCCTCGCTCGAGCGCGGACTGCATGTGCTGAGCGAAAAGCCGTTGGCGCGTAACGCCGTCGAGGGTCAACAGATGGTGGACGCCGCCCGTAAGGCAGGCCGCGTCCTGGACGTCGCGTTCAACCATCGCCGCCGCGGCGACATTCAGGCGCTCAAGGAAGTGATCGACGCCGGCACGCTGGGTCGCCCGTACTACGCAAAGGCATCCTGGCTCCGCAGGCAGGGCATTCCGATGCTGGGCAGCTGGTTCACCAACCCCGAACTGGCCGGCGGCGGACCGCTCGCTGACATCGGCGTGCACGTCCTGGACTACTCGCTGCACCTCCTCGGTGAGCCCAAGGTGCTGGCCGTTTCCGCGTCGACCCATTCCGAACTCGGCCCGCGCGGCCTCGGCGGCAACGCGAGGTATACGGCGTCGAACTCCAGCCACAAGTTTGAAGTGGAAGACTTCGCCTCCGCGTTCATCCGGCTGGAAGGCGGTGGAACCCTGATCCTGGAAGCCGGTTGGGCCACGTACCGCGACGAGCGGGACCTTATGGACTTCACTGTTTACGGGACCGACGGCGGCGCGGACTTGCGCTCGGTCGGCGCCTCCGAGAACCCTGTAGCGGACGTCCACGTCTTCACCGAGAAGGACGGCGAAAACGCGGACTTCGAAGTGGTGGCCGAACCCGGGCGAGCCCACCAGGCCGTCGTCGACGACTTCATCACCGCTGTGCGCGGCGGCGAGACCGTGTGGGGAAGCCACGACGGTTCGCTCGCCCTCAGCCGGGCCCTGGTGCTCGATGCCTGCTACAAATCCGCCCTTGAACAACGTGAAGTGGTGCTCTGAAATGTCTGATGCGAAATTGAAGATTGTCGTCTGGAACGAAGCTGTCCACGAGGCCCGTAACGAGCCCGCAACCATCGGCGAGATGTACCCCGAAGGGATCCACGGCGCCATCGCCGCCGGGCTCCGCGGCTTCTACCCGGACTCCGAAATCACGACGGCGACACTCGCCGATCCCGAGCACGGACTCTCCGAGGAAGTGCTGGAGCAGACTGACGTGCTGCTGTGGTGGGGGCACATTGCGCACGGGGAAGTTGCCGACGAAGTAGTGGAACGCGTGCAGCGGCATGTGCTCGGCGGCATGGGCTTGGTGGTGCTCCACTCCGGGCACTTCGCCAAGATCTTCACCCGTTTGCTGGGAACCACGTGCTCGCTCAAGTGGCGCAATGAGGGTGAGCGGGAGCTCGTGTGGACCGTCAAGCCGTCGCACCCGATCGCGGCCGGGATTGAAAGCCCAATCGTGATTCCGCAGCAGGAAATGTACGGGGAACTGTTCGACATCCCGGAGCCCGACGACCTGATCTTCATCAGCTCGTTCACCGGGGGAGAGGTGTTCCGCTCCGGCGTGACGTTCTCGCGCGGCAAGGGCCGGATCTTCTACTTCAGCCCCGGCGACCAGGAATACCCCGTGTACCACCAGCCGCAGATCCAGAAGGTTATCGCCAACGGCGTTGGCTGGGTCGCGCAGCCCGGTGTTTTCCGGGATGCGCCCGAGGTCTCCAACCCGGCCCGGGGCTGGTTCGAGGCTTAAAGACGATGAACACACCTCTTCCTAGTGGCCGTCCGCTGGGTGTGGCCGCGATCGGTTACGCCTTCATGGGCAAGGCCCATTCGAATGCGTGGCGGAATGTGGCCAGCTTCTTCGACGTCCCGGCCTTCGAGCAGAAAGTGCTCGTTGGCCGGGACGCCTTGGCGGTGGCCGAGGCCGCAGCCAAGTACGGCTGGGCCGGGTCAGCCACGGACTGGCGTTCCGTGATTGCGCGGGACGACATCGACATTGTGGACATCTGCGCACCGGGCTGGATGCACGCGGAGATCGCTCTGGAAGCTCTGGCTGCCGGGAAGCATGTGCTCGTGGAGAAACCGCTGGCCAACACTCTGGAAGAGGCCGAGTTGATGGCTACCGCCGCAGCTTCGGCGCGGGACCGTGGTGTGCAATCGATGATCGGCTTCAACTACCGCCGCGTTCCTGCACTTGCATTGGCCCGCGAACTGATTGCCGAAGGGCGTCTTGGAACCGTGCGGCACGTCCGTGCCGCCTACCTGCAGGACTGGCTTTCCGACGTCGAAACCCCCATGAGCTGGCGGCTCCGCAAGGAGACGGCCGGCTCCGGAGCGCTGGGCGATATCGCCTCCCACGCCATCGACCAGGTCCAGCACCTCACGGGGCAGACCGTCACCGAGGTGACCGGAACGTTGCGGACTTTTGTGGCCGAGCGCCCTGGTGCCGCTGGGCTGGAGAAAGTGACAGTCGACGACGCCGCGTGGGCCACTTTGGGCCTGACCGGCGGCGTGAGTGCCTCCGTAGAAGCGTCACGAGTGGCTACGGGACAGAAGAACTCTTTGAAGATAGAGATCTACGGGTCTTTGGGTTCGTTGACGTTCGACCTGGAGAACCTGAACGAGCTCGGTTTCCTGGACGCTACGGTTCCCGTGCCGGAGCAGGGCTTCCGGCGGATCCTGGTCAACGAGCCCGAGCATCCTTACGCTGCGGCGTGGTGGCCGCAGGGGCACATCATCGGTTGGGAGCACACGTTCACGCACCAGATCCGGGACTTCCTGTGCGCCATCCGCGATGGTGAGGCGCCGTCGCCGTCGTTCGATGACGGGCTGCAGGTCCAGCGGGTGCTGGCCGCCGTCGAAGAGTCGGCGCGGAACAGGAGTGTGGTGAAGGAGGTTGGGGAGCGGGTTGGCGCCAGGGCGTGAATCTGCGGCGAAGTACTTTCCTTCTCACGAACTCCGGGTTCGCGACCGGCGGCCCATTTCATTCAGCTGGCTTTTCTGGCAAAAAACCCTGTGCAAGGGCAGTGTCAATAGCCTTAGGCGACGGCAGCGAAGCTTGTTCCTGGGCAGGCAGGGCGTCGTAGGTGTAGGAGCTCACTGCAATGGGCTGCGACGATCCGTCAAGGGCATAGCGAACCGTCCGTTCGTGCTTTGAGCCGCAAACGAGGATTCCCACGGTCGGTTCCATGCCCGGGAACCGCACCATGTCATTTATGGCGGCGACATAAAAATTCAATTGACCGAGGTGTTCCGGCCGGAATTTGCCTGATTTCAGTTCAACGACGACGAAACGGTTTGTCGGCACGTGAACCAACAGAAGGTCGATGTAGAAGTCTTCTCCGTCAACGTCCAAGTGGTACTGGCGACCGTAAAACGCAAAGCCGCGGCCAAATTCGGCCAGTGTCTGCGACATCCGAAGAGTCATTGCTTCTTCTATCGCAATCTCTTCTGCCTCCTTTGTCAGCCCAAGAAAGTCCAGGACCAACGGGTCCTTGGCTAGGTCGGCAGCAAGGTTTGCGCCCTCGCCGGGGAGACGATGTTCGAGATTGTTCGGTGCTTTCCCCGTGCGATCACGAAGACGGGTCAGGACTTGATGTTGAAGTACCGGAAGCGTCCAGCCATGCAGCGCCGCCTGAGCCGCGTACCAGTCCCGCTGCACGGGATCCCTTAGCTTGAGTAATTCGATGATGTGGCCCCACGGCAATTGTGCAAAGCTGCTTTGCACTCCCGAGTCCGGCCAATCCCAAGCTGCGGCAAAGGCCCTCATGTAGAAGAGGTTGCGTCGGGAGAAGCCCCGCATGCTGGGGAATTCACTCCGCAGGTCGTTTGCAAGGCGATCAAGCACTTTAGTTCCCCACGGTTGGGTAGTTTGTCGATCGAGGATTGTGCGCCCAATACCCCAGTACAACTTCAGCATCGCCACGTTAACCACGCGTTGGACGCGGCTCTGTGCCGTTCGCACTTGATCCTTCACAGAGGCAAGAACCTCGGCGTATGGACCTGGTAGCTCGGGGTGAATCGACTTCATGGTGGAAACCGTAGCCTGCCCCTCCGACAATCAAAGCTCATGCCCAGCAGTGAGTAGATCCGGCTGCGGCGCCGAGTGAACACGCTCGGTCGCAATTGTGCAAAGCGGCTTTGCACAATTGCGACCAGACGAACGGACCACATGGCACATGTTCTTGGACGACTCACCCGAGCCCGCCTGCCTCCAACAGCAGCCACGCCGGCGAATCACCAGCTCACGGCTGCCATGGGAACCCAGACATCGAGTTTAGGTATGACAAGCTCGCGCCGCTCCGGGGGGACAACGCGTGGTCCGGCGTCGCTCTTCAATCCCGGGCACGCGGCGGCCCTGCTGGTTGTCTAGGGGTATGGAACAACGCTTTGTGCGCTACCAGTCGACTGCCACTGATGCCAAGGGGCGGTATCTCGGTATCTTCGCCTTGGCGAACCGATTGGCGAAGGAGGGAAGCCTCAGCGCCGAAGATTGGGGCAGCTGGCGAAGGGCAAACGATTTTTACGACGCGGCTTACGTCACGCCTGAGGCATCGTTCTATGCAAGGCCGGGTGCGCAAGCGTGGTTCAAGTGTCGGCCACTCACCTGTTGGAGAAAACGGATTTCTACATCGATCTTCTGCGCCGACATGATGTTCCCTGCAGGGCTGTCTACTCAAGCGATCCGGGCAACGTCCTCTATGAGGACGATGTTCAGGTTGTCGTCATTCCGTACGAAAGGGAGCTCTAATCAATCTACTGAATCCATTGATGGGTCAGGTCTGCTTTCGGCTCGCGATCACGTCAGAGAGCTGCTGCACGTCGGCGGGGTTCGCGTCCGTGGCAAGTGCAACGTAGTGGTCCATGACGGCTGGCCGGTAGCGAACTGGCAACGTCTGTCCCGGAGCAAGCCGGGTGAGGGCGGTAATCGTCAGACTTTCGTCTGCGATACCGCGGAACGAGATGCCGTCGGCCGTCTCCACGTCGAGCATCAGGACAACGCGCGGGTTGCTGTTGACCTCGCGCCAGTCAACGAGAACACCAAGCGCCAGCGTCCCGTTGCGCAGTTCCGCATTGCGCTTCCGCGCTTCACCGCTGAGGAGCGGGTTCGGGGCGACGCCCGGGAAATTGGGGCCGACGCCGAGGGACTCCCGACTCAGGTCCGGCCTGAGATGCTCCACCAGACCGTTGAGCTTCTTCTTCGAACCGAACATTCTGACCTCTTCCCCCATCAGCGGTGCCGAATTTTCGGCGCTTTGCTTCGCCTTCACGGCGATTCTATGCCACGAGCATTCCCGGTCGGAGTTGCTAAAGGGGACGGAATGGTATCCGTGAGCCTGTGAACACACCTCCCGAACCTGCTTCGAATGTTTTGCTTCGAATCGTTGCCGTGATGAGATTGCCTGAACTGATGGGGGTCCCAATGCACTGGTACGAAAAGCACAGCAGTTTGCGTCCAAGCCGAGGCAACCTAGATTGGTTGAATGCACGGAGCGAAGGAGATCTGCCGTACTTCACGGGCATGGATGCTGCTGGCTGGGAGGACTCCACCTGGATCCTCAACGCGTTCTACGAACTCCCGTCCAACCGAACGCTTCCGACTCATGATGAGTTGCGTAAAGCCAGCATAGTGGCGGGTGATGAGGAACCCCTGATGTTTGGCGAGGTCAACCTTGACGAAATGACGATTGCTACGGGGAGCGAACTTGGATACGCGAAAAGGCCGCCGGCAGATTGGCAGCGGCGGACGTGGGCGGAAATGCTACTCCGGTTCCCGCACCCCCACCCAGCTGGAGGCCCCCCACCGTGTTACCGATGGTTTCCCGCAACAGACTTCCCGGCAAATATCCAGTTGCCCACCGAAGGTTCCTTGTCTGAGGAAGACTTCTCCGAGCTTATCGATGTCCTTTCGAGGTATTCGCCCACCGCCGATTGCTCTGTTTATTTCGCAAACGTATTCAGCACCTATCCGGACCCATGCGAAGCACCCGTGTATGACACGAACTTGACGAAGCTCCCCTCCCTTATTCGAGAGATCAGCGAATATCGCCAAGTCTTCACACCCGCGAACATCTGGTCATCCGATAGATCCTGGCTTGTCTACACCGATTACGATCTTTGCGCGACCAAAGTCAGCAGCAGCTCAGAACTCATCAACGAACTTCGCGCCAACCCGCTTCTTGAAACCCTCGACTGGGCGCCGGGTGGCTCGTCGAGTCTCAGCCCCGGTAAAAGCTAGCCATGGCCTCCTTCGCGGGACCTGCCATTGTGGACGGACGTAGTCCATCGACCGGAAGTCGCGTAGTTGTGGCAAATCCCTGGGTCGATACAGAATGGGTTTTCGAGCGGCTGCCGTACACCTGTCATCCGTCGGTGCTGGGCAACAAATCTGGCACACCATCCAACGTCCAGGAAAATTGCCGATGGTCTGCTTAGCATTGGGTCTAACGACTTATTGGGGGAGCAATGAACTTGAGTCCGGCTTTTGGAATTATCGGAATTCTTTACGCCGTCTTCGTGATCGTGGTGGCCGTCCTGGCGGTGTATGCCTTGGTCTTGACCATTATCTTCTTACGACTGCGCATCGCTGAGTTGAAGAGGGCTGCGCGCACTGGGGATGGCTGAGGCATTCCTTCAGCCACCGGTCGAGTCTGGCTGCGTTACTGGGCCATCTGCTGCAGAGCGACAGGGATATACGTGACCACGTTGAGCAGGGCCCAGGTGGCAAGTCCATAGCCGACTACGAGGGCCAGAATCGCCAGTGTGCGACCCCTCTCGTTCTTTCGACGGATCTGATTCAACGAGACGTGTCCGGCCCCGACGGCAAAGGTTGCGAGAATGCCTAAGCCAAAGAACCAAATCCCGGAAAAGGCAAAAGCGCCCAAGAGAATTGCCAGGATAGCCAGTTTGTTAACCCGCGTGCTGGTCAGCGGTGCCGATGTAGATGACAAACTCACAGTTTCCCCATTTCGTAAGTGTCAATTCAGTCTAGCCTCGAAGCGGATGCTTACGGGGGCGGGTTCTCGGAGAAGGTAAACGATCAGAGTGACCCCTGCCGCAGCAAGTTCACCCGTGGCCGTCTGCCTCCAAACCCGGCACCACAGCAGCAACTATTGCGTCGTTCTCCGCTGACCGTCGGCTCTTCAACCACAACGCCGACGTCCGCCACGCCGATCCTTTCCGTTGCCTCGGTCCAGGAGCGATGAAGGACTACTTGAGCTGCCGTTTGTAGGCCACGTAGGTCGCAACCATGCCAACGGCAGCGGTCAAGGCCAGCCAGGCCATCAATGGATTACTGAAGAACGCGATAACGGAAGTAACGAGTAGCGTCGCGGCCGCCGTAAGGGTCAATAACTTCATCTGGCCAGGATGCATCAATCAACAGCGCTCACGAGCAGAAGATACAGGAATTGAGTGGCAGTTTGGCTGCCTCTAGGTGCTCTCCAGGTCAAAAATGAGTGTCGGTCAGAGCCGTCGAGGTGGTGGAGCGGTCACCAGCCTGCCGACAAGGGCGCCCCATGATGGTGCGCAACGGGTAGCTGTATCACCACCTAGACGACTGCGGGTCACCACCTAGGTGACCACAAATCGCCACCTAATTTGGGCAATCCACCACCTAGTTTTCAAACTTTGATCCTGTGCAAGCAATTCCATTCAGTTAGATGCCGATAGGTGCGGTGTTCACCGCAACCAAATTTGGATGCAAAAGTATCCAATTACATCGGAGGAAATTTGAAGAAGAATCTCTTGATGTCCACAAGGGTGGTCTTGGCCACGACACTGAGCGCTTGTCTCTTGGCAGCCGGTCTGGGGCCTGCTGTGGCCGATGGCCACCGGGGTGGTTCACGCGCGATCGAACACACACGGTCGAATCCGTTGAGGGGCGATGCCAAATCGCCCATCGCGACCGTACCGGTTGCGGGCACTGAAATAGTTACAACCGACGAACAATCGCAAGACAGCATCTCGGTATCGCTTCCCGGGACTCCTGCGCTTCCCGACGACGTGGATCTAAGCGGAGTACCGGCTGGGCTCTTTCATGGCGAGGATGCTCCGCTGGTGAGCACAGCGCTGCCCGGGGCATCGGTCACCGCCTACGCAACTGAGTACGGAAGTCAGTCCATCATCAGCATCGAGGGTGAAGCGGCGCCCCACGAGTATCGATTCGATTTGGATCTTCCTTCAGGGGCGTCAGCAGAAGTGAACGCTGACGGTTCTGTTCGGATCGTCGACGCCACCGGCAAACCGCTGGGTCTGGTTCAGGTTCCGTGGGCATACGATGCCAACGGGGCGAAGGTTCCCACGTCGTTCTCCCTGTCAGGTTCGGAGCTCGTCCAAACAATTGCCCATGATGCCTCTACGGCTTACCCGGTAAAGGCGGATCCAAGTATCCAGTGGATTCCGTGGCCGGTGCTCGCCGTCTGGGGCGCGGAGATAAAGGCCTTCAGCTCCATTTCAGTCGCACTTGGGGCTGGTGGGGCATGGGCTGGATGTACCTTCACGCGGCTTTCCGGAGCGCTGTCTAAGATTGTTAGCCAGATCTGTACCGTTGTCGGTATTGCCGGCGTCAAGGGCGTAGTGGATGCTGTCGCTTCCGTATGGGGGCCTTCGTACATCAATAGCAACACCTGTTACGGCGTTCCCTTGTACAACCCTCGGGGTGGCCTTGCGACTATGCCAGCGCGGGACTGCTGGTAGCAGAGGCGCTGCTGACCAGGGAGAAACCATGAAATGGTACAGGTACGTTCATCCAGCAATTTTCGTTGCTTCATTCGTGCCGCTCGTGTTCTCTATGGTTCCGTTTTGGCACGGCGTCGCAATACCGCTCATTGCTCTCATCCCCTTTGCGGCCAACGAAATCTGGCTTTCCCGAAAAGTCAGGAAGCCGTCTGGCGGTAAGACCCCGTAGGCATCCTGGCGGTGAGCCCTCGGCGCACGGACATTTGACCGGCGCCGAGGGTTTGCACGTCTGAAGGGCTTGGGCCACCTAGACGAGGCTCGTTACACCACCTAGACGAACCCAAACAGCCCCTAATTTCGTCCGATTCACCACCTAGTTTTGCCGTTCCGCCCTGTGGCGCCCCCGGCCGCACGTAGTGTCGATTCCAAGAACGAACACGCCGAAACTGGGGGAAGGTCACAGATGACAACCACACCGGAACGGGCCATTGATCCTGTCCTGCAGGCCTTGGAAGGCGGAAGCCGTCCTAGAGACCAGCAGGAGATCCACGGATGCCGCCTTTATGACCACATCCTCTCCAAGGACCTGACGGAGATTCCCGAGATCGTGGCCGCGGTTGGTGAAACCCATGGGCCGATCCTTGAAGTGGCCCCAGGTTCAGGCCGCCTCACTTGGCATCTCCGTTCCTTGAAGCGGGAGGTGGGTTTGGGAGAGGTGGGTACAGCTTGCGCCGCTTTGGTGGAAACGTATGGCTGCGTCGTCCTTGGGGCCAGTTATGCCACACTCCTTGAGCCGCACCGCAGGCGAATGCTGTTCCGCGAGGTGAGTCGGGGCTTGGCTCCTGACGGACGCTTCCTGATGACCGTGGTCAATGCTGATCACCGCGCCGAGGAGGAAACCATCAACGGCGGCACCACAATTTCCCAACTGGGGGAGGACGCATTCCTGATCACTGTTGAAAGCCGGGATGCCCTTAACGGCGCACGTCACCTGAACATGAGCTACGTCAGCTTCAACGAGTGTGGAACCTACCGGTCGTCTGAGTACACGAGTGATATCGCTTTAGTGAGCACCGAACTCCTCGAAGAAGAGCTAAATGCGGAGGGTCTCAGCGTTCTGGAGCGCCGGCCCATCGCGGTTGTCCCCGAAAGTGCCGACATTCAAGAGCTCAACCTTTGGGTGTGCGCCCGGAATCAACAGGGCCATACAGAAGTAAAGGATCGTCCATGAGCAACAAATCGATGAGCTGGCTAATCCTGGCCATGGTCCTGGGATTCTATTCCCTGTACATCTTCATTTCCGGTGCCAGCGACTCCGTTTGGTCGCTCACCACCGGAGTCGTTTGCGCCCTCGCTGCCTGCACAGCCTACTGGCGTTCCCGGCTGGAACGCAGAGCGGACCGCGGCTGACAATGCCGCGGTCCGCTCTGACGGTAGAAAGCTACTTGGGCTTAGGACCCTTTCCGGGGCCTTGACCGTGGTCGGAGACCACCATCGCAGAGCCACCTCCTCGACGAGTCGGCTCGGATACGGCGGTGAGCTTGCCGCCGTCGCCGAATTCAATGGCAGTAGCCGCGCCGATCTCAGCCGCAGATGTGAAAGCATCACCGGCCGGAACCAGATCGTGTCCCAGGGACTCCAGCGCCGGCCCATAAGCGTCAATGAACGCTGGTTCGGAGCTGACGGTGGTTCCGTTTCTGGGCGCTGCCCGTGGAGCCGCGAGGGCCTCGGAGATGCTCATGCCCAGGTCAACCCGGTTGATGATCGTCTGGAGCACAGTCGTGATGATGGTGGAACCGCCTGGCGAGCCGAGGGCAAGGAACGGGGCGCCGTCCTTCACGATGATCGTGGGAGACATGGAGGAACGCGGCCGTTTCCCCGGCTGGATACGGTTGGGGTCGGCGGCGTCGTAAACCGTGCTGAAGTCAGTCAGCTCGTTGTTCAGCAGGAATCCGCGGCCAGGAACAACGATCCCGGACCCGCCCGTCTGCTCAATCGTGAGCGTGTACTCCACCACGTTTCCCCACTTATCCGCAACGGTCAGGTTGGTGGTGGAGATGTTCTCGGTGTCGGATTCTTTGGCGAGCGGTGCCGCCGACGTCGGGCACGCGCCGTCGTAATTGGTGACGTCACCCGGGGCTACCGGCTTCTTGGCCGCCGCTGCCGGATCGATCAGGCAAGAGCGTTCCTTTCCGAAAGCAGGGTCCAGGAGGGCCTGGGTCGGAACCTTCACGAACGCAGGATCGCCGACGTATTTGCCGCGATCTGCGAACGCAAGCGAACTTGCCTCGAAGTAGTGGTGCAGCGCGTCCGTTGCTTTCATTTCGGAGAGGTTGAACGGCGCCAGGATATTCAGCGCCTCCCCGACAGTGGTGCCGCCGCTGCTGGAGGGGGCCATGCCGTAGACGTCATAACCGCGGTAGGTCATGTGGGTGGGATCCTGATCCACCACCTTGTAGTCGGCCAAGTCCTTGGCTGTCATGAAACCAACAGGAACGGGCAGCGTCGGTTTGGCGACCTTGGGCGGAGCCTGGACGGTAGCGGCGATTTCCGTAGCCAGCTTGCCGCCATAGAAGGCGTCCGTGCCTTCCTTGGCAAGCAGCCGATAGGTCGCCGCGAGGTCGTGGTTCTGGAAGACGCTTCCGACGGCGGGAGCCTGGCCTCCGGGGAGGAACAGGTCCTTGGTCGAGGTGAAGTTGCTGAATCGTGCCTGGTTGTCCTTGGTTTGCTGGCGGAACGTTTCGTCCACCACGAAGCCCCGGGTTGCCACCTTGATGGCTGGCTTCAGCGCGTCACCCAGGTCCATGCTGCCCCACCGTTCCAGGGCGCGTTCCCACGTGGCCGGAGTGCCGGGGACACCGACGGAGACGCCGCTGGTCACCAGCTGCGGGGTGAAGGGGTAGGGCTTCCCTGTGGCGGGGTCAATGAATGCATCGTTCGGCATCGCCGCCGGAGCAGTTTCGCGGCCGTCAATCGTGCCGACTTTTCCGGTCCTGGCGTCGTAGAACACGAAGTATCCGCCGCCTCCTATGCCGGCACTGTACGGTTCGGTGACTCCCAGGGTCGCGGCAGCGGCGACGGCGGCATCGGCTGCGTTGCCGCCCTTTTTCAGGACCTCAATCGCTGCTGCCGAGGCTTCCGGATCCACGGTGCTGACAGCTCCGCCATATCCGGTGGCCGTAGCTGTTTTCTCGGTTTCACGAGGATCGGCGGAAGCCGGGCTTGCTATCCCCACGCTCGTTGCGCCGAGTGCGAAGGCTGCTGCGACAGCGGCCAGCTGACGTCTCACATGTGTCATGGTTTCTCCCAGAACTTTCCCAGACGATGATGTGGGCGAACGGTTCGGTCACCCTACCCCGGGGTTCTGCGAGGGACAACGGTTGATTCTTGAAGCAGTGGGTATTGACCTACTGCTTGCCAGCGGCCTGTCGTGCGGCGATGGTCCGGACGGCGACGCCTACCAGGCCGATAACCAAGGCCAACAACACTGTTGGACCGGCACCGCCGTCGGGCCCCAACGCTGCGGTCAGGACCTGCTGGCCCATGAGCACCATCTCAGGGATATCGCCGGCAATGACCCGGGTCCCCAGAACCGACTGGACAGCTGTGAAAATCGCCGGGATAACCCACAGAAAAACAAGGTTCAGCACCCACACCACTACACGGCGGGTAGGTTTGAGCCCGCACCAAGCCAGCGCGCAACCCACCAGGACAGCGGGAACCCAATGGGCGATGGCCGGTACTTGGATGGGCAGGTTCTGCCGCCCTGCGACACCGACTGCCCACGCCACAGCCCAGGACGTAAAGGGGACGGCCATGAGTCCTATACCCAAGGCTGCGATGGCCCGCGTCTTGGCTGCGACCAGGAGAAGCGCCACAAGGGAGGCAGCCAGCGAGGAGATGACGCCGGCGAGGAGGCCAAAGTAATAGTAGTCCGTGAGCCTTCCACCAGCGAGGCCGTTGTTCAGTGCCGTGAACGACTGGACCGTTGCTACAACCTGGACCATCAGGACACCGCACACCGCACACCACGCCGCTACCCCTCGGTGAACGGGCTTCCAGAGCCTGATCACCAGTCCGGCCGCTGCTTCTCCGGTGGTCAGGAGTGCGATCAGGGTCAGGACTTCGTATTGGCTAAGGGGCAGCAGTGCCAAAGGCATCTGATCCGGCATGACCTGGTTGGCCCAGAGGTTCTGCAGGGGGAGCTTCGCGCCGGTAATCCACCACGGGGTGAGGCCGAGCGCTGCGGCAAGGAAGCCGATCGACAAGGCCACTGCGGCCTCGCGGGCGGCACTGCTATGGCGGCTTTCCGACGCCGGAGCGTGGTTCAGTGCCTGCGGGGCGTGGCTCACGGAAGCTCCTCGATTTGAGTCGGTGGTCGCATGCCGAGGCAACGACATCAGATCAGTCGCCAATATTACACCGACTGGACTAACTCTCTTCCAGTCAGGTGGGAGGTGTGCAATCACCTTCCACCAATGACTTAGAGGTAGCTTTTCACGCTGGCCCGCAAGGCTTCCGTGTGCTCGTAAATTTCCTCCAGTGAGCCAATTGGAACCCGCGTCTCCTCTTTGTTCTCGTTGAAGAGTCCGATGTACTTCTGGGTTCTATTGAAGTGAAGCCGCGCGATCGGCTTCCGATTGTTGTCGTCAAGAAGCACTGCGAAGTAAGACTTGGCATCTCGTTGCACCACGCGCGCAGGTTTCACTTCACTGCAGACGATGGCTCGAACGATCTGGTACCCCTCGATTTCTTCAAGGGTCGTTTCGATGGCGTCTGCTTCCGCGAGGTCGGCCTCAGCCACAGGCTTGCTGGACAGGGCGGCTGCGGAGACATCCTCGACGGGTGCGTAGGCCTGAGCGCCAAGGGCCTTCTTTAGCCGTTCGTTGACTTGGTCATTCAGGAACTGCTTGGTTGCCTTGGCGACCAGGACTGTGAATTGCTCGCGGACACGTTGTGTATACGGTCCCGTGTAGACGCGGGACGTGAGGAACTTGACCCACTCGTCTTCGGGTTCCCGGAACTGCGCGGCCAACGTCCTCTTGAGTTCGCCGATGTACTTAAGCTCACCAGCGGCACTGATGATGGAGTCCAGATCGAAGACGTCCTTCGAAAGTTTTTGGAGTTCGGGCAACAGGGTTTCGTCGATATCGTTCAGGTCCAGCACAAGGAACGGTTTAGCGTCCATGCGGTTGGGGGCATCGAGGTCGGTGAAGAACTGATAGATCTCACCATTCGTGAGGATGGCTATCCTTGCGTTGGTCACCGCAAAATAGCGGAAGAGCTGCGATGCGTGTTCGATCTTTACCGGCTCGATGGACTTCTTGCACTCGATGAGTATCTGGATTTCACCATCCTTCACAATGGCATAGTCAACTTTTTCGCCCTTTTTGACACCGACGTCGGCTGTGAATTCGGGCACGACCTCCAGTGGGTTGAATACGTCATAGCCCAGGATCGAAGAGATGAATGGCATGACGAAGGCATTCTTCGTCGCCTCCTCTGTCTCAATTACGTCTCGCTGCTGACGGACTTTGGCAGCCAGTGCGGCCAGCCGTTCTGCAAATTCCATGTGACCCCCATTGGTCTCAATTTGGACAGGTGTGCCCACCATAGCCGAGCTTTGTATCCCCATGCTGCAACGTTCCTGTGCCGTTTGTCGCACAACTTGGTACGGCGGCCAAAAGGGATGAAATTAAACAAACAACCGCAGCGGCCGTTGCCCCAACTGCACCGTGATCTCCTGCCCCCAGGAAGCCGTCAACCGGTCGTCCTCCATGCCATCCCCGAACACCACCAGCTGGTCGGATGCCACGGTAATGCGCAGCACTTCTCCGGCTTCCAGCACGCCTTCGGTCAAAGAAGCCCCGGTGACCGGTGATGGCCAGGCTTCGCGGACGAACCAGGCGAGGCGCGGATCGGTAGGGGCGGGCAGGGCCCGCCCACCACGTTCCAAGGCGATGGACGCGCACCATCCGGTGGCCCCGGTTCCGGTGGAAACAATGAGGCCCGACGACGACTGCCGCTCGGTCTGTCCGCCGGCCTGCGTGAAGCTCGGCACTGCGAGCGAGTACTTCGCCGACTGGTGCGAGGCGTGCCCGACGAAAACTTCGTTAAGCGCCGAAAGCTGCTGGCCGTCGTCGAGCGTTGCCGTCACGGTGGTGAGGTCCTGGCAGCGCAGCCGCCCGACATCTCCAGCTGCCAGGAGTGCAGCGGCGGCCGTTGGCGTGTGACGGACAAGGACGCCGGGGTTTGCCCCCGGCTCGGGGTCGATGCCGATCACCGGCTGCCCGTTCAGGTACTTGGCGACGTTCGCAACCAGTCCGTCCTGCCCTACGACTGCGATGATGTCCTCCGCCGTGAGGAGGAAGCGGCTGAGGTCCGCGCGTTCAACTTCGGCCTGCCGCCAGTCGGACGGCACCGCTTCCCGGACGGTTGCGAGGGCGGCGGTGAGGCGGTCGTGCCGGTCCTGAACGTCCTGGATGCTGCGCCCGCGGGTGCTGAGGAAGAATTCGGCCTGGCCGCGGGTGGCGTGCCGGTCCAGGAGTTCCTGAAGTTCGGTCCGCCGGTGGACGAGGACGATGCGAGGGGTTGCCATGACAGATCCTTACTTGGTGACTTCAGGGGTGCCAGCGGGTTCCTTGAACAGTCCGGCAAGTGCTCCGCTGAGCAGGTCCGGGGTGATGGTGAGGTTACCAATGTTCGGCAGGCTACCTGCTGCATCCTTGAGGGCCAGTGCCAGCAGGGTGGCTTGTTCCATTCCGCGGTAGACCTCCATGGTGGCAGCTTCGCGGGCAGCTGCCGCTTCGCCGACCAGCCGGATCTGGTTGGCTTCAGCCGCGGCGCCGATGCCCTTGCGTTCGGCAGATCCCTGGGCCTCGATCAGACCTGCCGCTGCCTTCTCTTCGGCGGCGCGACGGGCGTTGGCACCTTCCTGGGCCACCAGGTTCTCGCGGCGGACCGCCAGTTCGATCTGGCTTGCCATCTCGTTCTCGGAGATGGTGCGTTCACGTTCGACGGCGACTGCCCGCCTTTCGTAAACCGCCCGGTCCGCTTCGGCTTGGAGCTGTTCGCGGACGGGTGTCTGCAAGGCCCGTTCCACGTCGGCTTCGGGCCGGACGGCCAGGACCTGCACGCCGAGGATTTCGATGCCGGTGGACTGGAGCCTTGCATCGGCGCGGAGTGCTTCGGTGAGAACCAGGCGGAGTTGGCTGACGCCGCGTTCCAGGGCTTCGGCGAGTGTGGTGGTGGCGATCTGGTCGATCGCGTGGCTCTGGCACAGCTGGCCGATGATGGTGGACACCTGTTCGCGACCGGTGGCCGGTGCCTTGCCTGCGGTCTGCAATCCGAAGTCCAGGCGTGTGGACACGGCTACTGGATCGATGAACCGGTAGGTCACGTTGGCCTGAACGCTGACGTCCTGGTGGTCCCGGGTGATGGCGTGGAAAAGCGTGGGGAGTTCCTGGTCGTCCACGGGAACTTCGCTCAGTACCGAGTTGGCGGGACGGAAGAAGAATGCCTGGCCCACTCCCTGGTGCTTGACCGTCCCCTTCTGCAGGTGGACGACGTAGCCGGTGGGGCTGCCGAGGAAGTGGCTGATCCAGGGGTAGCGCTTGATGATGGCCATGATGTTCTCCTTTACTTATTGTCGTCAATTTGACGATAACTAAACAGTAGGAGCTTCCCGCATTATTGTCAACATGACGATAACTTGCCTAGAATTGCTGCATGCCTGAATCCCATCCGGCGCCCCAGCGCTTCCCGGTGACCGTCGACGTCGTCGCCCTCACCGTGCGCGACGGCGAGCTGAACGTCCTGCTCATCACACGCCTCATCGAACCCTTCAAGGGAAAACCCGCACTGCCGGGCGGCTTCGTTCTCGCAGGCGAGGACCTGCAGGAGGCGGCGGTCCGCGAACTCGCGGAAGAGACCGGCATCGAACGCCTTCCCGGGCACCTCGAACAATTGGGGAGCTACGGACCCAAAGGGCGCGACCCCCGCGGCGACGTGCTGACCGTCGCGCACCTCCTCCTGGCACCGGACTTCCCGGTACTGGCGGCCGGCAGTGACGCGGAGAACGCCGCGTGGTATCCGGTGACGAAAGTCCAAAGCGGAGAGCTGGAACTCGCCTTCGACCACGCCAAAATCCTCGACGACGCCCTTGAGCGGGCCAAGTCGAAACTCGAATACTCACCCCTCGGCGCGGCTTTCTGCGGCGAGGAGTTCACCATTGCCCAACTTCGTGCCGTGTACGAAGCCGTCTGGGGAACGCGCCTGGACCCGCGGAACTTCCACCGGAAGGCGACAGGGACGCCCGGTTTCCTGGAGGACACCGGCCGCATGACAGCGGGCGACGCCGGCCGCCCGGCTGCGCTGTTCAGGCTCGCCCCGGAGGCCCGTCCGACGGCGGGCCACCCCACGCGGGCGGTGCTGAACCCGCCGCTGATGCGCCCCGCTGCGCCCAAATAGGCGAAAGCTAACGCTCTCTTGGGAACCTAGGGGGACGTTATTCGTCCCTTAGTTTGCCGGCGTGGGCGAGAACCGCCGTTGCTGTCGCCTCCGGCTCCGGCGTCGAGACGATCCAGATGCGGTTCGGCAGCAGCAAAGCTATAGCCAGAGCTGTGGTGATCAACAGGACGCCACTGGGAATCGCCGTGGCGATGATTAACAAGCAGGCCACCCCTACAACGCCTGCGATGACCTTCCGGGAGTTGCGGCCGATCCGCGCCTCAGAGACGACTGACGAGTTCGAAGTCAAAGCCGGCAATCCGCTCACTGCGGCAGGTCCGGTTCCGAAGGGGCATCCGCGGCCTTCAGGCCAGGGTGATTGCTGAACCTTAGCCGCAGCCATCCATCCAGGTAAACCGTGGCCGCGGCCACCACAAGACCCAGAAGAAGGGATGGCAGTGGGCCCAACGTGGATAAGAGGATCATGTAGGACCCGAATCCACTGATGAAGATAAGGAGCCCTCGCCGGGTTTTGGCGCTCATTAACTTTCCCCAATCGCTGCCCGCATCGATGTGGACATGTGGCGAGCCTACCCGGAGCGCGCCAGGGAGCAAGTCAAATGCTGCCTACGCATGAATCCGGGAAGGCGCCACTTAGGAAGACGTTATCCGTCCCTCATTGCCTGCGTGGGCGAAGGGAACCGGCTCCGTTGCTGCAATGAGCCGGTTCAGTTGGGCCCGCACCTCTTCCGGGGTGCCGTTGGCGTCCACGACAACAAAGTCAGCGAACCCAGGGAGAGCGCGGTAGGCGTCCCGAAACGCCTGCAGTTCGGCCAGGCTTTCTTTATCGATGCCGCGTGCCATGACACGCTGGTGCGCACGGCGCGGGTCGACGTCGAAATGAACTGCCAGGTCCGGGGTGGGCAGCATCCGCAGCAGCCACGGCAGCAGTCGTCCGGGTTCCAGGCCCTTGCTTTCCCGGAGCGCAAGCTGGCAATGCAGGTGGCGATCCATGACAACCAGGCCGTCGGTCCGCCGGGCGCGTGCATGGTTGACGAGCACGGTAAAAAGGCGCACGCCTGTCTCAATGAAATCTGCCACCCGCGGCGGAAGCGGGAAACTGAACCGCTCGGCCAGCAGGGATAACTGCCTCCGGCCGGCGTGATTGCTCAGCAGCAGGGCATCCCGCCCCTCAGCGCGGGCCGACTCGACCAAGGCGCGGGCCGCCGTCGTTTTTCCTGAACCGTCAATTCCTGTCAGAACAATGAGCATGAGGCCTCCCCTCGTTTCCTGTCCAACGAAGGGGAGCGGCCTCTTGTGCCGTGAGTCGGCACACAGCTCGGCGGGGGCGTCCTGAGGGCGGTCCCGGGGGCATCTCCGCAAAACGGTAGTAAGTTTCCTGACGAACTGCTTCGCCAAAGAGGGAAGCACGCCTATCATGATGCTATGTACGTACTACTGACGGGCAAAAGATTCGTTTGGATCCTTTTCCCTGAGGGTACGTAAGAAATACGGAGATGAATTTCTCCAACCGGTGCCCGTTGGCATGGGTGGCGCTCCACACGGTGTGGAGTACCAGCGGACGCCTTCCTGAATAGACAACAGTTATTGAAAGGGATGCGTAGCTCAATGAACACACTCTTGATAATCGCCGGCGTAATCGCGATCATCCTGCTTCTTGTAGGCGGATTCAACCAAGCACTCAGTTTCCTGCTTTGGGTAGGAATTATCCTGCTGGTGCTGGCACTTATTGGTTGGGTCGTCGGCAGGGGCCGGTCGCGCGTATGACAACTGATCCAAGCGAAGTTGCCGGTTTTTCCCAGGTTCGCGACGGAACCACCACCCCTGGCCATCCCATTCCCAGGGAGCCGGGGGTGCCAGAAACCAGCGGCCCGGGAGACGCCGGTGACGCATCGTCGGGAAGTCAGGATGACTCCGTCGATGCTGGTCCCAGCGAATCTGCCAATCCACCCGGGCCGGCAGAAGAAAAGGATGAAAAGACAGCGGACAACCGCGGTCTGACAACCGAAACCAATCCCACGGATTGATCGGATCAGCGGGGCGGCGGGCGGGAGATATCCGGTCCGCCGCCACGCTCCTTTAGGGTCCCAAAACCACGGTTTGTCACTAATTGCTGAGCGTTGTCAGTTAGCGATTGGGGTAGAAATGCGAATCGGTTCAGTCATCGGGCTATTGGTAGTCGTCTGGCTCGTTATAGGGGCAGTTGCCGCCGGGCAACGCGGCTACTACAGCGACCCGCCCGCCCAGTGCTCGCAAGTGGCAACCATTGCGCTGAATATTGTTGCCGGCCCACTGAATTACATGGGCATGAATCCTCAGGGTGGGTGCGAGATTCCGAAGCCGTCATGAGTAAATCTCCGCGGCTCCGAACCGTTCTCCTCACTCTTCTGGTGGCTGCTGCCGGCGTGCTGGCCGGCTGTTCGCAGCAACCCTCAGCCGACGCCCTGAAAGGGCCGGCTGATGAGGTTTCATCGGCCGTGCGGGCGGCCAGCCTTGCGGTGGATCTCAGGATTTCGGACAGTACGACGGCGGCCGCCGCTGCTACCGCTGCCGACGACATGCTGGGCGATGTGGAGTCGGCCACGAACGAGGTGCACGGACTCACGGCGCAAACCCAGGAAGAACGCGTACTTCGCAACGATGTCCTGGCTGCCTTCTCCTCCATTTCCAGGGCACTCCTGCACGCGCGGGATGCCCTTTCTTCATCGTCGAACGGTCCTGACGACGGGCAAGGGAAAGCCAGGCTTTCCACCGTGCAAGGAGAACTTCGCGTTGCCACCGAGCAACTGGACAGTCTGATGACCAAGGCCGGCATCCAGTGAAACGGCTCCTCGGTGTTGCACTCGGCATCCTGACGGCGATCGGGGGCTTTGTCGACATCGGGGACCTCGTGACGAACGCCGTGGTGGGCTCACGGTTCGGCATGTCGCTGGCATGGGTGGTGTTGGTCGGCGTCGTGGGTATCTGCCTCTTCGCCAACATGTCCGGCAGGGTGGCTGCAGTCTCCGGCAGGGCCACTTTCGAAGTCATTCGGGAGCGCCTTGGACCCCGGGCCGGATTGGCCAATCTGGGTGCGTCCTTCCTGATCAATGTCATGACGGTAACCGCCGAAATCGGCGGCATCGCCCTTGCCCTCCAACTAGCCAGCGGGGTGGCCTATATTCTCTGGGTTCCTTTTGCGCTGCTGGCCGTGTGGCTGGTGGTTTGGCGGGTGAAGTTCAGCATCATGGAGAACGTCACAGGACTTGTGGGTTTGTCCTTGGTGGTGTTCGCCGTCGCCCTGTTCCTTCTCAAACCTGATTGGGGTGCCCTGGCCGGGCAGGCGTTTTCTCCGTCCGTTCCGGCCCAGGAAGGCGCCGGCGTGTACTGGTACTACGCCATTGCCCTGTTCGGAGCTGCGATGACGCCGTATGAGGTGTTCTTCTTTTCCTCCGGAGCAGTGGAGGAGCGCTGGAAGATCAAGGACCTGGCCCAATCACGCCTCAACGTCCTTCTCGGCTTCCCGCTCGGCGGGTTCTTGTCCCTTGCGATCGCCGGGTGTGCCGCCGTCGTTCTTCTCCCAGCCGGAATCAGCGTCACCTCGTTGTCGCAGGTTGCGCTTCCCGTGGCGCAGGCGGGCGGCCAGCTTGCACTGGCTGTGCTGATTCTGGGGGTGGTGGCAGCGACTTTCGGGGCGGCCTTGGAGACGACGCTGTCCAGTGGCTACACGCTTGCACAGTTCTTTGGATGGTCGTGGGGCAAGTTCCGCCGCCCGGCCCAGGCAGCCCGGTTCCACGTGTCGATGATCGTGGTGTTGCTGGCCGGGGTGGCGGTGCTGGCCACGGGCGTTGATCCCATCCTCGTGACTGAATACTCCGTGGTTTTCTCGGCGATAGCGCTTCCGTTGACCTACCTGCCGATACTCATCGTGGCCAACGACCCGCAGTACATGGGCAAGCATGTCAACAACCGCGCGGTAAACATCGCCGGAGTGATCTACCTGTTCATCATCCTGGTTGCCTCCCTGGCGGCCATCCCCTTGATGATCGCCACAGGAGCTGGAGCATGAACAAGAGCAAGCCCAACCGCTTCCAACCGCAGCAGCTCCACGCTGCACCCTATCCGGCGGGCCTTGTGCTCGACGCCCAGCTGCACTTGTTGGACAGGCAGATATTGGACGTCGACGGCGCCCCTGTCACCACGGTCGACGACATCGAGCTGAGCGGGCCCGAACCCGATGAGAAGATCCCGGAGGGATCGGCGCCCCCGCAGATCACGGCTTTGCTCACCGGGCCGGTACTGGGAACCCGCATTTTCGGCGGCAGGCCGCCGTCGAGCCGTTTGATCCGTATTCCGTGGAAAGTGGTGGCGGGCGTGGACACGGTGGTGTCGCTGGGGGTCCGCGCCGACTCGATGGATGCCTCATGGGTTGAGCGGTGGCTGCGAAACCATGTCATTGCGCGGATCCCGGGAGGCAGGCATGAACCTTAGCGACGTGTTGGGCAGCGATGTAGTGGATGGGGCCGGCCAGCGGTTGGGCGAGGTGTCGGACGTCCGGTTCGCGTTGGATGCGGGAGCAGGCCAGCTCCTTAGCCCGGCCAGGCTGGTGGGCATCGTGGTAAGTCCGCGGACGGCGTCGTCGTTTCTGGGCTACGAGCGGCAGGAAATCAGCCAGCCTTGGCCTGTTGCTCAGCTGCTCCGTTGGCGGCACAAGGGGTCATTTCTGGTGCTGTGGGAGGACATCGCGGTGATGGGTCCGGAGAGGGTTGGGCTGCGGCCTGGCTTCACCGCCTACGATGCCCGGCTGACACGATAGACCATCGAAAAGGGAATTGCTAAGTTTACTGATAATTTTGGCGTAGCATGGACATGCCACTAAGCATCCTTATAGGTTCGAAGTGTTCCATCAACACGTTCGCCGCATCGGAAAGGACTAGTCATATGGACAAGCAGGACGCCACACCCGAAGAGGAAGTAGGAGGCTACGGCACTCCTACGGCAGAGCAGGAAGCCGGCGGAGGCCAGGCCCAGCCGCGCGTTGAAGAAGACATCGACGAGGCTGCATTGGGTGAGGGTACCGGTGCGCCGAACCTCAGCCACTTGAATCCGGAAGACTCGGACAGCTCCGGCGAGCCGGGCGCAGGCCGCTTTGGCGGTATCGATGAACAGTCCCACGCAGAGCAGTCATCCGTGCCGGATGACACTGAAGAACTGCCCGATGGCAGCGGAAACGACCTTCCCCAGGAAGAGTCGCCGAATGACGATGACGAAGAAAGTTTTGACGCCGGCTAAGAGCTTTGGCTGGCGCGCTTAGACTGGCGCGCCACTGGTTAAGCAGCCAGCCGGTTGGTGCGCCGCCGGAAATCCCGAATCTGGAAACAGAGACTAGATCGAAGGAGCAAGACCCATGGCAACGGTGAACAAGT
>Ga0209051_1000799_pt1 | contig 33050 bp, 40 predicted proteins | sample AraplaCvi_mMS_r2_2_FD_184286 | JGI IMG/M metagenome (GOLD analysis project Ga0209051, IMG submission 184286) | Arabidopsis root microbial communities from North Carolina, USA - plate scrape MF_Cvi_mMS_r2 (SPAdes) (version 2) | ecosystem: Host-associated > Plants > Roots > Endosphere | place...
TCCTGATCACCCACGAGATGGAAGTCGTCCGGGAGGTCGCCGACTCGGTCGCCCGGATCGACGCCGGTCGGATCATCGAGAGCGGAGCGGTCGACGAGGTGATTCTCGATCCCACCTCCTCGCTGGCCCGGGAACTGCTGCCCGACCGTCCCAGTGTTCCGTTCCACGGCGCGGGGGAGATATGGGAGGTCTCCTACGCCTCGCGTGACGTGCCGTTGGACTGGCTCACCTCGATTCACACGGTGCCCGGGATTGCCGAATCGCGGGTCGACGTGCTCAGCGCGAGCGTGGAAGCCATCCGAGGGGTCGCCGTCGGACGCGCACTGCTGGCCGTCTCTCCCTCTGCGCCAGCGGGATTCGAGCGCCACCTGAGAGACCGCGGGCTGCACGTCACCGTAGCCAGCCCCACGGCCGAGACCGCGGAGACGGCGGCATGATCCTCGCCGCGGGGGAGGACTTCAGCACCCCCTGGGCCAACGTGCCCGATCTGCTGCTGCCCGCCTACGGTCAGACCTGGTTGATGGTCGGCGTCACCATGGTCCTGGTGCTGTTGATCGGCACACCGGTGGGGATCACCCTGCACAACACGTCGGACTTCGGGCTCTTCCCCGACCCGCGCATCTTCAGGGTCCTCAACACGATCGTCAACGTCGGCCGTTCCCTGCCGTTCCTGATTCTGATGACGGCCATCATCCCCGTCACGCGCTTCATCGTCGGCACCACCATCGGCATCGCCGCGGCGATCGTGCCGATGACGGTTGCCGGCGTGCCGTTCTTCGCCCGTCTCGTCCAGAATGCGTTGCGCGACGTGCGATCCGACGTCACCGACATGGGTCAGGTCGCCGGCGGCACCAACGTCCAGCTGATCCGGACAGTGCAGTTGTCCGAGGCCCTGCCCGCGCTCGGCGGCGCGTTGACGGTCAACCTCATCGCCATGATCGAGTACTCGGCGATCGCCGGGTCGATCGGTGCCGGCGGGGTGGGAAATCTGGCGATTACCTACGGCTACAACCGTTTCGACCACAACATCATGATCGCGACGGTCATCACCTTGATCATCACCGTCCAGGTCGTCCAGTTCGCGGGCGACCGTCTCGTCCGAGCACTCACCCGCTGACGCTCCAGCAATCCACGCCATCCACCGAACGAGGAACTCCCGTGACCGATCAGATCAGCCCGCCCAACGACACCGACATCGAGCTCAAGAAGAAGAACCGCCTGCCCTGGATCGTCGGCGCCGTGGTACTCGTCGTCGCCATCGTGGGCGGCATCGCGTACGCCAAACTGTCGAACGAGGACAAACCCTTTGGCACCAACCTCAAGGTCGCGACCTGGAGCACGGACATCGCCGCCGAGAACCTGCTGAAGTTCATCTCCGACGAGGTGGCCCCGGCGCACGGCATCACCATCGAGCCGACGAAGATCGACAATCTGATCGAGATCAACCGCGCCGTCGACGCGGGCACCGTCGCAGGGAACTTCTTCGAGCACCAGCCGTTCCTCAACGACGCGATCGCGGCCAACGGCTTCAAGCTCACGCTCGCCGCACCGACGTTCACCTGGGACCAGGCGTCGTACTCGGACGAGTACAAGAGCTGGGACCAGGTTCCCAACGGCGCCAAGGTCGCCCTGCGTGACGACCCGGCCGGTCAGGCCATCGCGTTGCTCGACCTCGCGCACGACAAGCAGATCACCCTGAAGCCCGGCAAGGACACCATCGAGGGGCTTCCGCAGCTGTCCGACGTCGCGACGAACCCGAAGAACTACCAGTTCGTCCAGGTGCCGATCGGTCAGTTGGCGCGCAGCCTCGCCGACGTCGACGTCATCGTGGTGCACATCTCCGACGTCTACGCCGCGGGCTTGCGGGAGAACCAGATCATCGCCCGCGAGCCGGCGCCGAAGGGCAGCGAGGGCGGCCTGGTCGTCAGCGACAAGCACCTCGACGACCCCAACGTGCAGAAGTTGATCGCCACCTTCAAGGACCCGAAGATCGCCGAGTTCCTGCAGACGACGGACAACGAGCTGATTCGCAACACGCTCGGCCCGATCTCTTGAGCGCGAAGAAGCCGCTGTACTACTCGGCGTTCGTGATGAACACCGCGTCTCACGTGCTGCACGGATTGTGGCGTGCTCCGGAGGCCCGGAACCACGAGTTCAACTCGATGCGGCACTGGACCTCACTGGCCGCCGAGATCGACGAGTCTGGCTACGACCTCATTTTCTTCGCCGATGTCTTCGGACTGCGAGCCCCGTGGAATGGCAACTGGCGCAAAGCCGTCGAAGGCGGCATCCAAATTCCGGTCAACGACCCATCGGTGCTGGCGTCGGCGTTGGCGGCGGTGACGGAGAACCTGGGCATCGTCTTCACGAGCTCGATCGTCCAGGACCACCCCTTCAACTTCGCCAGGCGCATGTCGTCTCTCGACCACTACACCGGGGGTCGGCTCGGCTGGAACATCGTGACGAGCTTCAACGCCAACGTCTTTCGCAGTTTCGGCCACGAGGGCACGCTGAGTCACGACGAGCGCTACCGGTGGGCCTACGAGTACGTCGACGTCGCCTACAAACTGTGGGAAGGCTCCTGGGACGACGACGGGCTGGTACAGGACAAGGCTGCCGGCATTCATGCCGACCCCTCGAAGATCCACCGGATCAACCACGTCGGAGACCGCTACTCGGTCGAGGGTCCGCACTTCGTGTCACCCTCGCCGCAGCGCACACCCGTGCTGTTCCAGGCGGGCTCGTCGCCGGCGGGCCAATTGTTCTCCGCCCGCAACGCAGAGGGCGTGTACATCAGCAGTCCAACTCCGGCGGACGCCTTCACGCTGACCACCGAGACGCGCGCACTGGCTGCCGAGAACGGTCGCGACCCCGGCGACGTCACCTTCGCCCAAGGTCTCTCGTTCGTCATCGGCGACACCCACGCCGAGGCCGTTCGTCGCAACGACGAACTCAAGCGCTACCTGGACCTGGAGGGCATCGCACTGCATGCGCTGGGCGATGCCGGAATCGACGCGGGCAGCTTGCCGCTCGACACCCCGATCAGCGAGCTTGGCGAATTCACCGGGGTGAAGAGCTTCATTCGCTGGGCGTCGGAGGTCTCCGGCAGTGACGAACCGACCATCCGCCACATGGCCTGGGTGATGGAGGGCGCGAACCGCGTGGTCGGGACGCCCACGGAGATCGCCGATCGCCTCGAGGAATGGCGGGAGGCCGGCGTCGACGGCATCAACGTCTACCACGCCACCGTCCCAGGGTCGTTCCGCGAGGTCGCCGACCGGCTGTTCCCGACGCTCCGCGAGCGCGGGCTGATCTCGACCGACAAGTCGGGCACGTTGCGGCAGAAGCTGTTTGGACGCGGCGATCGCTTGCCGCAGTCGCATCCAGCGGCCGCTCACCGAGGCGCCTTCGGCGACAACGATCTCGTGAACGGCGTGGTTCAGGACGTCGGCGCGACCGCGTGACCGCACGGCGGCGCGGAGGCTATCCGCCGCCGAGGCTCTTCTGCAGCGCGATGCACTTGCCGTAGTTCTCCGGGGTGCACGGGATGCCCTGCACCGAGCCGTACCCGTTGAAGTTGGGGTCCACGACGGGGCCGACGGCCGACGCCTGGGGCGGGATGACGACGCCGGGGGCGCCGAAGCCACCGGCCTGGCCCGGAGAGCAGACGCCCTCGAACCGGGTGGGCACCGTGCCGAACGGGCAGTCCTTGGCAACGGCCGGGGAGGCGGCGACCAGCGGCGCGGCGACGAACGCGGCGGCGCAGCCGAATACCCAGATTCCGCGTCTGACGTTGATCATTTTGCTCCAAACGGTTAGCCCGACTCGCCTTAGCTTAGCCTGACCGCCTCTCGCGTGGTGCCTGGACGGGTTCGCCGCCCACCTACGATGTCGGGATGCCCGACCGTCCCTTCGCCCTCGTCCGCCGACCAGCGGAGACCCTCGCCGACGGCATCGTCACCTTCATCGAGCGTCAGCCCGTCGACCTCGAACTGGCCAAGCGCCAATGGGACGGCTACGTGGCCGCATTGGAGCGCAGCGGATGGCCGACCGTGGTGGTCGCCGGCGACGACGCGATGCCCGACTGCGTCTTCGTCGAGGACGTGGTCGTGATGTTCGGAGACCTCGCCGTGGTGACCAACCCGCGCCAGCCCACCCGCAATCCGGAGACGGCGGCGGTCCGGCGCACGCTCGACGACCTAGGCCTCGAGTCGACGACGATCACCGAGGGAACCCTCGACGGCGGTGACGTCCTCAAGGTGGGCAAGCAGGTGTACGTCGGGCTGAGCGGCACCACGACGGCGCCCGCCGTCGAGCAGTTGGCGCGGATCGTCGCCCCACGTGGATACACCGTGACCGCGGTGCCCCTCACCAAGGCGTTGCACCTCAAGAGCGCGGTCACCGCGCTTCCCGACGGCACGATCATCGGATGGGAACCCGTCGTCGACGACCCGGGCGTGTTCCCGTCGTTCCTGGCCGTGCCGGAGGAACCCGGGGCGCACGTCGTCATCCTCGACGACGACCTGTTGTTGATGAGTTCTGCGGCACCCGAGACGGCCCGGCTGTTCGCCGACCGCGGTTTCCGACTGGAGCGGGTGGACGTCTCGGAGTACGAGAAGCTGGAGGGTTGCGTGACCTGTCTGAGCGTGCGGGTCCGCTGACATGACGTCATCCTGATGTTCCTCCTGATTCTCGGCGCGGTACTCGCGTCGATGCACGTCTTCGTCTGGACGCGGTTGGTCAAGGACACCACCCGGCCCGGTCGGGTCCGGTGGCTGCTGTCGGGAATCGTCGTGGCCCTGGCGGTCGTGCTGATTGCGACGCTGGCCCTCCGCGGGGTCGTGCCCCCCGAGATCGCCTGGCCGGGTTACCTCTGGTTCGCCCTCGTCGCGTACCTGTTCCTGGGGCTGCTGGTGCTGGAGCCCGTCCGGTGGGCGCTGCGCCGCCGCATCCGGCGGCGACCGCCGCCGGAGGTCACCTCCCCGGCCCAGCCCGACGCGGTGAACCGGCGACTCTTCCTGGCGCGGGCCAGCGCGGTCGCGGCGGGTGCGGTCTCGGTCGGGGTGGTCGGGGTCGGCGCCGCGACGGCACTTGGCCCGCCGAACGTCCTGCACGTCCCGGTACGGCTGCGTCGACTGGATCCGGCGCTGAGCGGCTTTCGGATCACCGTGGTGTCGGACATCCACCTCGGTCCACTGGCGGGTCGCGCCCACACCGAACGCATCGTGAGGATGATCAACGAGACGTCACCGGACCTGGTGGCCATCGTCGGGGACCTGGTGGACGGCACGGTCGCCGAGCTGGGCCGGGCCGCGGAGCCGTTGCGCGATCTGCACTCTCGCGAAGGCGCCTTCTTCGTCACCGGCAACCACGAGTACTTCGTCGAGGACACGGCGTCGTGGCTGACCGAACTCGAGCGACTCGGCGTGCAGCCGCTGCGCAACGAGAACACGGTCATCCGGCGCGGCGGGGCGGCATTCGACCTGGCGGGGGTCAACGACGTGGCGGGCGCGTCGCGCTCGGACCCGCCGGACTTCGACCAGGCGCTGCGCGGACGAGACCCGGCCCGGCCGACGGTACTGCTGGCCCACCAGCCGGTGCAGGTCGCCACGGCTGCCGAACGCGGCGTCGACCTGCAGCTGTCGGGGCACACGCACGGCGGCCAGATGTGGCCGTTCCACTACGCCGTTCGTGCGGTGCAACCATCCCTGGCCGGGTTGTCCGAGGTTGGCGACACCCAGTTGTACGTGTCCAGGGGAGCCGGATTCTGGGGCCCGCCGGTGCGCGTCGGCGCCCCACCGGACATCAGTGTGATCTCGCTGGAGCAACCGGGCTGACGCCGTGCGCGCCTGAGGCAGAATCGTAGGGGTGACGACACCGCCGCAGGGTCCCCGTCGACCGGGCGAGCGCGGTGAACCCGCACGAAGGGACGCGCCACCGCGTCGCATTCCCGGCCCCCCGCGCCCCGAGCCGCCGACGCAGCGGTTTCGGGCACCGCAGCGACCCGCCGACGCGGCGCCCACCGAACGGCTGCGCCCGCCGCCCCCGGGACCGCCAGTCGACGCCGTCCCCACCGAGCGGGTCCGCATCCCGCAGCGGCCGTTGGAACCACCACCGGTGGACGCTCGGGACACCCCACCACCTGCACCGAAGACGCCGCGCCGCTCGTGGCTGCGCGATCCGCTGTCGCTGACGCTGCTGGCGGTCATCCTGGTGGCCGTGATCGTCGGCGGGCTCGCCGGCGGCGAGCTGTACGCCCGGCACCGCGTGGACGGCCTCCTCGTCGAGGTGGCCGAATGCGTGGTCAGGGATGGCGCGAGCGTGTCGTTCGGTGTCAATCCGCCGTTCCTGTGGCAGCACGTCACCGGGCACTACACCAACATCTCGGTGGTCACCGACGGCGACAACGTGCAGGACGCCAAGGGCATGAAGGCGGAGGTCTCGGTGTCGGACGTGCGGCTGCAGGGCACGTCGAACTCCAAGGGCACCATCGGATCCCTGCATGCGACGCTGACGTGGACCGCCGCCGGCATCAAGGACACGGTCGCCGCCAACCTGCCGGGGGTGGGCAGTCTGGTCACGGGCGTGACGACGGACCCCGCGGCGGGCACCCTCGTGCTGGAGGCCGGCAGTGTCAACGTGACGGCCAAACCCGTGGTGACCAACGGTGACCTCGCCCTGCAGGTCCTCGACGTCTCGGGCCCACTCGCCAAGGACACCGTGCAGACCGCGCTCGACGGGCTGACCGCGAAACTGAACGCCCAGTACCCACTCGGCATTCACGCCGACGGTGTCGAGGTCACGCCGACGGGGGTGGTGGGCACGTTCTCGACGCAGAACGCGTCGATTCCCCAGGACGACGCCGACCCCTGCTTCGCCCGGCTGTAACGGCCGTCGTCGGTCCCGGTGCGGGGCGGACCACGCCGGACTACGATCGTCCGATATATTGCGTATCGCACGGTGCGTCGAGCGAGAGGAACGAACAGGAATGTCCATCGAGGACTTCGAGAGGTACCCGCTCACGTTCGGGCCCAGCCCGATCCACCCGCTCGACCGGCTGACCGCCCACCTGGGCGGCGCGCGGATCTGGGCCAAGCGGGAGGATTGCAACTCCGGATTGGCCTACGGCGGCAACAAGACTCGGAAACTCGAGTACATCGTTCCGGACGTACTCGCCTCCGGCGCCGACACGCTGGTGTCGATCGGCGGCCATCAAAGCAACCACACCCGTCAGGTTGCCGCCGTCGCGGCGAAGTTGGGTCTCAAAGCCGTTCTGGTGCAAGAAAAGTGGGTCGACTGGCCGGAGGCGTGGGGCGACACGCGACTGGACGAGACGGTGGGCAACATTCTCCTGTCGCGCATCATGGGGGCCGACGTGCGCCTCGATCCGTCGGGGTTCGACATCGGCATTCGTTCCTCCTGGGAGGATGCGCTGCGCGAGGTCGCCGAGGCCGGCGGCACCCCGTACCCGATCCCCGCGGGCGCCTCCGAACATCCGCTCGGCGGACTCGGCTTCGCCAACTGGGCCTACGAGGTCCAGCGTCAGGAAGCCGAGTTGGGCGTCTTCTTCGACACCGTCGTGGTCTGCACGGTGACGGGCTCGACGCACGCCGGGATGATCGCCGGGTTCGCCGGTCAGGAGCGCCCCCGAACCGTGCTGGGCGTCGACGCCTCGGCGACGCTGGACAAGACCCGGGCGCAAGTCGCCCGCATCGCCCGGCACACCGCAGAGCTGATCGGTCTCGGGCGCGATCTGCGCGACGACGAGATCACCGTCCTCGAGGGCTGGGCCGGTGACCTCTACGGGATTCCGGTGCAGTCCACCTTGGATGCGATCAGGCTCTCCGGCAGTCTCGAGGGCATGATCGTCGACCCCGTCTACGAGGGAAAGTCGATGGCGGGCCTGGTCGACATGGTGCGCGACGGAACGATCTCCAGGGAGTCCAACGTTCTGTTCGCCCACCTGGGCGGGCAACCGGCCCTCAACGCCTACGCGGGGTCGTTCGCGTAGCGGGCGCGGGAGTCCGCCGGCGGCTGCACGCCGTGGGCGAGGCCGTTGGCCGCGTGGATGCCCGCCGCCGCGTCGGCCAGCAGCCGGAACACGCGATTGCGGTGGATCTTGGTGGAGCGAGTGGGCTTCTCGTACAGCATGATTCGATCATGTCCGCCGCGCCGCGCCGACAACAGTGGCCCTAAGGCCGTATATCGCTAAGATAGTGACATGCACACGGTAGCCATCCTCGCCTACGACGGGATGTCGGGCTTCGAGTCCGGCCTGGCCGCGGAGATCTTCGGGATGCACGACCTGTCCGCGGCCTTCTGCGCGGGCATCCCCACGCCCTGGTACTCGGTCAAGCTGTGTTCCGAGCAGCCGGAGGTACGAATGCTGGGTGGCGCCACCGTACGGACGTCGTTCGGGCTCGCCGACCTGGCCGCCGCCGACACCGTCGTCATCCCGAGCGTCGGAGACACCACCAGGCCCGCCTCACCCGCGCTCGTCGACGCGATTCAAACTGCGCACCGCAATGATTCGCGATTGGTGTCCATCTGCTCGGGTGCCTTTGCACTGGCCGAGGCGGGCGTGCTCGACGGCCGGACCGCCACCACGCACTGGATCTACGTCGACCTCATGCAAGAGCGCTTCCCCGACGTCGACGTGGACCCGACCCCGCTCTACGTCGACGGCGGCAACGTCCTGACGAGCGCGGGCTGCGCGGCCGGCCTGGACCTGTGTCTGCACATCGTGCGCTCCGATCACGGCGCCCACGTCGCCAACGACGTGGCGCGGCGACTGGTGATCGCGCCGCACCGGGCCGGCGGCCAGGCGCAGTACATCGAGTCCCCGGTGCCCGAGCCGACCACTGACGGCCAGATCGCCGTCGGAATGGCTTGGGCGCTAGCCCATTTGGACACGCCGATCAGCCTCGACGAACTCGCGGCGAAGTCCTCGCTGTCCCGGCGCAGCTACCTCCGCCGGTTCGCCAAGGCGACCGGGACGACACCGATCAAGTGGCTCATCACCCAGCGCATCCAGGCGAGCCTGGCGCTGCTGGAGTCCTCCGACCTGTCCATCGAACAGATCGCGGCGCGGGTCGGGTTCGACTCGCCGGTCACGTTCCGCCATCACTTCGTCCGAGCCCTGCGGACGACGCCCAGTGAGTACCGCAGCTGCTTCACCGGACGGGTGCTCGGTGCCTGACACGCTGAACTACGCGTGGGAGACGCCAGCCGAGGGCGTGCACCGGTGCCGGCTGCCGTTCCTGGACGTCACCGTGGGGCTGGTGCTGGGGAGTCGGGCCACGTTGCTGGTCGACTGCGGCACGACGCTGCACGAGGCCGCGGCTCTCGCCGCCGACGTCGCCGTCCTGGGCGGCGGCGCCGTCACCCACCTGGTGATGACCCACGACCACTTCGACCACGTCCTGGGCTCCGCCGGATTCGGCGGCGCGGAACTCTACGGCGCCCCGGCGGTGACGGCGGCCCTCACGACCGGGCTCGACGGTGTGCGCGCCCACGCCGTGGACTACGGCGCGGATCCCGCGGAACTCGATCTCGCCATCGCCGCCGTCCGGGCACCGGACCATCAGGTGCTCGACGTCGACCTGGACCTGGGTGGGCGGGTGGTGCACGTCAGGCACGCGGGGCCGGGGCACACCGACCACGACTTGGTGGTCGTCGTGCCGCCGGTCGTGCCGGGACGACCCGCCGTGGTCTTCTGCGGCGACCTCGTCGAGGAGTCGGGCGATCCGTCGGTGACCGACGAATCCGACCTGGTGGCCTGGCCGGGCACCCTGGACCGGCTGACGGCGTTGGGCGGCGAGGACGCGGTCTACGTGCCGGGCCACGGCGCGATGGTGGATGCTGGATTCGTGCGGAGACAGCGCGACTGGTTGGTGCGCCGCCCGGCGGCCGGGGGTGCGCCGTGACGGCGCCGGTCGAGTCGGCGCGGGTGGACCGCTGGCTGTGGGCCGTCCGGCTGACCAAGACCCGGCCCGATGCCGCCGCGGCCTGCCGCGGGGGGCACGTGCGCGTCAACGACCGACCCGCGAAGCCGGCGACGATCGTGGTGCCCGGTGACCGGGTGCAGGCCCGGGTGGGCGACACGACGCGCATCGTCGAGGTGGTGCGCGTCATCCAGAAGCGGGTGGGCGCCGCCGACGCCGTGACGTGCTTCCTGGACCGCACACCCGCGGTGCCCACGACGGTCGCGGTCCCGGTGGCCCTGCGCGATCGGGGCGCCGGCCGTCCGACCAAACGGGATCGACGGCTCCTGGACAAGTGGCGCGCCAGCCACGGCTGAACCGATCTCGGCCTCGATGACGGGTCGCAAGCGGCCGAGATATGGGACGATGGCCGGGCGTCAGCAGAGAGGACACCCGGTTAGATGACTGAACGACGTCGCAGCACGGCCGTCAACGCCGCGAAGATCGCCTGCGCGGGCGTGTTCCTCGCCGGGGGTGCGCTGGGCATGGCTGCTCAGGCCGCCGCTGATCCGGAGGTGCCCGTCACGCCGGTGCCGGCAGTTCCGGGCGCACCGGCGCCGGACACGCAAATGGTTGCGGGCGGAGACGCCCCGCCTGCGCCGCCGCCCGTCGGCGCGCCCGTGGTGCCCGAGATCGCCAACCAGCAGTACGGCTCCGGGTCGGGTCCGCTGGGCTTCCTCAGGGATGCCTGGCACCAGGCCAAGGATCCCTATGGCGTCGGCGATTCGCCCGACGGAATGCCGGTCGGTGCACCGCCGCCGCCCGGTGCGGGTCCGCCACCGCCACTGCCGCCCGGCTTCAAGTCGCTGAACTTCCCGGAGTCCGACACGGCCCCCGTGCAAGCGGCCCCGAACTCTGGCGGACCGGCGTTGCCACCCGGGTATTACCCGCTCAACGGACCGCCGCCCCCCGGGTACGAGGCACCGCCGCCGGCGCCCGCCGACCCGGCGGCGCCCCCGACGATCGTGCCCGCCCCTCCGGGCTGACCACCTACCTCCAGGCCGAGCCGAGTAGCGAGCTGCTCTGGGGCGTCAGCGGTTCGGCGAGCATCACCGGCGCTTGCGCCATGAATCGCGGTGTCCGGCCTCGGTGTTCGTCGGCAGCATGCACCGTGAACGGATGCATCACGTACACGTCGCCCGGTCGGCCCGTGGCCAGGACGACGTCTCGACGCCGGCTGACGTCTGCGACCAGCGGACCGCATTCGTAGGCGTCGACGGGTTGCTCGCCCAGGACGGTCGCGACGTCGCGGTGCGATCCTGCCCGCACCCGCGTCGGTGCGTCGTCCCGGCCGACCTCGGACAGGATCGTCAGCAGCAACAGAGTGTGGGGACGCCCGCTGACCGCCCACGCCCCGTCCGGAAGGGGCGTGTTGAGGTCGACGTGCCAGCCGCGGTCGTCGGCGACGGACGGAACCGGAAACCGAATGGGCACGTTGCCCAGCGAGGCGCGCGGCCGCCAACCGGCCGCGCCGCAGATGGCGTCGAGCGCGGCGGCCAGTCGCGGACTGCGGGCCACGACCCCGCACGGACCGTCACCTCGCAGGTCGGCGGTCCAGACCACCGGCTCGGTCCAGGTCTGCGGAAGGTCTGGCGCCATGGGGATGCGGGCCCACAGCTCGCGCTGCGCTGCCTCGGCAACCTCTCGCGGCGCGGCCCCCTCGATCTTGACGAAGCCGTTCTCGGCGAAGCCGTCGACGTCCATCCCCCCAGCGTCGCGCATCGAGTACCGCTGCCGCCAACGGTTTTCGCGGCCGGTGCTCACCCCGTGGTGGTGCGATGCTTGCATCCCGGCCAACAACACGGGCGACGCTTGCCCTCCTCGAGCTCCTCGCGCGTGCGACGGATGCGGCGCTCCCGGGTCGTGTCCTGCTTAGCGTCCTCCACCCAGCAGATGAACTCGTTGCGAGCCAGCGGCGTGATGTCCCGCCACGCATGGAGGGCGGTCTCGTTGGCGACCAGTTCGGTGCGCAGGTCGGCGGGCAGTCGGTGTACCACGCCACCGGGTACTCGAGGGCTCATGACGTCGGGATCCTCCGAGAGCGCAGTCGGCTGAGTCAGACGACAAGGTACCGCGAGCCCGGCTCTCCACGGGCCACGACTCAACCCATCGCGTAGCGACTGACGACGTCGGGATGGATGACGAGCCGAACCTGGTCGTGCGCGAGGATGTCGGCGAGGTCCGCGGCCCGGGCCGGGTCGTCGAGGTCCCAGTAGCGGGCCGCCAGGCGCGCTGCCAATTCGTGGGCTCCGTCGGCCACCACCCGGGTGTGCCCCGCGATCGAGATCCACCGCTCACGTTCACCGACCGGTGCGGCGACGACCAGCGACGCTCGCGGGTCACGGCGGAGGCGACGAATCTTGACTGTGTCTGGGCCCGTGAACAATTCGACCGTGCCCCCATCGTTCGCCTCGAACCACACGGGCCGGGGCTGCGGTGGCCGGGGCCCCGCGGCGACCGAGAGGAACCCGTACAGCGGTCGTCGCAGGAATGCCACGTCGTCCTCGGTGAGTGCGCCTCCGCTCATCGCGTCCACGCTCCCGCGGCGGCAGCCCTGACGACGTACTCCTCGAAGGTGCGGGGCGGCCGGCGCAGCACGGCGGTGACGTCGTCCGTCGTCGCGGCCAGCCGACCATCTGCCATCAGCTCGAACATGTCGGCGACGGAACGAGCCTCCGCCGCGGTCACACCCTGCTCGACCGCGGCGGCGACGTACTCCGTGGCGGACACCTGCCGATACGAGATCGGCGATCCGGACGCGCGGGAGATCTGGTCGACCGCCTCGTCGAAGGTGAGGGCACGGGGCCCGGTCAGCTCGTAGGTCCGTCCGGCGTGTTCGCCGGGCCGGGCCAGCACGGCGGCGGCCACGTCCGCCACGTCCTCGACGTCGACGAACGGTTCGGGAACGTCACCGGCCGGGAGCGCCAGGTCGCCGGCCACCAGTGCTCCGTGAAAGAGGTCCTCGTCGAAGTTCTGCTGGAAGTTCGACGCCCGCAGGATGGTCCACTCCAGCGCGGCGCCGCGCACGGCGTCCTCGGCGGAGCGCATGTCCCGACCGAACGCGGAGTCGCCCCGGGTGTCGGCGCCGCGGCCCGAGAGCAGGACGAGCCGTCTCACCCCGGCCGCCTCGACGGCGGTGACGACGTCGTGGGCGAGGCTCGGGGTGTCCGGAGCGATCAGATAGGCGGCGGTGACGCCTCGAAGTGCTGCGTCCCAGGTGTCGGGCAGGTGCCAGTCGAACCGGACCTGGCTGGATCGGGACGCCGTCCGAACGGGCGTACCCGCGAGCCGCAGGCGGGCGGCGACCCGTCGGCCGGTCTTGCCGGTGGCGCCGAGGACGAGGGTGGTGTCAGTGCTCATGTCACTGATTCAACGCACCTGGATCGGACTAATCCATGGGTGATAGGCCGATTTGCATGTCCAATCGTCTAACGTGGCGACGGTGAGCGTGTTCGACGATCTGATTCGCGGGGTGCGCGCCAACGGCTCGCTGTTCGGCACTTCGACGCTGTCGCCACCATGGGCGTTGCACTTCGTCGACGGTGCGCCGCTCACGCTGTGCACCGTCCTGGGCGGAGCGGGGTGGATCGTGGCCGAGGGTCATCCGCCCGAACCACTACGCCCCTACGAGACGATCGTCGTCCGGGGGCCGACGACGTTCACCTTCGTCGACGAGGTGGGCACCGCGGCGGAACCGATCGTCTGCGGCGCGGACTGTGCGACCCCCGACCAGGGCGGCACACGACACCGGCTCGGCTGGAGCGACGCCGGGGACGGCAGGGGTGGGACCACGTTGATCGTCGGCGCCTACCCGGTGCGCGGGGAGATCAGTCGCCCACTTCTCGACGCGCTGCCTACGGTCCTCCGCGTGGCGGCCGGGGGCACCGGCGACCCGGTGCTCGACCACCTCGCGGCGGAGGTCGCCCTCGACGTTCCTGGCCAGCAGGTGGTGCTCGACCGTCTCCTCGACTGGATGCTGGTGTGCACGCTGCGCGAGTGGTTCGACCGCCCGGGCGGGGAGCCGCCGGGCTGGTGGGCGGCTCAGCGTGACCCGGTGGTCGGCGACGCGTTGCGTCTGCTGCACGCCGACCCGGCGGCGCCGTGGACGATAGCCGCGCTGGCCGACGGCACCAAGGTGTCGCGCTCGACGCTGGCCAAGCGGTTCGCCGACCTGGTCGGAGAACCTCCGCTGACGTACCTCACCAGGTGGCGGATGACGCTCGCGGCGGATCTGCTGGTGCAGGGGGACACGTCGACCGTCGCCGAGGTCGCCCGAGCGGTCGGCTACTCCGACCCGTTCGGATTCAGCACGGCGTTCAAACGGGTCCGCGGGGTCAACCCCAGCGACTTTCGCCGCGCCGTCAGCCCGTGATGCCGAGGATCTTGATGGCGAAGACCAACGAGTCGCCCTTCTGGATTCCGGCGGCGGGCTGACCCTCGGGATACCCGTCGGCGGGTGCCATGGCCACCGCGACGGTCGATCCGACCTTCTGACCGGCGATGGCCTTCTGGAATCCCGGGACGACGCCGTCGAGCGGGAACTCAGCGGGCTCGCCACGCTGGTAGCTGCTGTCGAACGTGCTTCCGTCGCGACCGTTGACGCCCATGTAGCAGACCGAGACCGTCGCCGTGTCCGGGACGACGGGTCCGCTGCCGGCCGTCAGGGTGTGGACCTCGGTGGTGGTGACGCTGAAGGGACCGGACACCGTGACCTCTGGCGCCGCCGAGTCCGTCGACCCGGTGACCGCGACGTTGCCGGTGGCTCCGGACAGAGTCCACTCGGGGGTGCCACCGGCGGCGGGTGCCGCCGACGGGCACGACGCCGCGGCGGGGGACTGGCCGGGTGCGGCGACTGCCGACGAGGTGCTGCTGGCCGTGGTCGCGGACGAGCCGGGTTCGGCGTCGGCGTCCGAACCGCACGCGGCGAGCATCATGACGAGCGGCGCGGCACATGCCACGAACGCGACGGACCGGGACGCGCGAGTTGACTTCACGGTCGACACGCTACAGAAGGGTCGCCGGCTCACCTCAGCCGCAGCGTCACACCGGCGTCGTCGAACACCTCTCGCACCGCGTCGACGAACGCGTGCCCTCCGCGCCTCTCGTGGCGTAGGTGCCGACGGGACAGATCGCTGTGCTGCCAGACGAACTGGGAGGGCTCGTCGGACGGGGTGCCGAATCCACCGCGTAGGCAATCGGCGAGCGCGTCGAGATTCTCGCCGAAGTATCCGTCGGGACCGTTGACCGCTTGGCCGATCTCCCGGTAGAAGTCCTTGACGGTCTTGATGTTTCGTCCGTCGATGCGGAAGGTGTGGGTCATGGCCGCCCACCTGCCTCGGTGATCAGGCAGAAGGAGTCGTAGTGATCGGCGGTGTAGAACAACTCTGGCGGATCGGTGACCGGAGAGCCGCCGGTGACGATGCGTCGCGTCGAGCGGTTGTGCGCACCTGGCGTGATCACCGTGTACTCCCGGTAGTAGTTCCTCGCCTGATCGGGCAGATGCCCCTCGCGATTTCCGAACGCCACGCCGTCGTCCCGCGGGAAGGGGAAGGGACCGTTCGCGTGGATGGCCCGGACGGTGTCGCGAGCCTCGCGGGGCAGGGTTGCCAACGGGCAGCTGGAAACACCCGTGGCCACCGGCGTGGCGGGTGGTGACGACGGCACGAGGGCCCAGGCGACGGCGGCGACGACGAGTCCGCACAGCGCCACCAGCGCCCACCGTCCGCGTCGACTCACCCGTGCTCCCTCCGACGTCGGATCGGTCGTCGGTTCCATCATCCCCGGGCGAGCGCGGCGACGGGAGAGATGTCGCCGGGCGAGCGCAGCGACGGGAGATGTCCCTGGGCGCGCCGTGGGCGGCGACGGTTGCCCGGCTGGCATTCTGGCCCGGTGACGGATGTGCGTGTCGCCGAGTCGGGTGAGCTGGGCGAGGACGAATTGGCCGCGGCCGAGGCGTTGGTCCGTTCGGCGTTCGGCGTCGGCTTCCGTTCCCACGACTGGCTCCACGGGGTCGACGGCGTGCACGTGGTGATCAGTGAGGGCGGCGTTCTGCTGGCGCACGCCTCGGTGGTTCCCCGAACCCTGCGCCACGACGGCCGAGTCCTCGACACCGGGTACGTCGAGGCGGTGGCGGTGGCCGACGGCCGACGGGGCCGCGGGCTGGGCGCTCTGGTCATGGACCACGCGGAGTCGGTCATCCGCGCGCGCCACGCCATCGGCGCGCTCAACGCCGTGCACAGTGCGGTGGCGTTCTACGCCGCCCGCGGTTGGACCACCTGGACCGGACCCACGGTGGCCGACACGCCCGACGGCGTGGTCGACACCTACGACTCCGCCGACCGCATCCTGCTCTTCTCGACGCCGCTGGCCGAACCTGCTACGTTCGCCGAATCCGTTCCGCTGATGTGCGATTGGCGCCGCGGCGACCTGTGGTGACGACGGCACCGGCTGACGCACCTCGAGCGAAGGAGTCACCGCGATGAACTGGAGGCAGGCCGACACCGCCGTCGTCTTCATCGACCCTCAGAACGACGTGCTGAGTCCCACCGGCGTCAACTGGGGCACGACGGGGGCCAGCGTCACCGAGAACGACACCGTCGCGCACATGCTCGCCATCTTCAGGGCCGCCAAGGCCGCGTCGTTCGGAATGTTCATCTCGCCGCACTACTTCTATCCCACCGATCACCGCTGGCTGTTCAACGGCGCCTTGGAGGCCGACGAACTGAGGACGGGCACCTTCGACCGGCGTGGTCCGCTGACCGTGGACGGATTCGAGGGTTCGGGAGCGGATTGGCTCGACGAGTTCAAGCCGTACATTCAGGATCCGGACACCGTGGTGGTCAGCCCGCACAAGGTGTTTGGATCGCAAACCAACGATCTGGTTCTGCAGTTGCGCAAGCGCCGGATCTCCACGGTGCTGCTCGGCGGGATGCTCGCGAACATGTGCGTCGAGTCGCACCTTCGGGACCTTCTCGAGCAGGGCTTCGAGGTGTACGTGATCCGCGACGCCGTCGCCGGCCCGCGTCACCCCGAATGGGGGGACGGCTATCAGGCCGCACTGGTCAACTACCGCTTCCTCGCTCACGGAGTCGTGACGACCGAAGAGGTCGTCGCCGCAATGGAATCCACCGTCCCGTCGACCTGAGATCAGCGTCCGCGGGTGGCCCGTTCGACTACGCCGACGAAGTTCTCGACGAGTTCGTCGGCGGTCGTCTGCCACTTGTCGGTCTGCAGGAGTCCGCTGGACTCCAGGCCGGCGGCGCCGTGCACCGCGGTCAGGAGCAGGGCCGCGTAACGTTCGGCGTCGCCGTCGCCGACCGCCTCGGTGACGATGGCCAGGAACCCGTCGCAGAGGCGCTGGGCGGCCTGGTTCACCGCGGACCGATCGCCCACCGGGGTGTCGAACATCAGTCGGTACAGATGCGGTTGTCGGTGGCTTACCGCAAGGATGGCGACGAGCGCGGCACGGAGCGCGTCGAGTGGTCGCGTACGCGAATCGTCTTGTAGCGCAACCACTTCGTCGCCCATTCGTTCCCAGCCCTCGGCGGCGACGGCGATCAGCAAGCTGTCCTTGCCGTCGAAGTGACGGTATGGCGCGCCGCGGCTGACCCCTGCGCGCGCGCCCACCTCCCGCAGCGTGACGGCGTCGGGACCGCCGCCGTCGAGCAGCAGGGCGGCCTCGGCGAGCAGGGCGCGGCGGGTGGCTGCGGCTGATTCGGCGCGGCTCATGCCCGCCATCCTATGGTGACGTTGTCAGCCGAAGGCGTCGCGACGGTCGCCCGGCGCCGACGCGTGCCCGAGCCCTAGAATTCGTCGGTCGAGGGAAGGGCTGTTCGTTGGTGTCGATGGACGACTATTCATGGTGGCGGACGTGGCGGCCGGCGTGGAGCGAGGCCCACTGCGTGACCCTCGTCGGCGACGTCACCGTCGAGGGCGTCGTCGAGTCGCTGGGCGCACATCAGGTGACACGGGCTCACGGTTTCGACGCCTTCCACGATTACGTCGTCGCCGACTGGCCCGACGGCTACGACCCGGGCCGCGCCGTCATCGGCGTAACCACCGTGGACGACACGTGGACGTTGATCGCCGAGGTCAACGGCTACGTCGGAGTGACCGAACGACTGATCGGCCCGATGTCGTCCGGGCGAACGGTGGTGTCGCACTTCGCCAACGTCAACGCCGTACACACCTTTCACTGGTGGCACGACGGGCAGCTGCTGGTCGACGTCGACCTGATGTTCCCGGGGGAGCGCGACGGCACCGATCCCGACGCGATCGTCGACCACATCCGCGGCGTGGGCATCCCCCTCGACGCCGACCCCGTGGAGATCGCCACGCTCGACCTCAGTGCGGCGGGCTTCGCCCTCGCGCAACGCGTGACCGGTGTCGCGTGCACCCCGGAGTCGTTCGAGCGCAGCGACTTCCTGGTTGCGACGGTGTCGTCGTAGTTCGTTCACCCCGGGTGTGACGTTGGAGTGCCGAACCTCGTCGCGTGACGAGCGCTGCGGTCGAATCGAGGTAGTGACGTTCAATAACGCTCTGCGGCAGTGCATCTCCATCCGATCTCCACGGCACCTTCAAGCACGGCGCCCCCGGCGACGCGATGCTGGTGGACATGACAACGAACGAAGACGTCTACCCCCGATCGATCCTCACCGAAACCGTTCTACACGAACGGGATTGGTCTCTCGAGGCCGAGACGCGACCGGCGTCGGGTGCCGTGCTGACGGGGCTTCGTCGTCGGCTCGCGGCCCTATTCAACCGCCGTAGCACCGCCACGAAGTCACGCCCGAGCCGGCCCACGCGCCGTCTCCACCGCGCCGACTTCATGGAACGTGCGGCGATGTCTCGCGAGATGCACCGGCTATGAGCCGACGGGCGACCACGCCCAGTTCTGCCGCTCGTAGAGCGGTCGCAAGCCGCATCGGAGGAGGTTGTTCAACGACGGGTTGACCTCGCCGTCGGCGGGCTTGCCGGTCTCGGCCGAGAGCCAGCGGCAACCCGCGTCGGCGGCGGCCGTCGCGCGCGCTGCGATGAGCGCCGTTTGAGCGCCGCGATTGCGGTGGGCGTCCAGGGTCGCCGCCGCGTTCAGCGAGCCCACGGGTCCGTGCACGAAGAGGTTCGCGGTGGCGACCATGTCGTCGCCGTCCCAGGCGGCGAAGGGACGAAAGTCCGGATGGCTCAGGGCTTCGGCCAGCATGTCCGCCAGCCCGGCCGTCGGCATGCCGAACCCGCGCAGGGTCGTCGTCGCCCATCGGGAGAAGTCGACCGGCTCCACGGGCCTAATGGACAGGTCGGTGGTGTGACCGGTCTGGACGTCGTCGACCGCGCCGAACAGCTTGATCCACGGCGAGGTCGGGGTGAGACCTCGCCGCCGAGCGATCTCGGACCAGTCGTGGGGGAGCAGGTCGGGCGCGATTTGGACGACGGCGCCGGGGGTGTCCTCGGCGACGTAGAACGCGATGAGGTCGTCGACGAGATCCGAGGTGACCGGTTCGCTGATGCCGAAGCCCAACGCCTTGCTCCAATAGCCGGTGACGTCGCGGCGCATCGACAGCGCCACGCCGCCCCCGATCCGGCTGGCCGTGATGCCGAGCGTCTGCTTCGTCGCCGGCCGGGCCGACGATTCGTACTGGAACATGAACTCCGCTTCGGCGGCCTCCGCCAAGTGACCGCGCTGATCGGCAAGCATCGTTGAACCTCACTGTGCCCCGTGGACCGCCTCGGGTGGCGGTCCTCTTCCTGCACGATGCGCGGGACCGTCGAATGGTTCGACGCCGAGCGAATGCTCCGGTGAGACGTGTGTCACACCGCGCGTCGACGCCGGCCGTCCGGCCGGGGGTGGAACGGTCGTACCCGGTTGACCGGTCAGTCGGTGGCAGTCCACGGTTCGCGAGCGAAGACCCGCTCCACGATCGGTCGGAAGAAGTCGAGCGGACGGTGCTCGAAGTCCGCGTCGAAACAGTTCTGGTCGTACTTCTCGCAGAACTCGACGCAGTCGTCGAACCATCGGTGACCCCGGTACTTCTCGCGGGCGTCGCGCACACCACCCATGTGAGGGGCGTAGTAGAACTGCTGAAACTCCGGGTGCACCTTCACGATCCACGCCACACGTTCGGACACGTAGGGCGCGACGACGGCCGAGGCGAAGGCGCCGTGGGCGTGTGGTGCGTAGGTGTCACCGACGTCGTGCAACAGCGCGGCGACCACGTAGCCGTCCGAACGTCCGTCGTCGACGGCTCGGGTGGCCGACTGCAGGGAGTGGTCCAGCCGGCTGATCGGGTAGGCCTGCTGACCGTCGGCGAGAGCCTCCACCAGGCTCAGGACCCGCGGCACCAGGCCCGCGTTGTTGGCTTCCTCCGCGCGGTCGATCAGGGCGTAGTCCTCCGCGGTACCCTCGGCCATCGTCCGGTAGGTGGCTCGCGTCTGGGTGCTCATGACGGACTCCTCTCTGGCGACGAGCGTCCCCTCAACCGTAGTGCGGACGCGGTCAGTGCCCACGACCGGAGACGAAGTCGGCCGCCGTGGCGATCGGCGACGTCGTGGCACGACCGCGCAACTCCGCCCGGTCGGCGGCGTAGTAGGCCTTGTACATGGCCTGGACGGCGACGTACCGCAGTGGCTCCGGTTCCCACTTGCGCACCCGGTGGTTCACCCACGGCAGCTCGGTGAGTGCCGAGGGGGTCTCGAGGATGAGGTCTCGCAGCGTGCGCCCGGCCAGGTTGGTCGACGTGACACCGGTGCCCACGTAGCCGCCCGCCCAACCGAGCCCGGTCGTCGGGTCGAGCCCCACGGTCGCCGACCAGTCCCGCGGCACCCCCAGCACTCCCGACCACACGTGCTCGATTCCGGCCCCGGCCGTGGACGGAAAGAACCGGACGAGGATGTCGCGAAGCAGCCCAACGGTTCTCGGGTCGGTCGCGCCGTCGACGTCGGTGCCCGAACCATATCGGTACGGTGCGCCCCTGCCTCCGATGGCGATGCGGTCGTCCGCGGTGCGCTGGGCGTACATGTAGGCGTGGGCCTGGTCGCCGAGGGTCTCGTAGCCGCCCCACCCGATGTCGGCCCACGTGTCGGCCGACAGTGGTTCGGTCACGATCAGCGATGAGTTCATCGGCAACCACGTCCGCCGTAGGCCGTCGATCTGAGCCGTGAACCCTTCGGTGGCCCGGACGATCGTGTCAGCCGTCACGGTGCCGGCCGCCGTGACCGCCCGGTGTGGGCGGATCTCGGTGACTCGGGTCTGCTCGTAGATCTCCACGCCCAACGCCTCGACGACCCTGGCCAGTCCGCCGGCGAGCTTCGCCGGATGCAGTCTCGCGCAATGGGGATGCCACATCGCACCCGTCGTGCCGTGCACGTTGATCCGCGCGGTGGCCTGCGTCGCGTCGAGGAGTTCGACGTCCGTCATCGGCCAGGTGCGGGCTTCCTCCACGGCGTGGAGCAGGCGGGTCTGCTGGGCGGCGTTGGTGGCCACCGTGAACTCGCCACCCTTGACCACGTCGCACTGGATGTCTTCTTCGCGGGTGACGCGGATGACCTCGTCCACCGTGTCGTTCATCGCGGTTTGCTGACGCGCCACGGCCTCGCGTCCGTGCGACTTGAGGAAGGAGCCCCGGCCACCGGTGATCTCGTTGGTCAGCCAGCCACCGTTGCGGCCCGACGCGCCGAAGCCCGCGAAGCGTTGCTCGAGCACGACGATTCGCAGCTGGGGCGCCGCCTTCTTGAGGTAATACGCCGTCCACAGCCCGGTGTACCCGGCGCCGACGATGCAGACGTCGGCGTGGGTGGAACCGGGCAGCGCGGGCCGCAACGGTTCCGGACCGATGCTGTCCCACCAGAAGGACACTCTGCCGTTGGTCAGTGTGGAGCTCATCGACCCACCATCGCACTGGTCAGGCCGGCGGCGCCACCGCCCTCACCCGTCGGATCTCGTCGCAGGATCAGGGCGGCGATCGCGAGCACGACCAGGGTGAGCACCAGCATCAGCGTCGACATCGCGGCGATGTCCGGCCGCAGCGACGCCTTGAGCGAGGCGAAGATGTAGACCGGCCACGGCGTCGACCCCGCGACCGAGACGAACGACGAGACCACCGTGTTGTCGAGGCTGAGGGTGAACGCCAGCAGCGCACCCGAGATGACGGCGGGGCGGATCAGCGGCAGCGTGATGTCGGTGAACCTCCGCAGCGGAGGTGCGTACAGATCGGCGGCGGCCTCCTCGAGGAACTCGTTCATTCCCGTCATTCGCGCCCGCACGATGAAGGTGACGACGGCGCTCGCGAACAGGGAGTTGGCGATGATGAGGCGCACCTGTCCGACGTTGAACGCGGTGAAGTTCCAGTCGACGCCGAGGGTGACGAACCAGGGGAGCAGCGAGATGGCGCTGACGATCTCCGGTGTCACCATCACCAGGCCCAGCAGTACCAGCAGCCCCGGTGCCCACCACCCGGGGCGACGGGTCAACGCGATTCCGGCGAACGTGCCCAGCAGGGTGGCGACCACGGCGGTGCCGGCGGCGGTGATCAACGAGACGGTGATCGCGTTGACGATGGCCGGGTTGTTCAGCGCCGCGACGTAGGCGTCGACGCCGAATCCCTCGAACATCTGCAGGGTGCGCCCGGTGTTGAAGGAGAACGCCACGATGACGACGATGGGGAAGAACAGGAACAGCAGACCCAGCAGGCCCCAGACGTTGAGCAGGGCGTCGCCGGGCCGGATCCGGTGCCGGCGAGGCTTCTTCGCGACGGCCGTGGTGTCGGTCACGCGCTCTCCTTCAACGGAAGTTTCAGTGATGTCGAGGCGGTGGCGAGGGCGCCGACCACCTTGAGGACGGCGCCGACCACGGCACTGGTGCCGAAGATCGCGAGCATCAGCAGTACCGCCATCGCCGACCCAAGTGCCCAGTTCTGGGCGCTTTGGAACTGGGCGGCCACCATCTGGCCGACCATGCTCCCGCTGGCCCCGCCCAGAACGGTCGGGGTGATGTAGTCGCCCATCAACGGCACGAAGACCAGGAGCATTCCGGCGGTCACACCCGGCATGGACAGCGGAACGGTGACGTGCCAGAACGTGCTCCACGCCGTGCCGCCGAGGTCGCGACTGGCCTCCAGCAGCTTCGGGTCCAGGCGTTCCAGCGCCACGTACAGCGGAAGGATCATCAGCGGCAGATAGTTGTAGACCACGCCGAGCTGAACCGCGGCGGAGGTGTACAGAACGTGCAGCGGGCCGTCGGTCAGATGAGCCCACTGCAGCGTCTTCGACACGAAACCCTCAGGGCTGAGGGATATTTGCCATCCGATGGTACGCACCAGGAAGTTGGTCCAGTAGGGGATGAGGATCAGCGCCAGTACGATGCCGCGCCACTTGGGGGCCAGCTTGACCGCCATCCAGTAGGCCATCGGGAACGCGATCGCCAGGCAGAGCACGGTCCCCAGGACGGCGATCTTCAACGTCCGGACGAAGATCGCGAAGAACGCCGGTGACGCGGCCTGGCCGTAGCGGTCGAACGAGAGGACGTCGTTGGCATGGGTGACGTAGATGCCCGGCTTGTAACCGAAGCTGTACCAGACCACCAGGCCGAACGGCAGGATGAAGAACAGCAGGATCCACACGCTGATCGGCAGCGCCCCAAGACCTTTGGGAGCACGCAGCCGCCGCCGCGCGGGCGCTACGTCGACCGCATCGGACGTCGGCCGCTCGTCCAGGGCGGTCACTTGCCCGCCGCGGCCTTGAGCTCGTCGTAGATGCCGATGATCGTGCCGTCGGCCGAGTTCATCCGGCTGTAGACCAGCTTCGACATGATGGATTCGGGGATGAACACGAGGTCGGGGCGCTTGATGCCGGCCTTCATGGCCGCCTCTTCGATGCCCTCGACTCCGGTGTTGTAACCGATGTAGGTGAGCTCCTTCAGCGACACGGTCGGATCGAGGACGTAGTTGATGAACTCGTAGGCGGCGTCCTCGTGCGGCGCGCCCTTGACGATCGCCCAGTTGTCCTGCCACAGGTTCGCGCCCTCCGAGGGCCAGACCCACTTGTAGCGATCCGGTTCCGCGTTCGCGAGGATGCCGAGGCGGGCGTCTCCGTTCCAGCAGTGGATCAGCGTCCTGGCCGACGACGAGATCGAGGCGTTCGTCGACGACTCGAAGGCCTGCACGTGCGGAGCGATCTTGTCGATGATGAAGGAGCGGTAGGCCGCAATGTGCGCGGGATCGGTGGTGTTCTCGTCGATTCCGTTGGCCCAGAAGTAGGTGTACGCCACCTCGTTCTGGTCTTCGAGGAGTGAGGTGCTGCCGGAGGCCTCCTTCTGCGCGGCGTCGAGGAAGTCGGCCCACGACTTGAGGTCTCGCTTGATCACGGTGGTGTCGTAGACGTAACCCGTCGAGCCCCAGTCCTTGCACACGCTGTACTTGTTGCCGGGGTCGAATTCGGTGTTGACGACCTTTGCGTTCAGGTTCTTCATGTTCGGCAGCTTGGTGTGGTCGAGCTCGGTGAGCAGCCCGGCGGTCACCATCTGTTGCACGTTCGAATGGGTCGGGACGCAGATGTCGTAGCCCGTGGTGCCCTTCGCCGCGCTGAGCTTGGCGATCATCTCGGGGTTCGAGCCGTAGGAGTCGACGGTGATCTTGGGGCCCTTGGCGGCCGTGAAGTCCGTCAGGACCGCGGGATCGTCGTACTCACCCCAGGTGTAGATGTTGAGACCGTCGGCCGAGCCGCCGCCACCTCCCGACGAACTCGAGCAGGCGGCCAGGAATGCGCCGATGCCGAGGGCCGCGGTCCCGCCGAGGAAGCCGCGACGGGTGATCGAAGTCTTGAGCGCTTCGGGAACGAGAGCGCGAACGTGGGGCTGTTGATTCATGGCGTGACCTCCAGGTCGGTTGGGCGAGAGGGTGGTTGGGCGGGCGACTACGAGGTGAAGATCCGGACGGCGTCGGCCGACCACGAGCACAGCACGGGAGATCCGAGCTCGGTGGGTGGGTTGGCGGCGCGGGGGAGTCGGGCGAGGATCTGGTCGTCACCCGATGTGTGGATGACCAGCTGCAGGCTGTGCCCGAGCTCGGAGACCCCGAGAAGCGTGCCGGCGACGGCGTTGACGGTGGTGTCCGAGGCCGCTCCGTCCGGTGCGGCGGCGGTCACGACCACCGATTCCGGCCGGATTGCGGCGCTGACGTCCTGGCCGCTGGCGGCGGGCACGCCGCCCTTGGTCGGGCGCGAGGAATACAGCGACAGTCCGCCGGTGCGGACGGTCACCCCGTCGACGTCGAAGGACGAGATGGTGCCCGCGAACGAGTTCTGCCTGCCGATGAACCCCGCCACGAAGGCCGACTCGGGCGAGTCGTAAACGTCTGAGGCCGTGCCGATTTGCTCGATGCGTCCGTCCTTCATCACCGCGACCCGGTCGCTCATCGAGAGCGCCTCTTCCTGGTCGTGGGTGACGAAGATGAACGTCGTGCCCAGTTCGTGCTGCAGCAGTTTCAGCTCGACCTGCATCTCCTCGCGCAGCTTGCGGTCGAGCGCACTCATTGGCTCGTCCAGCAGCAGCACGGCGGGGCGATTCACCAGCGCTCGCGCCAACGCGACGCGCTGCTGTTGGCCGCCCGAGAGCTGCGCGGGTTTCCGGGACGCGAATGCGGTCATCCGCACCATGTCCAGGGCACGGCTGACCCGGTCGGCCATGTCGGACTTCGGCACGCCGGAGCGGCGGAGGCCGTAGGCCACGTTGTCGGCGACCTTCATGTGCGGGAACAGGGCGTAGGCCTGGAAGACGGTGTTCACCGGGCGCTTGTGCGGCGGCAGGTTCTCGACGTTCTGGCCGGAGATGGCGATGGAGCCGTCGTCGGGAAACTCGAAGCCGCCGATCATCCGCAGCGTCGTGGTCTTGCCGCAGCCGCTGGGACCCAGCAGGCTGAGGAACTCGCCGGGCTGCACGTCGAGGCTGAGGTCGTCCACCGCGACGGCCGACCCGTACGTCTTGGTGAGGGAACGCAGTTCGACCGACCCGGCGACCGAGCTCGGCGCGGCAGTGGCGCGGGCGGCCGTGTCCACGGTGCTCACGCCGACACCAGCGTCGAGGTGGCGTCGTATACGACTTCGCCGCCGATGATCGTGTATGCCACCGTGGCCGAACCGATCTCGGCGACCGGCGCGGCGAAGATGTCCCGGTCGAGGATGACGATGTCGCCCGCCTTGCCGACTTCGATGGTGCCCGAACGGTTCTCGTCGTGGTTGAGGAAGGCGGTGCCCAGACTGTGGGCGATCAACGCGTCGGCCAGCGACAGCGCCTGCTCGCCGAGGAAGGGCATCGCCGCGGGCCCCGTTGCCCCCGCAGGGGCACGGTTGACGGTGGTGTGGATGATCTGCAGCGGATTCGCCGTGCTCACCGGCCAGTCGCTGCCCGAGGCCAGTGGTGCACCGGCCCGCTGTAGCGATCCGAAGGGGTACTGCCAGCCGGCTCGACGGGCTCCGAGGAACGGAATGGTCAGCACGTCCATCTGCGGCTCGTGCCTGGCCCACAGCGGTTGCATGTTGGCGACCACGCCCAGTTCGGCGAACCGGGGGACGTCGTCGGGGTGGACCACCTGGATGTGGGCCAGCGTGTGGCGAAGGTCCTTGTCTCCGTTGGCCTTGCGGGCCGCCTCGATCGCGTCGAGGGACTCGCGAACGGCCCGGTCGCCAAGGGCGTGGAAGTGGAGCTGGAAACCGAGGGCGTCGAGCTGCGTGGCGATCTCGACGAGGGTGGTCGGGTCGACGAAGCTCTTGCCCGTGTTCTCGCCGGGGCATCCGCACGAGTCGAGATAGGGCTCGAGCATTCCGGCCGTGAAGTTCTCGGCGACGCCGTCCTGCATGATCTTGACGGTGGTGGCCGCGAAACCGGCGGCCACCGCGCGTTCGCGTTTCGCGACGAGCTCGGGGATCTGCTCGAGCCCCCGGTTGCGGTCCCACCAGAGCGCGCCGACCACGTGCGCCTTGAGTACGCCGGATGCGGTGACCCGCAGGTACGAATCGAGCGTGTCGGGGGTGTCGTTGGTCGCGCCGACGATGGCGTCCTGCCACGCCGTGACGCCCCACGCGAACAGTTGGCGCTGCGCGATGGTCAGGGCCTCGTCCAAGTCGTCCTGGGTCGCCAGCGGAATGTGCTGGGCGACGAGGCCCATGGCCCCTTCCTGCAGCGTGCCGATGGCGTGCCCGTCGGCGTCGCGTTCGATGCGGCCGTCGAACGGGTCGGGTGTCGCGTCGTCGATGCCGCCGACGTCGAGCGCCTTGGTGTTGACCCAGGCGCCGTGGCCGTCGCGATTCGGGAAGAACGCGGGGCGGTCGGGGACGACGGCGTCGAGGGCCGCGGCCGTGGGCAGGCCGCCGGGGAACGCGTCCATCGACCAACCGCCGCCACTGATCCAGGCCAGCTCGGGGTTGTCTGCCGCGTACTCGGCGATGCGCGTGAGGTAACCGTCGGCGGTGTCGTATGGGGTCAAGTCGCAGGCGATCATGTCCAGGCCCGCGTGATAGGGGTGGATGTGGCAGTCCTGGAATCCCGGGGCCACGAGGCCGCCCGCCGCGTCGATCTCGACGGCGTCGGAGGCAGCGAGGGCGTCGGCGCCGATCGCGGTGATCACGCCATCCTCGACGAGGATGGGCTCCTCGACGACGCCGGCGGGGGTGAAGACGTGGCCGCCGGTGATGAGAAGTCGGTGTGGAGTGGTCATGGGTTCATTCCTCGATCTGTTGAGCGGGCGACGCCGCGAGCGGGTTGACGTCGATCGGCGGGGTGAAGTGCGACGTGATCCAGATGGCCTGGGCCGGGGTGGCGCCGACGTTCACGGCTCGGTGGGGCACCGACGAGAGGTATTCGACGCTGTCGCGAGGTCCGAGGACGTGGGTTTCGGAGGCGATCGTGATCTCCATGTGGCCGGTCAACACGTAGAAGAGTTCCTGCGCGTCGTCGTGGGCGTACGGTTCCGGACCGGTCGACCCGCCCACCTCGAAAGTGCCTTCGTAGACCTCGAGTTGGCGGATGGGCGGGCGCGACAAGAGCAGCTTCTGCAGTCCACCGTCGCTGGAGAACACGGGTCTCTCGTGGGCGCGCAGTACTGGTCGGGCGACGGGGGCGTCGTCGGAGAGGAGGTCGGCCACCGAGATGCCCACCGCCGCGGCGATGCGCTTGAGCACGCCGACGGAGACTCCGCACTTGCCGTTCTCCAACTGGCTGATGAAGCCCGCACTCACCCCGGCCCGGCCCGCGAGCTCCCGGGTGGACAGTCGGCCGCGTTCGCGGGCTGCCCGCAACCTGATGCCGAGCGTGGTGCGAACGGCGCCCTCGGTCGTGGGTACGGCTGTCATCGGCTCGGAAATCACTGGCCTCTTTTCGTTAAGACCTACTTAACGCTCTGCTTACTGGGGAACCGTAGGGCCACCCGCCGGGTCTCGCAACAGAACGGACGAAATGGGGGCGATCTGTTTACACGACCGCAATGCCGAGATCCCGCGACGGGGCGCGGCGACGGACGAAAGAGTTTCGACCGCAGTCACATCCATGCCGTGTGCGCGGGCCACGAGGGGATGACGGGTCTGCCGTGCAGGTCAGGCAGACCGTGAGGAGCTAGCTTCGGTGGTTCCTATTCGGGTGGCGGCGAGTTCTGCGGTGACGATGACGGCGGCGGTGGGGGGACGCCGTAGTCGACGTTCCCGTCGCCGACGATCAGACGGTGAGGACGAGCTTGCCTCGAAGGTGCCCGGCGTCGAGCAGCCGGTGTGCGTCGACGACGCGGTCGAACGGGAACGACTCCTGCACGTGGACCCGGAGCTTGCCTCGTTCGACGAGGTCGAGGAGACCTCGGAGGGCAACCGGGTCGGGGTCCACGGCGACGCCGCTGAACCGCATGCCGGCTCGCTGGAACGCGGCGACCAGGTCAGCGTCGTCCTCGGCGGCCGCCGTGACGAGGTGGCCTCCCGGACGCAGCACTCGCTGCGACCGCCTGGCGCTGTCGCCGCCGAGCGTGTCGAACACCAGGTCGACGTCGCGGACGGCGTCGGCGAAGTCGACTGCGGCGTAGTCGATCACCTCGTCTGCGCCGAGCCGCTCCACGAACTCCCTCTTGCCGGCGCTGGCGGTGGTGATGACATGTGCACCAAGGGCTTTGGCGATCTGGATGGCGACGTGCCCGACGCCACCACCGCCGCCATGGACGAGGACGCGGTCGCCCTCGCCCACGCCACCGAGGTCCACCAGACCCTGCCATGCCGTCAGCCCGACAACCGGTAACGCCGACGCCTCGACGTGTGAGAGCGCAGGCGGCTTGAGTGCGAGATGAAGAGCCGGCGCGGCGACGAGCTCGGCGTACGCGTTGGCGGGGCGGGGAAACAAGGGCATGCCGAACACCTCGTCGCCCGGCTTGAATCGGCCCGTCAGGGCCTGCTCGACGACCCCGCTGACGTCCCAGCCGAGAATGAACGGCGGCGGGCCGAGGAGTGGGAACTCACCGGCGCGCAGGCGCGCCTCCAGGGGGTTCAACCCAATCGCCGCGACGCGGACGAGGACCTCGGTCGGAAGTGGCCGGGGTGCCGGCGCGTCGACGACGGTGAGCACCTCGGGACCGCCGAACTCCTGCTGGGTGATGACTCGCATGACTCTCCTGGTCGTCTCGGGATCGGAGACGAGCCTAGGTAGCCGTCGGTTACCGGCAGGTACCTTGGCGCCATGAGCGGATTCGGTTCCAGTGGCGTGTTCCTCGCCGACTGCCCCGGCCGGATGGCGGTCGAGTTGATCTCGGACAAGTGGACCGTGGTCGTGCTCGCCGGCCTCAGCCAAGGGCCGGTGCGCCACGGCGAGCTGGTCGACATGATCGGGGGAATCTCGCGGAAGGTGCTCACGCAGACGCTGCGACGGCTCGAGTCCCACGGACTCGTCCGTCGGCATGCCCATGCCGAGGTGCCCCCGCGCGTCGAGTACGAACTCACCAGTCTCGGGGAATCGCTCATCGACCCGATCCACGTGCTGACCGAGTGGGCCAGGGCCAACGGCGACGCCGTCCTGGACGCACTCGAAGCCAACTCGCCGCGAACCGGAGGAGTCGCGTACGGCTAACCGCCACAACGGTTTTGCGCGTTACGACCCGTGGGTCTCAGCGATCGAGAAGTCCCACGTTCCCTCGGCGACGTCGGCCAGACGTTGCAGGTACGCCTCGCGGGCTTGCTGCGAAGTTCCCATGCGTTCGCGATCCAAGACCGAGACTCCCAGTTCGACGGGCGGAAGGGTCTGTGCGGTCGCCTCGACACCGTAGTAGGGGAGGTGGTCGTCGAAACCGCCTGGCGCGTAGAAGTTCAGCAGCCGGGCGTCCTCGTCGGAGGTGACTCGGAACGCGTGTCTGGTCGACTTCGGCACCCAGACCGCCGACCCCGCTCCGGCTCGCACCACGAGGTCGTCGGCGCCGACCGTCAACTCGAGTTCGCCGGAGAGTACGTAGAACCCCTCCGCCTGACGCTCGTGAACGTGGGCGGGCGGGCCGGCTCCTGCCGGGATGACCTGCTCGAGAAGTGTTAATTCGCCGCGTGTTTCATCCGCGGAGGCCAACACGTTCCACAGCGTTCCTCGATACCAATACGCGGGCGACTCCCCGGCCCGCCCGACGAGCACCCCGCCCGCGCCACGTGAGTCGTTCGTCGTCATCGCTTGCCTCCTCTGTGCCGTGCCGCCGGTGTTGTCGCGGCGTGACATCACCGTAGCACTGATGTCGCGGCGTGACATGGCGTTAGGATCGGCGCATGCCCCGGTGGGAACACGGCAGTGAAGACCGTCTCAAGCAGGCCGCGATGGAGCTCTTCGAGGAGCAGGGGTTCGCGCACACCAGCGCGGTCCAGATCGCGGCGAGGGCGCGGGTCACCACCCGCACCTTCTTTCGATACTTCCCCGACAAGCAGTCCATCGTGTTCGCCGACGCCGACCTGCTCCGTACGGCGCTCCTGCAACGGATTCGTGACGCCCCGAACGTCACGCAGCCGCTGGAGGTCGTGACCCGAGTCCTGGTGGAATTCGACTGGGAAGCGTTGGGACCGAGGGACTCTCAACGCCAGCGCGACGCCATGATCACCTCGACCCCTGAGCTGCTCGAGCGCGAGCTGAATAAGCAGCACCAGATGTCCGACGCGTTCGGCGACGCCCTTCGGCAGCGTGGGGTGGACCCGCAGGCCGCCGAACTTGCCGCGCGAGTGGGGATTGCGGTCTTTCAGACGGCCTATCGGCGATGGCTGGCTGCCGACGACGGGACCGACCTGGCGACCACCATGGCGGCCTCGATGTCGACCTTGGCGGTGATCGTGCCCGCCGTCATCCGACGGAGGTGACGCCCGCCGTCGAGATGACGAATCCGCGTCCGTGCGCCGCCGTGCATGTGACGCCGGTTCGGGCGGACAGGCAAAGGAACGGTCCCAGCGACACGGTCTGGCCGTACGCGAGCGTCGGGGTGCCCTCGGCGGCGTCGCCCACACACGTGGGACCCGAGCAGGTCGTCACGGTGCCGTGCTCGTCCATCGACGCCGACCGGGCCGGCTCGAGAGTCTTGCAGTAGACCGTGTCGGGCCCCGTCCGGCCACCGGTGTCGATCTCGCAGTCGATGCGGTGCGACGGCGAGAAGAACCCGCAGAATGCGCCCACCTGCGGGCAGATCGAGGGGTCTGCCGCCGCGACCGGCGTCGTGACGACGACGCTGGCGGCCACCGCCACAGTGGCGGGAACGAGCCATCGCCGAGTGCGACGACGACGAACGGGTGACTTGGGCACGGGAACACCATGGCAGATGTGGTGCCACCACGGCTCTACGGCACGATGAATAAAATCGACCGAGCGTTGATTAACGCGTTGTACGATCGGCGCGTGTCATCGCCCACGGGACAGTCGCCTCGGCGCCGGACCGCACCGCGCAAGGGTGATCTACGCGAGGCGGCGATCTTGGACGCCGCCGAACGGCAGCTGTCCGACCGTGGCGCCGAGCGCATGACGGTCGAGACGATCGCCACCGCCGCAGGCATCACTCGCGGCGCGCTGTACTTCTACTTCGGGTCCAAGAACGACGTCCTGGCGGCGTTGGTGGAGAGGACGGTGGCCGCCGTCGTCGCGGAGGTCGAGGCCGCCGACCAGTCCACCCCCGAGGACCCGCGGGAAGCCCTTCGCCAGGGGGTGAGTCGAACCGCCGCGTCGTGGGCCGAGCACGGGTCGGTGATGCGGGCGGCGGTCGAGTTGTCTCCCGGCGTTGCGCAAATCGAGGCTTCCTGGCAGGCCGCGATTGCGGCGACGGGCGAGGCCACCCGCTCGGCGCTGGTGCGTAGCGGCGTACCAGACGACGACGGTCCCAACGGCGCCCGCGCCGTCAGCGCGGCGCTGGTGTCGATGACCGAACGGTATTTCTACCGGGCGTCCCAGCAGGGCACGTCCCTCGCCGACGCCACCGAGACGCTGACCCACGTCTGGCTGGCCGTTCTGCCTCGGTGACGGCCGACAGGTAGGTCGTCGATTTGGTTGCACGGCACGACGATTCGCTGAACGTCAGTCGCAGTCGACGACGATCTTGCCGAAGGCGCCACGCTCGAGGTGCTCGAGTGCCGCGGGCAACTCGGTCAGCGGATAGCGGGCGTCGACCGTCGGAGTGAGCCCGGTCCGGTCGACGGCCTCGACGAGTCGCTCGAGGGCGCGGCGATGACCCGTGGCGATGCCGTGAATGGTGATGTCCTTGAGCATCAACGGCATCACCGGAGCGGACACCTCGAAACCGTCGAGCGCACCGATCTGGTAGACGTGACCGCCGACCGCGGTCACCTGAATCGCCTGCCCGAGGTGTGCACCGCCGACCAGTTCCAGCACGTGGTCGGCGCCCCGGTCACCGGTGACGGCGAGTACGGCGTCGACCCAATCCTCGTGCCTGCGGTCGACGCCGTCGTCGGCGCCCAGCGCCAGAGCGCGTTCCAGCTTGTCGGCGCTACCGGAGACGATCACCCGCGCACCATGCAGTTTGGCGATCTGGATGCCAAACAACGCGACACCGCCGGTGCCCTCCACCAGAACCGTCTCGCCGGCACGCACCC
>Ga0209051_1000801_pt1 | contig 33036 bp, 31 predicted proteins | sample AraplaCvi_mMS_r2_2_FD_184286 | JGI IMG/M metagenome (GOLD analysis project Ga0209051, IMG submission 184286) | Arabidopsis root microbial communities from North Carolina, USA - plate scrape MF_Cvi_mMS_r2 (SPAdes) (version 2) | ecosystem: Host-associated > Plants > Roots > Endosphere | place...
TCGAGGGCAAAGGGCGCACCGCCGGTGATCTTCAGCCGGCCGTCAAGGCGCGACAGTCGCCCACCGATCGTGCCATCAGAGGAGTCTCCACGTTTGCTGCGAGGTTCCATAATGGTCATGCCAGACCTCCTGTCTCGAGAATGGCGCGCGTTACGACACGCGGTGCGAGTTCGATCTTGTGACGGTTGCCGCCGTGACTGACGGCACCTTCCACGGCAAGGCGGCTCGCGGCCGCAATCGCTCCGACGTCATCAAGGGATTTCCCCTTCAGTGCCGCTTCAACGGACCGCGCCCGCCACGGCCTCGTCGCAACCCCGCCCAATGCAACGCTGGCGTTGCGGATCGTCTTGCCGTCTGCCTCGAATTCCAATCCAACGGCTGCACTTGCGGCGGCAAACTCGTAGGACTGGCGATCACGAACCTTGAGATAGGTCGAGTTTCTTGCCAGCGGCGTGCGGGGAACCCTGATCGACAGGATCATTTCTCCTGGTTCCAATACCGTTTCTCTCTCCGGCGTATCCGACGGCAGCAGGAAGAAGTCTTCCACGGCCACCTGACGCCCGCCGAGATCGATCACCGCATCGAGGGCAACCAGCGCGACAGCGAGGTCGCCCGGATAGGACGCGATGCAGGCGTCGCTGGTTCCGAGCACGGCATGGTTTCGGGTTACCCCCTCAATTGCCGAACAGCCAGAACCGGGGGCGCGCTTGTTGCAGGCCTTGAAGGTCGCGGGGTCGCGGAAATAGGGACAGCGTGTCCTTTGCAGCAGGTTCCCCCCTGTTGTCGCCATGTTTCGCAACTGTGCGGAGGCGGCAAGGGAAAGGGATTTTGAAACGGCCGGATAATCGGCGCGAATGCCCGGGCTTGCTGCCACATCCTCCATCTTCGCAAGCGCGCCGATCGTGACACCGTCGCTGTCAGCAGAGATCTTTGCCAGATCCGGAAGACGGCTGATGTCGATCACCGCATCGGGAGCGGCAACGCCGCATTTGGCGAGATCGAGGAGCGTTGTCCCGCCTGCGATAAACACGGCGCCCGATTGCATGACGTGCTTTCGGGCGTCATCGACGGAGCGGGCCCTGATATACTCGAAATCTCTCATCGGGCCATCTCCGCAGCTTGGCGCACGGCCGCAACGATATGGTTGTAGGCTCCGCACCGACAGAGGTTGCCGGCCATGGCCTCGCGGATCTCCTCATCCGTCATGGCGCGTCCCTCGCGGATCAATGCGACCGCTGACATGATCTGTCCCGGTGTGCAATAGCCACACTGGAATGCATCATGGTCAAGAAAGGCTGCCTGCACCGGGTGCAGATCGCCATTGTCTGACGCCAGCCCCTCGATGGTCGTGACCTCCTGGCCTTCGACCTGCGCGGCAAGGGTCAGGCAGGCAAGCACACGCTTGCCATCGACATGCACCGTGCAGGCGCCGCATTGCCCCTGATCGCAGCCCTTCTTCGTACCGGTCAGGCCCAGATGCTCGCGAAGCGCATCGAGCAAGGTCACGCGTGGCTCGACATCGAGTTCGTAACGGTGTCGATTGACGTCGAGGGAAAGATGAATCGTCCGGGTCATGGGGAGCTCCTGCTCTCGTCACGGGATGGCAATGGGGTTCCAGAGGGGTGGCCAAACAAGCCCGGTGCGCTAGCTAACGTCATGAGAGCAAGACCGGGCGCGTTTCAGCATGACATCATGCCCTCTTCTGGATTAAGAAGTGGAGGGCGCTCCATATAAACGGAGGCGCCTCCGTTTAATCTAGTGACTTGCCGCCTCGCGTCAAGTCCCGAACGTGCATGGAGTCTATTTTGCCCTCGGCCGCGCCGGAGACAGCACCGTCCTCACACCCTCCGCTTCGCGCCGACGCGCGCCGGAATCGGGAAAAGTTGATTGAAGCCGCGTCCGCCGCTTTTGCCGAGAATGGCGTTGAAACGTCGCTCGAGGATATTGCTCGAAAGGCCGGCGTGGGGATCGGCACCCTCTATCGGCATTTTCCCACCCGCGAGCATCTGGTTGAAGTGATCTACCGCAGGGAACTGGAGGCTCTCGCCGCTGCCGCACTGGAGCTTGCGGCAAGGCATCCCTCTGATATCGCCTTGGAAGAGTGGATGCGACGTTTCGTCGACTACATCGCCACCAAGCGCGGAATGGCCAGCAGCCTGAAGATATTGATGGACTCGAACAGCTCCCTCTTTGCCGAGGGTAGCGGCCGCCTCAAAAGCGCGGCGGGCGGCCTTCTGACAACAGCAGCGCAAGAGGGCAAGATCCGGGACGACATCGACACGACGGACCTCCTGCACGCCCTTTCGAGCATATATTCCCTGCCAGCGTCGCCGGAATGGCGCGACCGCTCCAACCGCCTCATCGGGCTCTTGATGGATGGCTTGCGAAGGAAATAGCCGGCGACCGCATCGGCGACGGCAGCGGCGTTCGCCTGTCCGAGGTGAGGCCTGACGCTGAAAATGAAAAGGCGGCGCCAGGGACGCCGCCGTGAAATCATGCTGCCTTGAGTCACGCCGCCTTGACGATCGTACCAAGGGGAATTTCGACATCAATTTCCAGCACAGACATATGCTCGTCGCGATCCATTGTCACGCGCACCCTTTCGTTGTCGACGTCGATGTGCTTGGCGATGACCGCAAGGATTTCCTCACGCAACAGCGAGACAAGATCAGATCCGGCAGAGACGCGCTCGTGCGCCAGCAATACCTGCAGGCGCTCGCGGGCCGCAGGCGCGGTCCGCTGTTTCCCGAAGAAGTTGAAAATGCTCATGCAGCCGCCCTCCGTCCGAAGATCTTGCCGAAGATGCCCCGCTTCTCTCCCGGGATGACGACTGGAAACTCCTCACCCGCCAGTCTGCGCGCCGCATCGAAATAGGCCAGCGCAGGCGCGCTGCGATTGTCCGCCAGGGTCACGGGGGCACCGATGTTGGATGCGCGAAGCACATCCGAACTTTCCGGGATGATGCCAAGCAGCGGGATCGAGAGGATCTCCAGCACGTCGTCGACCTTCAGCATGTCACCGCGTTCGGCACGGTTCGGGTCGTAGCGTGTCAGGAGCAGGTGTTTTTCCATCCGCTCTCCGCGTTCAGCCTTCTCAGTCTTCGAATCAAGCAGACCGATGATTCGGTCGGAGTCGCGCACGGAGGAAACTTCGGGATTGGTGACGACCACAGCGACGTCGGCGTGGCGCATTGCCAGCGTGGCGCCGCGTTCGATGCCGGCCGGGCTGTCGCAGATGATCCAGTCGAAATGACGCTTCAGGTCATTGATCACGCGCTCGACGCCTTCGGCGGTCAGATTGTCCTTGTCGCGCGTTTGTGATGCCGGCAAAAGGAAGAGCGTCTCAACCCGCTTGTCGCGGATCAGCGCCTGCGAAAGCTTCGCGTCCCCCTGGATGACGTTGACCAGGTCGTAGACAACCCTGCGCTCAGCCCCCATGACGAGGTCGAGGTTGCGAAGGCCGACGTCGAAGTCGACAACAACGACCTTCTCGTTCCTTTGGGCCAGGGCTGCTCCGAGGGCTGCGGTGGATGTGGTCTTGCCCACTCCGCCCTTGCCCGAAGTGACGACGATGACTTTCCCCATCTTTATCTCCTGTGTGATAGCCAGTTTCGGGCCTAACTAAGTTTCTCTGCCTTGATGGAATCACCGTCCAGCCAGAGCTGAACGGACTGTCCGCGAAGGTTGGATGCTATGTCTTCGGCCATCTTGTAGATGCCGTCGATGGCAACGAGCTCCGCCTCGAGCTTGCGGCAGAAGATGCGCGCTGACGTGTTGCCAACCGAACCAGCCATGGCGCGCCCCCTCAATGTTCCGTAGATATGAACCGAACCGCCGGCGATAATCTCCGCACCTGACGCGACCGAACCTATGACGGTAACGTCGCCTTCTGGAAAAATCAGCGACTGACCGGAACGGATAGGCTCGCGAATGACGATCGATTGCAACGCCGCACGCGTTTCGATCACCGGAGCTTTGCTTTCAATATCAATGGTCGGTTCCTGCTGGGGAACCTCGAAATCCGAGACCGGGCGCCCTCCCTTGAGAGCCGGCGGCATGCCTGGTCCAATCAGTGACGGCCGGCAGCCCTCAATTCCCATGATGCTGACATTGCGCTGCGCGAGCTCGGCAATCAGGCCCTTCAGCTGCGCCCGGTCGATCTGAAGATCGCTCACGTCGAGCACCACAGGCCGCCCCAGGAAGAAGCCGGCAGACCGCGCAGCAAGATCATCCAGTCGTACGAGCCAGTCGTCGAAGGGAAGGTCTGGCGATAGCATGACCGCGAGGAAGGAGCGGCCCTTGATACGGATAGAGCGAGCGTCAGTTAGCACTTTGGTCATCTATGTTAAGAAAACGTTGACCAATTTCTATCGCTGATTTGGTTAACAAATGGTTAATATCTGACGCCCGGCGCGTTAACAATTTCCAGTCCGACACGCCGTCGGCTTGTTGCAATCAGCGCTTGACGGCATCGTCGGCCAAGCCTCGGAGGCGGCTCCTTTGGCACCTGCCGGCTCACCTTTTTACGCGAAGATAGGCGCGTGTCCTCCCGCGGCAATCGCGTTGATGATCGGACTTGCCCGTATTTCAGGATCGGGGCTGGGCGGCTATAGCCCAAATACAACAAAGGCCCGCTCTGACGGGCCTTGATGTCTCGGTATTCTCGTCGTCTTAGCGACCGTAAACCAGGCGCTTGATGTCACCGCGCGTGACGCCGATGTCCTTGAGGGCTGCATCGTCGAGTCTGGAAAGGTCTCTGTAGGCTTTGCGGAGCTGTAAGAACTCTCCGATCCGGTTGCCGATTTTCATGTCATATCTCCTTGTGCGTTGCACAAATATATAGCTGACTGCTTTCCAAATGAGCACTTCGAAAACCGCATATGTGGCATCTCGAATTTGCAACCTCGCCCTGCTGGTGAGCAACCGCGCGGCGGTCCACATCGGGTCGTGCGTCCGATAACCGGCGACGCGGCGCTCGTTAGGCTGTTTTGCAAAAACAGTATAACCGAGCATCCGGACAAGGTGTGACACCCGTGGTCAGACGCCGTATGGATTTCTCGACCTCAGCCAGGAGATTGCTCCGGCATTCGTCGGTCTCCAGGGGCTCGAGCCACTTCGGCGCTGCCCTCCACCGGTTCCGCCTGTTGAACCCACCCTGGGCCCGCCCGCACCCTATTTCTCGAACGGAAGCTCGATGTACTCGCGGTTTCGTTTCGCGCCCCCGATAAGCACGTTTGCGAGCCGTTCGGAATCCTCTTCAGAAAGCATACCTGCCCCTGCTCTGATCCCCTCCTGCCATCAAGGGCCGCGCTCCCATGCTTCTTTGTACACGAGTGCCAGCTCAGCGGACCGCCTCGTTCGTTCGAGGGCTTCAAACAGGAGCGCAGCTTGCCTGATGTCCTTCTCGCGCATGGCTGGCCCCTGTCCGTCGGTGTTCCGGCGGCTCGCCACGATGAGTGGATTGCGTAGCGGGACGGATCAGGCACAACGACAGGGACCCCGCTCCGGTGTAGCAACATGGTTCTGACGGGCTCCCGGATGAGGAAATCGAGGAATCTCAGCGGATCGGCGCTGGCGCCGCCGAGGGCAGGCATGTTCGCGGGCTGGTCGATGTAATCGGCCGATCCGCAGTTCGAGGTCAGGAATTCAACCCCATAGCCAGTCGAATTCTGGAATGCCGACGAGGCTGCGGCGCCGGATCGATGAGGCACCGGCCGGAATGAAGCATCAACGCCCTTCAGCAGCTCGACGATCGGCGGCAGGCATCGGTGCGAAAAACTTACGCTTATGGATATATTTCTGAAACACACGTTTCATCCGGAGGCGCTTTTTGCTGAAACCTGAAACGCTTCGTCTCTGACACTGCGCTATTCTCCTCAGAACCAAGTGTTCGGGAGAAAAGTAGATGGCACAGGTAGTTGCGACCCGCTTCCGAGACAGGGAGGTACCTGACGAAGGCATTGACTGGACGCGTGTTGCCGGTCTGCTCCAGCTGTCGCGAAGCCTCGACGAAATGGAAGAAGCGCGCCTCGTTCCGGAGAAGAAGGTCCTCTATCAATTTTCCGCCCGCGGCCATGACATGGCGCAGATCATCCTCGGCCTGCAGCTGACGAACAGACACGATGCGACCTGCGGCTACTACCGGTCACGGCCTTTGCTCCTGTCCCTTGGCGTCGACCCCGCCGACGCCCTCGGCTCCGCCATGGGTCGGGCAGGCGGTTATTCCGACGGCCGCGACATTGGCGTGGTCTTCAACTATCCGAACAGAAACGGCGCCTCGGCCCTGCCGATGTGCGGCGGTGTCGGCGCCCAATACACGCCGACAGCCGGTTGGGCGGAGGCGCTTCAGTACTACGCGGGACCAATGGGAAAGCCTGAATATGGCGGTGCAATCGCAGTCGTTCTCGGTGGCGACGGGTCCGTTGCGTCGAATGGCTTCTGGTCGGCATTGACGATTGCCACCACACAAAAGCTGCCGATGCTGTTCTACGTCGAGGACAACGGGTTCGGGATCTCCGTGCCATCGGACATGCAGACGCCCGGCGGGAACATCGCGGCCAACCTCGCGAGCTGGCGGAACCTTGCCATATTTGAAGGCGATGGCTGCAGTCCTGCCGATGTCGCCCGCCTCACCCGACAGGCGGTCGACTACGTCCGTGGCGACAGAATGCCCGCCCTTCTGCGCTTGAGCGTCCCGCGCCTTGAAGGCCACAGCTTCCAGGATACGCAGGCCTACAAAAGCGAAGCACTCGTCAAGGCAGAGTGGGCGCGCGACCCGCTGCCGCGCCTGAGAGATTATCTGGTCCCATCGATTATGAGTGCAGAGGCGTGGGACAGAGCAAGGGCGGAAGCGGATAGCATTGCAGAGCAGGCCCGCATCGAGGCGGAAAGCCGGAACGCGCCCTCACCGGAGACCGTGGTGCGCCATGTTTTCTTCGAGGGCGATCTCCAGGCCATGGGTGGCCAGTACAGCACCGGCTATCGCCCGCCGGAATCGACCGATGAGCCTTCCCCAGAAGGCCAGCGGATCAACATGGTCACATCGATCAGACGCACGCTTGACCACGAACTGAGCATCAACGAGCGCGTCGTGTTGTTCGGTGAGGACATCGGCCAGAAGGGTGGCGTCCATGCCGTGACACTCGGCCTGCAGGAGAAATTCGGGAAGGAGCGGGTGTTCGATACTTCGCTCTCGGAGGAAGGCATCGTCGGGCGGGCGGTCGGAATGGCGCTTGCCGGACTTGTTCCCGTTCCGGAAATCCAGTTCCGCAAATATGCAGAACCGGCAACGGAGCAGATCAATGATTGCGGGACAATCCGGTGGCGCACCAACAATCGGTTCGCCGCGCCGGTCGTGCTGCGTATGCCGGGTGGCTTCTTCAAGTGTGGGGATCCGTGGCACAGCCAGACGAACGAAGTCGCCTTCATCCATCAGCCCGGCTGGAAGGTGGCGGTTCCCTCAAATGCGGAAGATGCGGTCGGACTGCTGCGCACTGCGCTGCGCGGCAATGATCCAGTCATCTTCTTCGAGCACCGGGCAATGCTCGACCATCCCTGGGCACGTCGACCCTATCCTGGCGACCATTACACCCTCCCCTTCGGCAAGGCGCGGTTTACCCGCAAGGGCGACGCGATCACGATCGTGACGTGGGGCGCGATGGTCCCTCGTTGCGAGGAGGCTGCAGAAGGGATCTCGGTGGATCTCATCGATCTTCGCACATTGATGCCCTGGGATCGCGAGAGCGTCCTTTCGTCGGTCCGCAGGACGCGGCGGTGCCTTGTCGTACACGAGGATCTTGGCACGGCCGGCTTTGGCGCCGAGATTGCTGCCGTCATCGCAAATGAAGCCTTCATCGACCTCGACGCGCCGGTCTCGCGATTGACGATGCCTGATATACCCAGTCCTCACAGTCCGGTCCTGCTCGAGTGGGCAGTGCCGTCGGCGGACCGTATCAGACAGAAAATCAAGGACCTCCTGGAGTACTAGACGATGGCGAACTTTATCGAGGTCCTGGTCCCCCTGGAACAGGAGGGGACAACGGCCGTCGTTCGCAACTGGCTGAAACAGGCCGGGGATGCAGTTGCTGAGGACGACGCACTGGTCGAGATCGAAACCGACAAGGTGACCCAAGAGATTCCGGCACCCGTTGCCGGCATTCTCGCCGAGATCCTCATGATGCCTGGCGCCGACGCAACGCCCGGAGCCGTGCTCGCCCGGATCCGGGCCGACCATGCGCTGCCTGAAAACGGGGCTTGCGGCGACGAGACGATAAAAGGTGACAACGCTCCCGTGCGTGCCGGCGTCGGAACGCTCGGCAGCGAACGTTTGTCGCCGGCGGTGCGAAGCGCTGTCGAGGAATACGACATCGATCCGGCAACCGTTGTCGGTACCGGGCGGAACGGTCGCGTGACCCGCATGGATATGGACAACGCCTTCCTGGCGAGGAAATCGCCAGGCGGTGGCGAAGCACCTTCCGACACTGATCGACGACAGTCCGATCGACCGCCTGCCAGCTCCCGCATTGTCGCCCATACGCCGATGAGGCTTTCGATCGCGCGGCATATGCTGGAGTCTGTCAGCACCGCTCCCCACGTCACGTCAATCTTTGAAGCCGACTTCACCGCCGTGATGCGCCATCGTGCCGTGTACAGGGCAGAATTTGCGGCCGAAGGCATCGATCTGTCCTACTCGCCATACATTGTCGCGGCCTGTGCCGCAGCCATGCGGGCAGTCCCTGAGGTCAACAGCCGATGGCACGACGACCACCTGGAGATCTTCCACGACCTCAACATCGGCATCGGCGTCGCGCTCGGCGACAGGGGGCTGGTTGTTCCCGTCATCCACAAGGCCCAGGATCTGAGCCTTTCCGACGTCGCCGCAGGGCTTCAGGACATAACCATGCGGGGACGGGACGGCAAGCTGACCAATGCCGACATGCGCGGCGGCACGTTCACCATATCGAACCATGGCGTCTCGGGATCGCTTGTCGCAGCCCCGATCATCATCAACCAACCGCAATCAGCCATTCTCGGCGTTGGAAAGATAGAAAAGCGGGTTGTCGTCAGAACTGTCGACGGCGTCGACACAATCCAGATCCGACCGATGGCCTATGTATCCCTGACGATCGACCACCGCGCCCTGGACGCCCATCAGACGAATGCGTGGCTGACGCGGTTCGTCGAGATGCTGGAAGCATGGGACGCATCGCAACCGTCACATCCACGGCGCTGAGAACGCCGCTCGGCCACCGCGCTGATGTCACCCGATCGCAGCAGTTGGCACCGGTCATTGCCTCGTCTACCGTGGCGGCCATCGAAACGGGGTGGTCTGCAGATGTGCAACTTGTATCGCATGGAGGACAAGGACTGGGTCAGCAAATGGGCCCTCGACGTCGAGAGCCTCGTCAACCTCATGCCCGCCTACCAGATGAATCCCGACCAGGCCGGCCCCATCGTCAGGAACACGCTCGATGGTCGCAGGCAGCTCGTTCATGCCCGCTGGGGCCTCCCCTCCCCTTTTTTCGCCCAGAAGAAAGCTGCCGAAGCTCGTGCCGAGAAGCTCCGGAAGAAGGGCGAGGCGGTGGACATGGACGCCCTGATCCGCATGGAGCCGGACCGAGGGACAACGAATGTGCGACAGTTTCATCTGGCGCATTGGAAGCGCTGGCTTGGCCCGGAACATAGATGCATTGTCCCCGTCACCTCCTTTGCCGAGCCTGATCCCGCCGCCCAGCGCGACGGCGATCGCGTCCCCAATGCGTGGTTTGCTCGCAATGAGGAAAGACCGGTGATGTTCTTTGCCGGTCTTCACGTGCCGGGCTGGACCAGTGTGCGCAAGGTCAAGGACGGACTGACCACCGACGATCTCTACGCTTTCCTGACCACCGACCCCAACACAGTCGTAAAGCCGATCCACGACAAGGCGATGCCTGTTCTGCTGCTGACGCGGGAAGAAACCGACGTCTGGCTGAACGCGCCGTGGGAGGAAGCAAAAGCGCTCGCCCGCCCTGGGCCTGACGACGCAATCAGAGTGATCGGACGTGAGCAATGGGGATCGACCATCGTGTCACCCAGCGGAGAGCCGACCGAACCCACCATGCTCTAGATCGAGCCGACTGCGTCACGGTGCGACTGGCGCGCCGCCCTTTCAAGCCGATGCCGCCGCCGGAGCGGACATCCACGCACCGGCCAGCCGGACGTCAGGGACAGATGCGCGGACATTCGCTCTCAGGCAGAAGCCGCCACCGCCATAGAGTGCATCAATGCAGAGCTGCGGATCCCCGTTTCAGTAGCTGCACGAACGACCATCGCTCGGCCGGAAGCCGTCAGAACAGGCTCGATTCATTGAATCGCCCGGCAGGTAGCCGGATGCGGACCCATAGGAGTTGGGTGGCGTCCCGCAGCCTGACGCGCCAGCGGCAAGCATGAAAGCCCCACATATTGCAAGAAATCTCCGGTACCTTCTCATCGACGGCTCTCCACGAATGGTCATTGCGCAAGGCTGAAAATCTGCGGCGCTTTCAAAAGGATGCGCGAGGAATCACGCATAGTCGACTTCCGTATGCTCGACCATGGCCTGTCAAGCGGATCTTCGAAAGCCGGGCAAAGGAGCGCTCCGCCAAACCTTACCCCGAAGTTTCCAAAGGTGGTCAGACGGCCTGATGAATTGTCTTGTCGACAACTTGCCTACATCTGCCTTATGGTCAGGGACATCATCCAGCACAGATCACAGGTAGAATTCGCGTGACACAATCGCTCTGGCCTCACCCCGTCGCGGCAATCACGAAGGAGGAGCGCCTCGCAAGGCTGACCGGACTTCGGCAGGCCATGCAGGCACGTGGGGTCGCGGCAACCTTCCTTGGCCCGAGTGAAAGCCTTCGCTACTTCACCGGCCTTGTCTGGCATCCAAGCGAGAGGCTGCTTGGCGCGGTTGTCACTGAAGACAGGCTTACCTACATCGTTCCGGGCTTCGAGCGCAGCCGCGTGGAAAGCCTCCCTCATCTGCCGGGCGACATCCTGAGCTGGGAGGAAGACGAGAGCAGCGTCGCACTCGTTGCCGGACTGATCCCGCCATCCGGGATCCTTGCACTCGATGACGCAATCGCACTCAGCTTCTACCACGCCTTTGCAGGCCAGATGGGGGCGGCAAGGCTTGTCGACGGCGGCGGCATGCTCAACGCCCTTCGCATGATCAAATCGCCGGCAGAGATTGCCCTCATCCAGTACGCGATGAACATCACGCAGGAGATCCAGCGCAAGGTTCGCGACATGATCGCGCCCGGCATCGCCGCCTCCGAGGTCTCCCGTTTCATCGACCAGCAGCATCGAGCCGCTGGCGCCGACAATGGATCGACCTTCAGCATCGTGTCGTTCGGATCTGCCACCTCACTGCCACATGGCGCCGATGGCGAGCAGATCCTTTCTGCGGGCGACGTCATCCTCGTCGATACCGGCTGCCGCATCGACGGCTATCACTCCGACCTGACGCGCACATACATGCTCGACGGCGGCAAGGCCGAATTCGAGCGCGCCTGGGGCATAGAGCGCGAGGGTCAGCAGGCGGTGTTTGACGCCGCGAAGCTCGGAACCCCTTGCGAAAGCCTTGACGCCGCTGCGCGCGCCGCCTTTGCCCGACATGGTCTCGGTCCCGACTATCGCCTGCCCGGTCTGCCGCACCGCGCCGGCCACGGCCTTGGCCTCGACATCCATGAAGCACCGTTCATCGTCAGGGGCAACCGCACTCCCCTTGCCACGGGCATGTGCTTCTCGAACGAACCGATGATCGTCTTCCCAGATGCATTCGGCGTTCGTCTCGAGGATCACATCTTCATGACAGCAGATGGTCCGCGCTGGTTCACCACGCCGGCAAGCAGTCCCTCTTCCGTCTAGTCCAGGCAAGACCGGACACGCCAACCGTCGCCAGGCGCCTGATTCGCCGTGCGGGTCCACCCTCGCGATGGGCTCCGACCTCGGTCGAATGAAATCCGTTCGTCGTTGCCGAGGGAAACGACATCCTGTCGTCATCAGATGCAACCCTGCCCTGAAACACACGTGAGGCTCGTGCCAATTTGGCGTTGCGATCGCCACAAACGTGCAGAATACTGTGCTATGGTAGCGTTTTATGTTGACTGGAACACGGTATACGCTAGCTCTTATATAAGCTGCCATTGCGAAACGGTGGCAGTCAGAAGCCAACACCCGAGCGCGGCGGGATGAGGAGGTCCAAGCTATATGCCGGAAAACCGTCCGGATTGGCCCAAGCTGGTTCCGCAAGGATCCGAATTCTTTCATCGCGCCGCGGCAACGTTCTCGCTCTTTGATCTCGACCTCGTCATCATCGACTGGTCCGACGATCTGACGAAGCGAGAGGGTTTCGCCGGTCGATCCACCGTGACATTGTCGGACGTTTACCCGGCGCTCGCCAGACCGCCGATCGCCGAGCTTGTCCGGCAGGTCATCGAATCCGGCAGACCGCGATCGGTCCGGCTGGGCAGGACACCCGACGAACAATGCGACCTGCTGCTGCTTCCCGCAAAGGACGGGCTCGCAATCATCGAGATCGCGGCCGGCGATCTTGCCGGCGAGACACACGCCCAGGAAGACGAACGGGCGCTCTTGCGTCACCAGGCAACGCACGATGTGCTGACGGGGCTTCCCAATCGTCGTCGCTTCAGTGACGAACTCGCGCGCCTCCTGCCGACGAAGGGTACCAATCTCGCACTGATGCAGATCGACCTCGACGACTTCAAGCCGGTCAACGATACGCTCGGCCACGGTGCCGGCGACATCGTGCTCAAGCTTGCCGCCAACCGCATTCGAAGCGTGCTCGGCGCCGATGACACAGCCTTTCGCCTCGCCGGCGATGAATTCGCGATCATCCAGCTCGCACAGGGTCAGCCAAGCGAAGGCGAGAGACTGGCGGACGACCTGATTGCCGAGTTCAAGAAGCCCTTCGTGGTGGATGGCATCACGGTCTTTGTCGGGGCGAGCGTCGGCATCGCGATTGCGCCCCGCGACGGCAACGAGGGCGAGCAACTGATGAAGGCTGCCGACGTTGCTCTCTATGCGGCGAAGAAAGAGGGCAGACGTCGCGCGCGCACCTTCGATCCGGCGATGCTGATCGTCCTCGAGCAGAGGGAGTTCCTGCGGCGGAGCTTGCGGGTCGCGCTGCAGCACAAGGAGTTCTTCCTTGAATATCAGCCTCTCTTCGACCGTTCCCGAACCGTCACCGGTTTTGAGGCGCTGTTGCGGTGGCGCCACCCCCGGCTTGGCGTCATCCCGCCGATCGCCTTCATCCCCATGGCCGAAGCCGATGGCCTGATGAGCGAAATCGGCCAATGGGTGCTGGAGGAAGCCTGCAAGGCGGCCCTCAACTGGCCGGACCATTATACGGTTGCCGTCAATCTTTCCCCCGCCGAGTTCCTGACGGCCGGATTTACCGACCGCGTGTCACAAACGCTCGACCTCGTCGGCTTACCCGCCGAGCGGCTGGAACTGGAGATCACGGAAACCGTGCTCCTGGAACGCACGACCAACAATCTCGACACGTTGAACACCCTCAACGTGCTCGGCATCCAGATCTCGCTCGATGATTTCGGGACGGAATATTCCTCGTTGAGTTACCTCAAGAATTTCCCGTTCGATAACATCAAGATCGACAAGTACTTCATCAACGATCTGCTTGATGATGAAAAGAGCCAGACGATCGTGAGGTCGATCATTTCCCTGTCACATGGTCTCGACATGTGCGTAACTGCCGAGGGGGTCGAGACCGCAGAACAGGCAGCCTGGCTCCTGGCAGAGGGATGCGACCGTCTGCAGGGCTACTTCCTGAGCCCGCCCATGCATGTCGATCGGCTTGGATCGTTCATCCGACATGGCAAAAAGGCAAGGATCGGCGCAGCCGCCGGTACGACAACGCGTGCCCATGGTGCGCAAATGTCCGTTGGTCAGGGAAGCAATTGAAAGGTCCGATGCAATGAAAGAGGCCGCGTTCGAGCAACTGCTCAAACTCGAAATGGAGATGGCAACCTTCACGGCCGACTGGCTGCATTGCGACCAGCTGTCGAATTATGTCGCCCGCATGGTCAGCCATGACCGCCGTGACCCGTTGCGCCATTCCAACCTTTTGTCATCAGCCCTGAACGAACTTCTCGAGATGTCGTTTCGCGCCGACGTCCAGGATGGTGAGCTCGTCTTCGGCTTCTATCGTCACCAGCACGTCGAACGCATCGAATTGAGCTTCCCCTGCCCGTCGCAGCAGCAACGGCACTATACCGAGGTCGTGGACTCGCTGAAGGATGGCGACAAGCTCGCTGGATATGTCGAGATCATCGCAGATGAGACAGCGCCCATCGAGCAGTCGGTCCTCGTGGGGCTGGCGGTCAATTATGACGCGGGCATCGAGTTGCGCTCGACGGCTGCCGACACCTTGACCTTCGTCGTCGACCTGCCGCTCGAGAGGTTGCTCAATTGACCGCCACCACGTTTTCTCCAGCCTTCACGACGCAGTTCGACACCAGTAATCAGGAGTTTCTCGCCGCCGGCGTCTGCCGCCCTCGCTCCATCGCCGACATCGCCGACGACCTTAAAGTCCTCCGGGATGGCATCGAAACGGTGAAGGGCGTCTTCTATGTCAACCTCAAGCGCGTGACGCATATGAACAGCACGGCCTTCCACGCGCTCAGCCGCGTCCTGGTCGACGCGTCTCGCTCGAGGCCGGAACTGCAGATCGTCGTTGTCGTATCGAGCGTCGTGACATGGGCAACGCAGATGTTCAGGCACCTCGGCGAGCTCTCCCCGAATATCACGATGGAGGTCTACGATTCCGCCTTCTATCCCGGCCAGACCTTCGTTGAGAACCAGAGCTTCATCCCGATCCTCAGAACCCAGACCAAGATGACCTGGCGGCATGAACGGGAAATCCTGCCCCGTCACGGCTTGCGCAGCGGCATGGCGATTGCCGACATCTGTTGTGGCATCGGCGATTTCGCGATGCTTGTCCGGAAGGAATTCAACCCCGCCAGGATGGTCGCGCTCGATCACTCGGTGGCAAGCCTCGACTACGCACGCTCGGTCGCGGAGCAATTCTGCGTCAGGGACATCGAATATACCTACGGCGATGCCTCGCAGATGCTGTTCGAAAGCGACCAGTTCGATTTCGTGACATGCCGGCATTCCCTGCAGATCTTCGACCGGCCGGAGCTTCTCCTCAGGGAACTCTTTCGCATCTGCAAACCGGGCGGGCGCGTCTACATCACGAACGAGAAGAACTCCCACTGCCTGGGAGAGCCGCGCGCCGACAGTATTCAGTGGACCTATACCGAGGTCGCCAAGCTGTTTCGCCATTTCGACATGGATGTCGAGATGGGTCCGAAGGGCTCACGCCTGTTGCGGGATGCCGGCTTTGACGATGTGAAGATCGAAAGCTTCATGGTCACCAATCACGACGGCGACCCCCAGGAGTTCGCTGACATCATCCAGGCGTGGGAAGACGTCTACGCCGGCGAAATGGCCGTCAGGCGCGGCGATACGCCGGAATTTATCACGCGTTTCAGACAGGGTTTCGCTGATCATATCTTCGCTGCCCTGCATCCGCGCGGCTATGCCGGCTGGCCGATCTGGGCCGCTTCGGGACAAAAGCCACTATGACGGTAACCGCTGGCGGGCAAGGTCTTGGACTTCGGTCGTTTCGTACGAAATTCATCATCGTCGTCGGTGGCGCGGTGCTGTTCGACCTGCTGGTCAGCGGCGGTCTCGCCCTGTGGAACGTGCAGCGATTGTCCCGGGATGCGACGGCGCAGGTCGGTCAGGGCCTGGAAAAGGCGAGCCAGGACTACATTCGCACATCCACGGATTCGACGGCCGCGCAGGTCAGCCTCCTTCTTGGTCAGGTCCATTCGGATGTCAAAGCCCTCGCAGGCGTTCTGCAGGACCAGATCGATCATTCGGCCCGCAACGATGCGGTGGGCGCCGCGATGGCAAGTGCCGAACCCAAAGGAGTGACGGTTGCCTATGACGCGAAGGGCAACTGGGCGCAGAACCTCCCGGGGTCCCCTTCCGTCGTCAGTGTCTGGGGGTATCTGCTCGACAAGGATCATCGCCCACTACCCCAGGTCCAGGCCGATATCGAAACAAGTACCGTGCTCGATCTCGTTGCGCCGAACCTGTTGCGGACGGGCGCATCGAAACTGCAGATGTACTACATCGGCCCGAAGGAGCGGCCAATCTTCAGGACCGCGCCCTACACGGATCAGGCGCAGACGTTCGATCGGCTCTATCCGAAACACAACGACTCGAACTTCTGGGATTTCTTCTTTCCGGGGCTCTACGAGTCATGGGAGCGGTGGGCGCTTGATCCCGCGTCGCGTCCGGCTCCAGACAACATCACCCAAACCGCGCCCTATACCGATGCCATCACCGGAAAGCTGATCGTCAGTTTCTTCCATCCACTGTGGACGCCCGACCGTCGCGGCGTCGCCGGGACCGCCGGCGCCGACATCACGCTCGACCAGCTCGCCGAGGTCGTCGAGCATGTGAAGGTGGCAGAGACCGGCTTCGGTTTCCTTGCCATGTCGAACGGCAATGTCGTGGCGATCAATTCGGCCGGCGAGAAGGTCATGGGCCTGCAGGCGGCGAATGAAGAGGCGGGCAAGGGTGTGACCGGGCTTGACCGTTCCTTGCCAAAAAGCTCGCAAAAGGCCATCGCCTCCCTTCCGCTTGATCAGGACGGCAAGGTCCAGCGCATCTCGCTGACGGAAAATGGCGAGGACGTGCCCTATCTGCTTGTCACCAAGCAGCTTGCCCCGTCCAATCTGTGGGTGGATGGTCCGGTCAAGCAGGAAGCCATGTCGCTCGGCATCGTCGTCCCGGAGCGGGAGATCTATGCCTCGCTGATCGCCGCCAGGGAACAGATCACCAAAGCGACCAATCGCATCCTGATCTATCAGGTGCTTGCGGTCCTGGTCTCGCTTCTGATCGTCACCGCCGCCGTCTTTGCGGCGTCGAAACGCATTACCGGCGGCATCAGCGCCCTCGCGGCAGCTGCCCGGCGCATTCAGGCCAAGGACTATTCCGTCAGGGTCGACATTCGCAGCAAGGACGAGGTGGCAGAGGCCGGGCTCGCCTTCAATCGCATGGCCGAACAGATCAGCTTTCACACCGAAAACCTCGAAAACATGGTGGCGGAACGAACGCGGGAGATCGAGGAGGCCAAGGAAGAAATCCAGGCCCTGAACACGCAGCTGAAGAGCGAGAACCTGCGTCTCGGCGCGGAGCTGGATGTCGCCAGGCACATTCAGATGATGGTCCTGCCGCGCGCGACCGAACTCGGCGCGGTCGAGCACTTGGAGATTGCCGCCTACATGCGTCCCGCAGACGAGGTCGGGGGCGACTATTATGATGTCCTGCAGAGCGGCAGGAGCCTGAAGATCGGCATCGGCGACGTGACCGGTCATGGCCTCGAAAGCGGGGTGCTGATGCTCATGGTGCAGTCGGTGGCCCGCGCATTGCTGGAGGCAGGAGAAACGGATCCCTCGAAATTCCTCGCCCATCTGAACAGCGCGATCTTCAAGAATATCGAGCGGACGAGGACCGACAAGCACCTGACATTGTCGTTTCTCGACTACGACGGCGACCGACTGACGATCTCGGGACAGCATGAAGATCTGATCGTGGTGCGCCAGACCGGCGAGGTCGAGCGCATCGATACCGGCGACCTCGGCCTGCCCGTCGGCCTTGAGTCCGACATCACGCCGTTCGTCGACACGCGCGAGATCTCGTTTGAGAAAGGCGACCTGATCGTGCTCCACACCGACGGTGTCACCGAGGCCGAAAATTCCCGTGGCGAGCTGTTCGGCATCGACCGGCTTTGCCAGAGCGCGCGACAGCTGCACGGCCAGTCGGCCGAGCAAGTCAAGGACGGAATCATCGACGGCCTCATGGCCTACATCGGAACGCAGAAGATTCATGATGACATCACGCTGGTCGTGATGCGACATAGGTGAAGAGATGACAACGGTGCTCTTTGGACAGGAATATCTGGCGTCACCGGAGATTGCCCACTCCATTCGACTGCGTCTGCTTGACGGTCCGCTCGATCTCGCCTGGAAACATTCCGGCATGACGTCCGACTTCATTGCAGAGATGATGACGCCCAGATTTCGGCCATCAAAGCGGCTTTACAACCAGCTCCGACAGGATATTGGCTATCTTGCAAACGAGCTGATCGAGAACGCCATCAAGTTTCGCAGCCGCGGCGAGGTGGTGGTGGAAGCGCTGGCACAGGCAGACTGCTTCCGGCTTCGCGTCTCCAACCTCGTCGACCGGGAAACCGCTGACAGGTTTCAGCAGCTGCTGACCACGGTCACGAGCGGTGACCCCGGCGAGCTCCTGATCGAGCAAATCGAGGCCAGTGCGATGGCGACGAGCGGGAATGCATCCGGCCTCGGCATTCTGACGCTGATGAGCGACTACGAGGTACAATTTGCCTGGCTTTTCGAAGGCGAGGAAGACACCGAACCGACGAAGATCCAGACCTATGCCGCGATGGCAATTCCACCGTCCTGAAACATCAAAGGTGCTGAATGGAGATTAGAGAAGAAGCATACCGCGTCTGGTCCGAGGGCGGCACCGTCTATTTCGACGGCACGATGAGGCTCGCGGGACCCGATGCCTATGCGCCGGTCCATGCGCTGGCGATGAAAGCCATTGAAGACGGCGGCGGCAAGACTACCTTGGATCTGACTGGGCTTGAATTCCTCAACTCCTCGGGGATAAATTTATTGGCTAAACTGACAATCGAAGCGCGCAAGCGACCGGATCTGCATTTGACGGTGCTTGGCTCTTCTCAGGTCTCCTGGCAGATGAAATCCCTGCCGAACCTGAAGAAGCTGCACCCGGGCGTCGATCTGAGGATGACCTAGGATTATAAGTTGGCCTGGACCAGGCAAGGGTGGTGCCTTGCCTGCTCCGTCAAGGAGGCGTCAATTGCCGGACAATGGACCATCACGAGCAGCCCCGCCGCCCGGAGGTGAGGATGCCCGCGCCGAAGAGAGCAGAGCGTCAGGGATCGAACGTCGCCGGTTCCCGCGAGAGGAAAAGCCGCCGGAGCCGCCCGCTCCTCCCTCGGTCCTGAAGCCGCTCCGCTTTACCACGCGGGATTTGCCGGCGGACCAGCAGTTCTCTGCCTGGCAGGCCTATATGGCGCCATTGGTCGACGTTCGGCTGCCGGACAGCGTTCCTCCCGGAACGGCCTTCCCGGCCGACCATGCAGCATGGAACCTCGGCGGAATGCTGGTCGTACAACAGACGGCCCCGGCACACAGCTTCCTTCGCCAAGAGGCAAAGGTGAGGTCAAACCTCATGGACCACTGGCACGTCATGGTTGTGCGCAGCGGCAGGACATGGACCGAAGTCGACGGACGCGTTTGTCACGGCGAACCGGGCAAGGTCGAGTTGCGAACCCTTGGACACCCTTTCCGGGGGCGTGCGACGGACGCCGAGATCCTGTCCCTCTACCTGCCGCGGGAACTGCTTTACCTCACCTCCACCGAGATCAAGAACAACACGACGCTATCGGGAACGCGGACAACGCTGCTGATCGATTATCTGGACGGGCTCGAGGCAAAGCTCGCTCAATTGTCGGAGGCGGATCTTCCTCATGTGGTCCAAACGGTCCGTGACATGATCCTGACCTGTGTCTCGCCGTCCGCGGCGGACTATCCTTCGGCAGAACTGCCCTCTCTCCTGCCCTTGAAGGAGCGGGTTTTCCGTTTCGTGCAGGCCAATCTGACGGCCGATGACCTGACGACTGAGCGAATTTGTCGCGAACTCGGCGTGTCGCGCACGCGGCTATACCAGGCTTTCGAGCGCGATGGCGGCGTCCACCACTTTATCCAGCGTCGACGGCTCCTCTCCGCTCACGCTGCCCTTAGCGATGCTGCCAACCGGCAGCAGATCATCGACATTGCCTTTGCTGCCGGTTTTTCCTCCGCCGCCCACTTCAGCCGGGCCTTCAGCAAGGAATTCGGCTACGCTCCGCGCGAGGCGAGACACATCGCCGTTCCCTCCTACCTCGGACAGGCGGTCGAACCGATCTCCGGGGTCGAAGGCGCAGATTCCTTCGACAAGTGGCTGAGGTCGCTTGGCCACCGCCAGGACTGACGGTCCTCCAATCAACAAAAAAGGCGGTCCGACGGGGAAACCGGCACGGTGGCGTGTGGCCTTGCCACTCCAGCGCAGAGGATGTGCCGCACGCGCCTTGCACACAGCAACCGCGTCAACGCAACCCAGGCAGCACGATCTGCCGGCCCCGTCAAAAAAAGCAGTTACCTGGGGTTGCTGCTCCCAGAAATGGACGCTGCTGCAAGTTTCCGGATGCTTGGCTAACGACAACGGTCGGGTAAGCCATTAAAAACGAAGCATAATCAAAGTGCAGGCAGCGGAGATGGAGTGCACGACAAATGCGCTCCAGTGCAATAAGGCAACTTTCAGAGGCACAGGCAATGGACCCGACCAATCCCACGATCAATATCAACAATCCTCAGTATGCTGCGAATGATCCGTATCGCGTCGTCGAGCGCGAGGAAGTGCTTGCAACGGCTTTCCGGGCCTTTGTACAGCGCGCCGTGGGTGCGGGTTGGAACGAAGCAGAAGTCGCACTGACGTTAGCAGACATCGCTGACGACTATGTCATGGCACTCGCCCGAAGGGTCAAGGCAAACTAGTACCGCGTAGCATTCGCGTCCTGCTGGGGAGGACGCGAACATGCCCGACCCCGGGGTCGGCCCGAGTGCATGCCGCTTCGCGCACCACCGCGAAGCGGCAAGTTCATTTTTGGGGCATCGGTCCGGCCCACCTGCTCGTGGCATAGGCAGACCGGTTTATACTCCTGGCACTCTCAGCCCTTCCTGCAGGTTGACGCTTTGTCGTGGCCTCTATAAGAGGCGGCATCGAAACTTGTTTGCCGATATTTGTTTTTGCTGCGCTCGTCGCTTCGCAACAACTTCCCTTCTCACAAGTCGAAAAGCACCCCAGCGTGTTGGCAACATCACGCGGGAAAGAACATGTTTTCCGATACGAGGTTGAAATGCCCGTTGAGGCAGGCGCCCCTTGAAGCAGGAATTGGCGGGTGAAGCGAGCGAGGCTGCGGCATCGGTTCTTCGGCCCAGGAAGGCAAATTGGACATATGGAAGGCAGTGTCGCAGTGCTTACCGCTCCGGTAAGGGCGAATGATCGCGCGTGGTTAAAGGTTCTTTCGGCATACCGCCAGCCTCGCCTCGGGCGAAGCAGCTTCGAGATCGTGGTGACGCTCGTCCCCTTTGCGATTTTTTGGGGCATTGCATTCATCTCCCTCTCGAAGGGTGTCTGGCTGGGAATGATATCGATCGTTCCGGCGGCTGCATTCCTGCTGCGGCTGTTCATGATCCAACACGATTGTGGACATGGCGCGTTCTTTGCGCGTCGACGTCTTGATGACTGGACGGGACGAACAATCGGCGTTCTGACCCTGACCCCCTATGACTACTGGCGGCGGGCGCATGCGATTCATCATGCATCGGCTGGAAATCTGGACGAGCGAGGCACGGGTGACATCCACACCCTTACGGTCGCTGAGTACCATTCACTTTCAAGACTGAAAAAGCTTGCTTATCGCCTCTATCGGCATCCACTGGTCATGTTCGGCATCGGGCCCGCCTGGCTGTTCCTTTTAAAGCAACGCCTGCCGTTCGGGATGATGCGCGATGGTCCGTCGCCGTGGATTTCCACCATGGCGACCAATCTCGCCATCGCGGCACTGTCGCTCGGATTGATATGGACTGTAGGAATTGCCCATTTTCTTGCAATCCACCTGCCAATCGTGACCCTCGCAGGGGGAGCAGGTATTTGGCTCTTTTACGTGCAGCACCAGTTCGAGGAGACGCACTGGTCGAATGCCGACGACTGGCAGTTCGCAGAAGCTGCGCTCCACGGCGCCTCGTACTACGATCTGCCGCCGGTGCTTCGATGGATAACCGGCAACATTGGGATTCATCATGTTCATCACCTGTCGAGCAGGATCCCTTACTACCGGCTGCCAGAAGTATTGCGCGACTACCCACAGCTGAGAAATATTGGCCGCATCTCGCTTGGCGATAGCCTCAGATGTGTCCGGCTCGTGCTCTGGGACGAAGCGAAGGGCAAGCTCGTATCCTTTCGCGAAGCCTCCCGGGCAGCGGCAGGCGCCTGACAGGCTCCAGATAATCATCTGGTGCAAATCGCCATGCAGCAATGTCAATCAACAGGACTGAAATAATGACGACCACGCTTACGCCGACACAAATCAGAGGCCTGAAACTCGCCAAGGATGGAAATCTGTTTCCCGCTGACGCCGGGAAATGGACCCATCTGAACGCAACCGTGACCTATGCGAAGAACGACAGGTTTAAGGAACGCCCGCAGAAGATCAAATTCCTGACCTCGGCGACAGTCGATGATCTGAAACAATTCGGATTGCTGCAAGACCTTTCTTCGGACGCGGGCGAACACGACGCCGCTTGCGGCATCACGATGGCGGGCAAGATCTGGCTCATGCAGAACAAGTAGTCTGCACCTTGACGACTGTCTGCCTTTGTTTCCTCTCACCGTCGGCAGCGTTGCTTTCAAAATAAGCGACGGGCCAACGACCCTTCTCACACGAGCCAGATGTCGACGGGGCACGGCCAATGGAAATCATTTCCTTTGGGGGTGCGACACTGTAGTCTCCCCGCGGGCCCTCTCATCGTCCCCGGGGCCAATGTCCGCGGCAGCGAGATCACGCTGCCGACCTCAGAGGAGAAGCGATGTTCGACCATGTTTCCATTGGCGTTGCCGATCTCGAGCGTGCACGCAAGTTCTATGACCAGGCGCTGGAGCCTCTCGGATACACCCGGCTTTCAAACAGCGACAATTGGGTCGGCTACGGCGCCGAACAGCCGCAATTCTGGATCAAGCCCGCCGCACGGCCGGTTGTCCCAGACATCGAATCGGGACTGCATTTCTGCTTTGTCGCCAAGAGCGAGGATGCTGTTCGATCTTTTCACGCCAACGGCATTGCCAATGGCGGGACCGACAACGGCGAACCTGGTCTCCGGCCGGAATACGGATCATTTTACTACGCCGCCTTCATGATCGATCCCGATGGCTATCGCATCGAGGCTTTCTTCCACCGCCCCGAATAACCTCGCAAGGCGACCGCCTGCCATAGACAAACGCAAGGCCATCGCATGCCACAGCATCGACAGACCGTCTCCGATCATGCGCCGTCAGCGATGGTTTGGGTCGGCTTTGTCGCGATGTGCACCGGAATGTTCATGGCGATCCTCGACGTCCAGGTCGTGGCAACGTCCCTGCCGACAATCCAGCAAGGCATCGACATCGATCCCGACAAGATGAGCTGGATCCAGACAGCCTACCTGATCGCGGAAGTTGTCGCGATCCCGCTGACGGGACTTCTTACCCGCGTGCTGACGATGCGGTGGCTGTTCATCGTTTCCATCCTCCTTTTCGTCGTGGCTTCGGCCGGCTGCGCGGCGAGCGGAACCTTCGGCGCACTGGTGTCATGGAGGGTGCTTCAGGGCTTCTCGGGGGGAACCCTGATCCCCGCCGTCTTTTCCGCCGTCTTCATCCTCTTTCCGAACGAGCGACAGGCGATCGCCACGACCATCGCAGGCGTGCTCGCAGTCCTTGCCCCCACCATCGGCCCGATCATCGGCGGCTGGCTGACGGCGACCTATTCCTGGCACTGGCTGTTTCTGATCAACATCATTCCGGGACTCGTCTCTGCGCTGGTGGCCTGGCGGTGCCTTCCGCACCACAAGGCAGATCTCGGCGAACTCAAAAGCCTCGACCTTGCCTCGCTCGTCATGCTGGCGATCTCGCTTGCCAGTCTCGAACTCGGACTGAAGGAGGCACCCACGTCAGGCTGGACTTCGTCCCTTGTGGCCGGCCTGTTTGCCGCAAGCTTCGTCGCGGGAACCGGCTTTACGGCTCGCTCGCTGCGCCGCAGACGTCCGATCGTCGACCTCGGTCATTTCCGTGATCGAAATTTCCTGATCGGTTCTGCCCTGAGTTTCGTGCTCGGAATTGGCCTCTTCGGTTCAGTCTACCTCATGCCTGTTTTCCTCGCCTTCATCAGGGGACAGAACGCGCTCGAAATCGGCGCGACCATGCTCGTGACCGGGATCACGCAACTCATTGCCGCACCGATCGCCGTCTATCTGGAGAAGCGGACGGATCCGCGCCTTCTCTCTGCCGTCGGCTTCTTTCTCTTTGCGCTCGGACTGGGGATGAGTGCGTTCGAGGATCCACGGACCGGTTACGACGCGATGTTCTGGCCGCAGGTCGTGCGTGGGGCAGCGATCATGTTCTGTCTGCTGCCGCCGACCCGATTGGCGCTGGGGACCCTTCCGCCCGACCAGGTTCCGGATGCCAGCGGCCTCTTCAACTTGATGCGCAACCTCGGGGGCGCGATCGGCATCGCCATGATCGACACGATCATCTACACGCGGTCCGAGCCATTGACGCAATCCCTGTGGGATCGGCTGCGCGCGGGCGACCACGCAGCCGCCGCCTTTGTCGGCGCACCCGCAGAGGAGGTTGTCGGACACGGGGGCACTCTCAGCCCGGATACCGTGGCAGCACTCGACCCCCTGGTGCAGACGGCGGCGAGTGTCCAGGCGATCAACGAGGCGTGGATGATGGCCGCCGTCCTGACTGCCTGCGCATTGCTTGTCCTTCCATTCGCAAGGCCGGTCGCAGCACCGCGCTGACTGCTCATCGTCGCGCCATCCGGTATTTCCGGCGGCGTTTGGTCTGTCTGACGTCGGAGGTCGCAAACGGTGAACGCAGCGTTCAATCGCCTTTTCATGTCAAATTCCCCTTCCCATGTTATGGCCATCACAATCCGGCGGTTCAGACCGTCACAGTCACGGACGTCATCATGAAGAAAATCGGTTTCCTTTCCTTTGGCCACTGGTCGCCCTCGCCCCAGTCACAAACCCGCTCGGCCGGTGATGCTCTCCTTCAGTCGATCGATCTTGCTGTCGCCGCCGAAGAGCTCGGGGCGGACGGCGCCTATTTCCGCGTCCATCATTTTGCCCGGCAGCTCGCCTCGCCATTCCCGCTGCTTGCCGCCGTCGGCGCCAGGACGAAGAGCATCGAAATTGGAACCGCGGTCATCGACATGCGCTACGAGAACCCGCTCTACATGGCCGAGGATGCCGGCGCGGCCGACCTCATTGCAAACGGGAGGCTACAACTCGGGCTCAGCCGTGGCTCGCCCGAGCAGGTGATCGATGGCTGGCGCTATTTCGGCTATCAGCCAGACGAAGGATCGAGCGACGCCGATATGGGCCGCAGCCACGCCGAAGTCTTCCTGCAGGCGCTGAAGGGTGAAGGCTTTGCCGAGCCCAATCCACGACCGATGTTTCCAAACCCACCTGGCCTCCTGCGTCTCGAACCGTATTCGCAGGGCCTGCGCGATCGCATCTGGTGGGGCGCTGGATCCAATGCGACCGCCATCTGGGCGGCCAGGCTCGGGATGAACCTTCAGAGTTCTACCTTGAAGGATGACGAAACCGGTGAACCCTTCCATGTCCAGCAGGCAGCCCAGATCCGCGCCTACAGGCAGGCCTGGCAGGAGGCCGGCCATCAGAGAACGCCGCGTGTGTCGGTGAGCCGCAGCATCTTCGCCCTCGTCGATGATCGCGATCGTGCCTACTTCGGGGGCAGTGGCAAGGAACAGGATTCGATCGGCTTTATCGACGAGAACACCCGGGCCATATTTGGTCGCTCCTATGCGGCAGAACCGGACGCTCTCGTAAAGCAGCTCGCTTCGGACGAAGCGATCGCGGAAGCCGATACGCTGCTGCTCACCGTGCCCAACCAGCTCGGCGTCGACTATAATGCCCATGTCATCGAAATGATCCTGAAGCATGTCGCGCCGGCCCTCGGCTGGCGCTGATCGATCGCCATCAGGATGGAGCAATGCGCGTTGGCGTATTGAAGAGCGGCAGCGCGCGTTGGCTGGCCTTGCGATTACCGTGGCACAAAGAGCGTACTGCGTCCGCTTGTGGTGTCTGCGACAAGCCGTTCGACGTCCTCCGATTTCCATTCCGGAAAGCTTGCCGTCAGCTCGGCGCCGCCTCCATGAAATGTCTCCTTGAGGATGGAGACGCCCGGGACCGCCGCCAGGCGTGCCTTCAGGATCGCTAGGTCCGAATAGGCTGCCTCAATCGTTCCTTCGAGCGTCGGGACGATCTCGATCGGCTCTCCGGCCCGCAAGCAAGCGGCAGCCGTTCCGCCATAGGCCCTGATCAGGCCGCCCGTGCCGAGGAGCACACCGCCGAACCGGCGCGTGACGATGACGATGACCTTGTCGAGCGATTGCCCGTCGATTGCCTGCAGGATCGGCTTGCCGGCGGTTCCACTCGGCTCACCGTCGTCGCTGAACCGATAGGTCTGGCCGCTTCGCCAGGCAAAGCAATTGTGGTTGGCATCGGCATGCGCGTAAGTGGCCAGTGCATCCTTCGCGTCGGCTTCATCGGCAATCGGCAGGGCCGCCGCCAGAAACCTGCTTTTTTTGACGATCTGCTCGAAGACAATGGGGCGTTCCAGGGAATACATCTAAGCTGTATACGTCAGCGTTGCCGATGGGCGAAGCGGATTATGGCGTGATCATGAGATCCGGTAACGGATCAGCTTCGAGGGCGGCTACCCGTCGCCGCCCGGCGTCACGATCCGTCCATTCATGTTCGGATGGAACCGACAGTAATAGTCAACCGACCGGGTCCCCTTGAACTCGACGCTCGCCGACTTGCCGGGCGGAATGATCACCTCGAAGCTGCCGTTGACGGTCGCCGTATGGGCAAGGATATCCCTGTTGACCCATTCGATCGTGTCACCTGGCCTGGCGGTGACCTCGGCGGGCGTAAAAATCATTTTCTCGATCGTTACCGTGATTGTCTCTGCCCGCGCTGGAGCGGCACCGAGGGCCAGCGCGAAGACCAGGATGGTCCATCGATGCCGCATCGCCATGGCCGCTCTCCTACTTCAGCTCGGCGGCAACGTGCTCGGCATGCTGCTCGTGGCCCTGGAAGATCTTCAGGCCCGTCTGGAGGAGTTCCTTGAGTTCCGCATTACTGGCCGAGGGGATCAGGAGAGTCTCGAGTGCACCATTGACCTGCTTGTGGTAGGCGACCTCGTTGGCGACATAGGCCTTGTCGAAATCCTTTCCCTTCAGCTTGGCGAGCTTTGCTCGCTCATCGGCGGCAGCCTTTGTGAGTGCCTTGCTCGTATCATTGTCCTCCGGTGTGACCTTGAGCTTCGTCACCAGGGCAAGCGCCTGCTTGTTGACCGCCTCGTGGTCCCGCACCATGTCCTCGGCAAAGCTCAGGACCTGCTTGTCCTTGGATTTCGAGAGCGCCTGCTTTGCCGCCTCGATGTCGATCGATCCGGCCGTATAGGCGATATGAGCGATCTGGGGATCTGTCGGTTTGTCCGCAGCCGGTGCGCAGGGTGCCAGCCCAAGCAGGCAGATCGTGGTCACGGCTGTCATCAGTCGCGTAGTCATGGAACCTCCTTCGTCCGTGCCGAAAGGCCGGACAGTTTATCTCTGTACAAACCTTGGATGTCGGCTCTCGAATAAGGTTCCCGGTATCGACCGGGAAAACCGGACCGCTCCCGTATTCGTGTTCTGCGACACCCTTTTCTGCCCGGAGGCAACCGAAGACAGTCAGTGGCGAAGCCTGCGAAAATCTTGCACATGTCGATGCCACGTGATGGCATTTGACAAGCGCGGCAAAGGAGGCCGACATTGCCGCCAGCAACGACACCGTTTCTGGATGGGATGGAGAAGATGAACCTCAAGGATCCTGGACTTTTTCGCGAGGCGGCCCTGGTCGGCGGTCGATGGATCGACGCCGATCCATCGAACGCGATCGAGGTCAACAACCCGGCCACAGGCGACATCATCGGTTGTGTACCGAAGCTTGGCGCCGCGGAAACCAAAGCTGCGATCGAGGCGGCCGCCACGGCGCAAAAGGCCTGGGCGACCCGCACAGCAAGAGACCGTGCGATCATCCTGCGCAAATGGTTCGAGCTGATGATCGAAAACAAGGACGATCTCGGCCGCATCCTGACGCTGGAACAGGGCAAGCCCGTTGCCGAAGCGACCGGCGAAATCGTCTATGGCGCAAGCTTCATCGAATGGTTCGCAGAGGAAGGCCGGCGCGTTTATGGCGATCTCGTTCCCGGTCACCAGCCGGACAAGCGCATCATGGTCATGAAGCAGCCGATCGGCGTGGTTGCCGCCATCACGCCCTGGAACTTTCCCAACGCCATGATCACCCGCAAGGCAGGTCCGGCATTGGCCTCCGGGTGCGCCATGGTGCTGAAGCCAGCCAGCCAGACGCCTTTTTCGGCGATCGCGATCGCCGTGCTTGCAGAGCGTGCCGGACTGCCCGCCGGCCTGTTCTCCGTCATCACCGGTTCGGCGCGCGAGATCGGGGCGGAGATGACCGCCAATCCGATCGTGCGCAAATTGACCTTTACCGGCTCGACCGAAATCGGCGCCGAACTTTACAGGCAGAGCGCCCCGACCATCAAGAAGCTCGGGCTGGAGCTCGGCGGCAATGCCCCCTTCATCGTCTTCGACGATGCCGATCTCGATGCTGCGGTCGAAGGCGCACTGATCGCCAAGTTTCGCAACAATGGACAAACCTGCGTTTGCGCCAACCGCCTTTACGTTCAGGACGGCATCTACGAGGCCTTTTCGCAGAAGCTTTCCACGGCTGTCGGCAAGCTCAAGATCGGCAATGGCTTCGACGAGGGTGTGATCCTTGGTCCCTTGATCGATCAGCCGGCCCTGGAAAAGGTCGAGGAGCATGTGGCTGACGCCCTGTCGAAGGGCGCACACGTCATGGAGGGTGGCAGGCGCCATTCGCTTGGCGGTACCTTTTATGAGGCAACGGTGCTGATCGGTGTCACCAGCGACATGGCTGTCGCGCGCGAGGAAACCTTCGGGCCGGTGGCGCCGCTTTTCCGGTTCAAGGACGAGGCCGATGTGATCGCCCAGGCCAACGATACCGAGTTCGGCCTCGCATCCTATTTCTATGCCAAGGATCTCGCCCGCGTCTTCCGCGTGGCCGAAGCCCTGGAATACGGCATGGTCGGCGTCAATACCGGCCTGATCTCGACGGCAGAAGCGCCCTTTGGGGGCGTCAAGCTCTCCGGCCTCGGCCGCGAAGGGTCGAAATATGGAATCGATGAATTCATGGAAATCAAATACGTCTGCCTCGGCGGCATCAGCTGAGAGACTGGTCACCGCTCGTCTTCACTTTTCTGTGAACGCTCGAACGGCCACCCTACGTCGTTCGCCTTAGCAAAACTCGTCCTGCGGCTGTGATTTCCTTCGCCGGCACAGAATTGCATCGGTCGAAAATACGATGGTCGTCGCGGCAGCGTGATGACCTTTGCCATGGAGATTGGATGGCTTTCGTGGCATATTGTCATCAGCACTGCTCAACATTTGAGTCGCAATCCCAGCGCTAGAATGGAGACGATATGATGCTGTATGGCCCTTACGAGCCAAATCCGAATTCCTGTAAGTATTTGAAGGAACAAATACTACGCAGCGCCGTTATAGCGATGAGCGGGCCGACAGGGCTGCTATCCCGTTTTAACCAGCCGGCCGCGGGAGAGCATCATGCAAAAGGGTGAAAGCGACGTCTTTGATCTTTTTTCGGAAATTTACACAAGTGCTGCGCAGGAAGAATTTAGCCTGCAGGAATATCTGCTAGCGTGCCGCGACGACAAAAGTCTCTACGCAACTGCGCAAGAGCGCATGGTCGAGGCGATCGGTGAACCGACGCTGATCGATACCAGTGCCGACGAACGCATGGGCCGCATCTTTGCCAACCGGACCTTGAAGATCTACCCCACATTTGCCGATTTTTACGGCATGGAAGATACGATCGAGCGGATCGTCGGCTACTTCAGATACGCTGCCCAGGGCCTCGAGGAACGCAAGCAGATCCTCTATCTGCTCGGACCCGTCGGCGGCGGCAAGTCATCACTGGCAGAACGCCTGAAAAGACTGATGGAACAGCGGCCGATCTATACGCTGGCGGTCAATGGCAAGGTAAGCCCGATCTTCGAGTCCCCCCTGGGGCTCTTCCACCCGGACCGCATGGCCGGCCTTCTCGAAGACAAGTATGGCATCTCCAGACGCCGGCTCACCGGGCTGATTTCGCCCTGGGCAACCAAGCGGCTTGACGAGATCGGCGGCGATATTTCGAAGTTCAGCGTCGTCAAGCTCACGCCATCCCGGTTGCGCCAGATCGCAATTGCAAAGACCGAACCGGGTGACGAAAACAACCAGGACGTCTCGGCCCTGGTCGGCAAGGTCGACATCCGGCAACTCGAAAACTTCAGCCAGGCCGATCCGGACGCCTATTCCTACAGCGGCGGGCTGAACAGGACGACTCAGGGGCTTCTCGAGTTCGTCGAAATGTTCAAGGCACCGATCAAGGTGCTGCACCCGCTGCTGACTGCGACCCAGGAAGGCAGCTACAACGGGACCGAGAACTTCGGCGCCTTCCCCTTCCAGGGCATCGTCGTCGCCCACTCAAACGAATCCGAGTGGCTGCAGTTCAAGAACAACAAGAACAACGAGGCATTTCTCGACCGTATCCTCGTGGTCAAGGTTCCCTATTGCCTCCGGGTCACCGAGGAACGGCAGATCTACGAAAAGCTTCTTCGCGAGAGCGAACTGGCAAACAGCCCCTGTGCTCCCGAAGTCCTCGAGAACCTCAGCCGCTTCACCGTCGCAACACGCCTTCACGTGCATGAGAATTCTCCGCTCTACACGAAGATGCGCGTCTATGACGGCGAGAACCTGAAGGATACGGATCCGAAGGCGAAGTCGGTCCAGGAATATCGCGACGCGGCCGGCGTTGATGAAGGCATGACCGGCATCAGCACCCGCTTCGCGTTCAAGGTCCTCTCGGAGACCTTCAACTACGACACAAAGGAGGTGGCAGCCGATCCGGTGCATCTGATGTACATCATGGAGCAGGCGATCCGGCGGGAGCAGTTCCCGAAGGAAACGGAGGCGCGCTACCTCGACTTCATCAAGTCGGAACTCGCCTCGCGCTATGCGGAATTCATCGGCCATGAAATCCAGAAGGCCTACCTGGAATCCTACAGTGAGTACGGCCAAAACCTCTTTGACCGTTATATTTCCTACGCCGACGCATGGCTGGAGGACCAGGACTTCAAGGACTACGACACCGGTCAGATTCTCAATCGGGAAATTCTCGATAGCGAATTGTCGCAGATCGAAAAGCCGGCCGGCATTGCCAACCCCAAGGACTTCCGTAACGAGGTCGTCAAGTTTACCCTGCGCGCCCGCGCCAGGAACAGCGGCCGCAACCCCTCCTGGACCAGCTATGAAAAGCTTCGCGAAGTAATCGAGAAGCGGATGTTCGGTCAGGTCGAGGATCTTCTGCCCGTCATCAGCTTCGGCTCCAAGAAGGACAGTTCGACTGAAAAGCAGCACGCCGAATTTGTCCAGCGCATGACTCAGCGAGGCTACACCGTCCGCCAGGTCCGGCGGCTCGTTGATTGGTACATGCGGGTCAACAAGGCCGGTTGACAATGCCGAACCGGGGGATTGGCAGATGCCGAATTTCATCGACCGCCGGCTCAATCCGAAGGACAAGAGCCTTGGCAACCGACAGCGTTTCCTGAACCGAGCCCGGGAGGAACTGAAGCGGGCGATCAAGGAGCAGGTAAAATCTGACAAGATCGCCGATGTGGACGCCGCCCATGGCGTCCCCATGCCCAAGCGTGGCGCGGGCGAGCCGACGTTCCAGCCAAGCAGCGGAAGTGGCGACCGGGAGTACATCCTCCCCGGCAATCGGGAATACATGGCAGGTGACAAGCTGTCGCGACCACAAGGGGGTGGCGGAGGCGGAGATCGCGGCGCTGGTCGCGGCGAAAGCGAGGATGATTTCCAGTTCATCCTGTCGCGCAACGAAGTCCTCGACCTCTTCTTCGAGGATCTCGAGCTTCCTGACATGGTAAAGCTCAATCTGAAGGAAACGGTCACCTACAAGCCGCACCGTGTCGGCTTCAGCACCGCTGGTACGCCCACCAATATCAATGTCGGGCGCACGATGCGAAACAGTTTCGGTCGCCGCATAGCGCTGCAACGCCCGGGCGAGGCGACCGTGAAGGCAGTTGCGGACGAGATCGCCGCGCTGGAGGCGATGGAGGAGCGATCGGCCGCGGACCGGCGGCGCCTGCAGGCGCTGCGCGAGGAACTGGAGCAGCTGGAACGGCGGCGACGGCGCATTTCTTATGTCGATCCCGTCGATATTCGCTTCAACCGCTTCGAACGCCAGCCGCTGCCCAATGCCAGCGCCGTGATGTTCTGCCTGATGGACGTGTCGGCATCGATGGGCGAGCGCGAGAAGGATCTGGCGAAGCGCTTCTTCGTGCTGCTGCATCTGTTTCTTACGCGCCGGTACGAGCGGATCGACATCGTCTTCATCCGTCACACCGATGAGGCCCATGAGGTCGACGAGGAAACGTTCTTCTACAGCAAGCAGAGCGGTGGCACTGTTGTTTCGACCGCGCTCGAGGAAATGCTTCGGGTGATCGAGGAGCGATATCCCGCCAATCTCTGGAACATCTATGCCGCCCAGGCCTCCGACGGCGACAATATCAGCGGCGATTCGGAACGCTGCGCGGAGCTTCTCCGCAACCATCTGATGCGCCTTTGCCAGTACTACGCCTATGTCGAAATCATTGATGAGCGCGAAACGGAAATATTTGGATCCACAGACAACGGCACCTCGCTGTGGCGCGCCTACCGCACCGTCGACGGCGCGATCCCCAACTTCCAGATGACCCGCATTTCCAAGCCGGCCGACATCTATCCGGTTTTTCGCAAGCTCTTTACCCGGCAGCCTGCCGTGCGCACCCGCAAGTAAGGGAAGACCGAATGGCGAGACGC
>Ga0209051_1000803_pt1 | contig 32970 bp, 23 predicted proteins | sample AraplaCvi_mMS_r2_2_FD_184286 | JGI IMG/M metagenome (GOLD analysis project Ga0209051, IMG submission 184286) | Arabidopsis root microbial communities from North Carolina, USA - plate scrape MF_Cvi_mMS_r2 (SPAdes) (version 2) | ecosystem: Host-associated > Plants > Roots > Endosphere | place...
CAATACGGACTCCCCCAACACCGCCGACTACCCCGCCGATCCGGTCCTCAACGCCGCGGGCGCCAACTGGTTTGCGGGCAACTACCACTCCGGAGCCGGCAAGTATTCGGTGAAGGAAGCCTATGCGGAAGTGAACCTGCCGCTGATCAATTCCGACGCGGCGGGCAAGGCCAACCTCAACATGGCCGGCCGCTGGACCGACTACAGCACCTCGGGCACCGTCTACACCTGGAAGGTTGGCGCCACCTGGGACACGCCGGTCGACGGCGTCCGTCTGCGGGCGGTCACCTCGCGTGACGTCCGCGCTCCGAACCTGTCGGAACTGTTCGCCGCGCCGGTCACGACCACGCTGCCGAACTTCACCATTCCCTCGAACGGTACGCCGCCGCCTGGAGCGCCTTCGGGCGGCTCGCTGACGGTGCTGCAGAACGTGGTGGGGAACCCGAACCTGAAGCCGGAAATCGCCAAGAACACCACCCTGGGCGTCGTGCTGGCCAACCCCTCCTGGCTGCCGGGCTTCAGCGTCTCGGTCGACTGGTACAATATCGTCCTCAATGGCGGCATCTCCAGCCTGGGCGCTCAGCAGATCGTCAACTTCTGCTATGCGGGCCTGACCCAGTTCTGCGGCGCCTTCAATTTCAGCCCGCCTGGCGGGGCGACGCCCTTCGTCAACTCCCAGACGTTCAACCTGGCCTCGATCAAGACCAGCGGCTTCGACATCGAGAGCAGCTACCGCTTCGAGCTGCCCAGTGTTCCGGGACGCTTCACACTCCGCGGCCTGGCGACCAACACCCACAAGTTCGTCACCAATCCGGGCATCCCGGGGGCTGTCGCCGTCGATTCGGCCGGTCAGAACTCTGGCGCCACGCCGGACTGGAAGCTCCTGGCCATCCAGTCCTGGGACACCGACCGCTTCGCCTTCAGCGTTCAGGAGCGCTGGTTCAGCGATGGCCGGTTCGGCGGCACGACCACCGAGTACATCGAGTGCAAGCCTGGCAGCTGCCCGGTCTCGACCGGCGTCAACCCGACCATCGACTACAACCACATGAAGGGCGCGACCTATGTCGACGTCAGCGCCTCGTACAAGTTCGGCAATGGCCTGCAGCTCTACGGTAAGGTCGACAACCTGCTGAACCGCGATCCGACGCCGTCGCCGCAGACCAACACCGGTCTCGACGCCAATCCGGCGCTCTACGACCTGCTGGGCCGGTTCTATCACGTGGGTCTCCGGTACAGCTTCTAGAGACGATCCGTTCCGGGCCGCTCGTCTCCACCTCCCCCTGGGCGGCCTCGCCCGGGCCCGGATTGGCCAAGCGCCGATCCGTGGCCCGGGCGTCTTTCTTTGCGCCATGGCCTCGCTATGCGTAGGAGATCGTCCGATGACCGTTTCCACGACCAGATCACAGGCCTCGCCCCCCAAGGGGCCCATCCGGGGCGCCACCATGGCCGACGTCGCCGACCGGGCGGGCGTCTCGCGCATGACGGTGTCGCGCGTCATCAATGACGGGGCCAAGGTTCGAGAGGAAACCCGCGCGGCGGTGCTCGCCGCGATCCGCGACCTGAACTTCCAGCCCAACCTGGCCGCCCGCAACCTTGTCATGGCCGGGGAGCTGCGCATTGGCGTGGTCTACGCCAATCCCAGCGCCGCCTTCATGAGCGATTTCCTGGTCGGGGTGTTCGAGGAGGCGACCAGCGCCGGCGCGCGCTTGATCCTGGTGCGCGGCGAAAACGGCCACGCGCCCTCGCCGCAAGAGCTGGAGGCGTTGCTCGGCTCTGGTGTCCAGGGCGTGGTCCTGGCCCCGCCGCTCGGCGAGTCCGCCATCGCCCGCGACATCCTTCGGGCCGCCGGCATCCCCGTCGCCGTGGTCGCGGCGGGGCGGCCGCTGGTCGACGCCATCAGCGTCCGCATCGACGACCGCCAGGCCAGCCAGGCCATGGCGCGCCATCTGCTCGACCTGGGCCACCGCCGGATCGGATTCATCACTGGCAATCCCGAGCAGACCGCCAGCGCGGTCCGCCTCGAAGGCGCCCGCGCGGCGGTCACCGAAGTCGATGGGGCCGAGTTCATCGTCGCGGACGGCGCCTTCACCTACGCCTCTGGTCTGGCCGCCGCCGAGGCGCTGCTGGACGCCGCCCAGCCCCCTACGGCCATCTTCGCCAGCAACGACGACATGGCCGCCGCCGCCGTCTCCGTCGCCCACCGTCGCCATCTCGACGTGCCCGCCGACCTGACCGTGGTCGGTTTCGACGACACCACCGTCGCCACAACCCTCTGGCCCCCGCTCACCACGATCCGCCAGCCTGTCCGGCAGATGGCGGCGGTGGCCTTGGACAGGCTCTTGCGGGTGTTGCGGGCCGCGGAGGCGACGGGGGAGGTGTTCGGAGATTACGTGCTGGAACATATGTTGATCCAGCGGCAGTCGACGGCGCCGCCGCGGTAGGCGGCAAGGCGGTGGTCCCGCCACCGACCTCGATACCGACAAGCCATACCTTGAAGAGGGCGCTGTCCGCGGCGCCGCCAGGGGGGCGCGTGCGTTAGGCGTGCACGGAACCGTAAGCTTGGAGAGCCCAGGCTAGGCGTGTTCCGCGTAGGATGCCCATGCAGCACCTTCATCAACCCGCCTTTGTCTTGCTCTCACTGCTGGTGGCGGTGCTGGGCTCTTGGACGGCGCTGGATCTTTTCCGGCGGGTGCGCACCCATGTTGGTCGGGCGCGCACCGTCTGGCTGGGCGTCGCGGCCTTCGTCATGGGCGTCAGCATCTGGTCGATGCATTTCATCGCCATGTTGGGGTTCGATCCGGGCGCGCCGGTTCGCTACAGCCTGTTCCTGACGGCCCTGTCCCTGGCCCTCGCGATCCTGGCCACCGGCGGCGCGTTCTTCGCCGCGGCGGAGGTCGGGGCGTCGGGGCGTCGGATCGCCATCGCCGGCAGCGCCATGGGGATCGGCATATGCCTGATGCACTACGTCGGCATGGCCGCGCTCAGGACGGCCGTGTCCGTGGGCTACGTCCGGGTTTGGTTGGCCTGTCGCTGCTGATCGCGGTGGCCGCGTCCAGCGCCGCCCTGGTCGCCGCCCAGGAGGAGCGTTCGAAGCTCTGGCGCGCGATCGCGGCGGGTCTGCTGGGCGGGGCGATCGTCGGCATGCACTACACCGCCATGGGGGCGCTACGGCTGACCCGGGTCGAGGTCTATGTCGTGGAGCCGGCTGGGGCGTCATCGCTTACCCTGGCCTTCGGGGTGGCTGCCGGCGCCGGCGTCATCCTGTTCCTAGCCCTGGCGGCCGCGCTCTATGACCGTCGTTTCGATGTGCTGGCCGGTCTGGACGCCGGCCGGGTCGGTTATTGGGAACTCAGCCTTCCACAGCGACGCCTGAACGTCTCGCCCCGCGGGCGCGATATCCTGGGCGTGAGCGCCGACACGCCTTTCGGTTACGAGCAATGGACCGCCGCGATCCACCCCGACGACCGGGACCGACGCGACGCCGAGCTGGAGCAGGCCCTGGCCGCGCACATCGACTACGACGCCGAATATAGGCTCATACGTGGGGACGGCGAGGTGCGGTGGATCAACATCCGGGGGCGGGCGATCAGCGATGCGCGCGGTCGGCCGTTGCGGATGATCGGTGTGCTGCTGGACGTCACCGACCGCCATGTGGCTTTCGCCGCGGTGGCCGAAAGCGAAAACCGTTTCCAGTTGATCGCCGACAGCGCCCCGGCGCTGATCTGGATGACCGACGCCAACGGACGGACCCTGTTCGTCAATCGCCACTACCAGGTCCTCTTCGGACGCTCGTACGAGGAGATGCCAGGGCCCAAGTGGGCCGGCGCCATCCAGCCGGCGGATCGACCAGGGTTTCATCGCGAGTTCTCTGACGCCGTTGCGCACCAGCGCGCCTTCATGATCTTCACGCGGGTCAGCGACCGTGACGGCCGCGTGGTGTGGCTGCGGTGCGAAGGCACGCCAAGGTTCGACGCCGCCGGAGCGTTTCTCGGCCACACGGGGTGCAACATCGACGTCACGGGTGATGTCATGTCCGGCGCGATGCTGCGATCGGAGCGGAAGGTCTAGCATAGGCGTCCGATCCCGCCGAACTCAGACGAGGTGCTATCCTCGGGCTACAGTTGCTAGTGAAAACGTCTGGAGGTCTGATTGTTCACGCGGTGCTGATGACGGCTCGCGACCCATGGTAGACCTGCGCAGCTAGCATGCCTCAGTCCCGGCCAGCGGAACCCGATCGCCCACGCGCTCATATTCGTCTTCGCTAAGCCAGAACATCGCCTCTTGGTAAGACGATGCGGCATGCACGACCTTCTGTTCCCGAGGGTCAAAAATCTCGCAGGCATTCGGACGTTCGCCGCCCATCAACAAAAGGAGATAGGGCGGGCTGAGGCCTAGGTCCGCCCAAACCTCAAACCAGCTTTTGTTGTCGCTCATATCTGCGCAAGCAGCCCTCCACCGCGACGGCTAAGGGTGGTTCTAGGACATTCCGGGAGTTTCCCGGAGATGCCGAAAGCGGTCGCTGAAAGGGACTGGGAAGGATGATGGCAGACATCACCGATCGCCGATCCTTTGTGCTCGATGGACCTTGGGCTATCGAAATCCCGAAGGCTCACGTAGAAACTTATCTCCGCAATGGCGCAGGCCGGCAGCGCGCGAAGTCGACGGGGTAGAAGGGGGCAGGGCGGACCACGGCCCGATAGAGCGTCGGCTGGCCCTGGTCCTTGGTCCGGTCAATCCTCCCGGCGCGCGCTTCGGCGTAAGGTGTGGGCCCCTTGGGCGATCGCCTAAAATAGACGCCCACGACGCCGGCTGATTGGCTGTAGCGGTAAACGACGTCGGGCCGCTTGGGCGAGCCCAGCAGCATCTCGACCGCAATTTGGGCGTCGGCCGGGATCGGCGGCGGCTCGCCAGGTTTGCCAGTCTGCGGCAACACTGGGTCAAAGCGTTGTAGGACGACGAGATCCGCGCCGCCATGTCGCCAAACATCGCCCACCTTGGCGTCGACGCAGGTTCTGGGAAAGGCCCAGGTCAGGCCATCGGCGTCGCGGCTTCTGGCGCAAAACCACGCCACGTCGGAGCAGTCGGCGAGCAACCGCGCCCGACCAATCGCCTGACCGCCTTTGGTCAGCAGCTGCTGCTTGCCGGTGGCAAGGTCGAGGACGAGACGGTCAGCACTGTCGGCGCCATATCCCTGAAGGACAATGGGTTTGCCTTGACCGGGTTCGGCGGCCTGAGCCAAGCCGGCCGCCGCGACCGGTTGGGAGATTATCATGACCCAGGCCGCCACGCAGCAGCGGACGGCGTGGCGCTTGAATGTCGCAGATCCAAGTGCGGACTTTGTCGAGCGCATAACCGCTTCCTAGTAGTGCCAGTAGCCGGGCGAGGGAACGTTGGAGGCGCCGTCGTGATACCACCCCATGCCGTCGAAGCTCGCGATAGTGCGGCCAAACGAGTTGGCCCAGGTTTCGTTCACGTCGTGATAGCCGCTCGCGGCATAGGCCGTGTAATAGGCCGGCGTTGGCTCCATGGCCCCCGTGGTCGGATTGGGGGCGAGATATTGCTGCCCCTCATTCTGAAACCAAGCTTGGGCGACATAGTTGGCATTTTGGTGTCCAGCAGGTGTGGCGTGGGCGATTTCATGGGCGACGGTGAAATCGATGTTGGCCTGATCTGCACCTACCAAGTCCTTGGTCCGAATTTCGATATGGCGCTGGTCGGCTGGCGGCACTGACTTCGGATCGGCTGAGACGGCTGGCTAGGAGAAACAATGTCATATGCTGACGCCCTCGGCGACTTTGTCCGCACGGCCGGTGAAAATGGCATCGCCGTCACCTTGGAAAGGCCGGAAGGTGATGCGGCGCGGTTCTGCGAAACGGTCTTCGGCCCGCCCATGGCGGCCGAAATCGCGCGCTTGGGCTACCCGAAAAGGGTCGAGATGCCCTGGATCGTCGAGACGTTTTATCTCTACGGACTCGGCGATCTATCCGAGCGCCAGAGCGGATATCGCTTCAACGGGCGCACCGGGGCTCCATCAACGAGTTGGGATCCAGATCGCTTTGTCATTGCCGATTGGGCTGCCGACCCCGTCACGATCGGAGCGGACGGTTCGGTCTGCTATTCCGCACATGGCGTAGGGTCGTGGACCTACACTCGGATTGCCGCGGATCTGCCCACCTTTCTATACCTGCTGGCCGCATGGATCCGGTACTTGGTGGCGGACCATAGCGCCGATCTGCACGACGAGAATTGCGAGGTACCGGAGGATATCCGCGCCGAAATCCGTCGCGGCGTCCTCGGCGCTCTACCGGAGGCCGATAAGGACGCTGTGCTCAGCTTTCTCCTCGCGGACTAGTTGACGGTGGTAGGGGGGCATCGGGTTGATCCCGCCCCGCGCCCGGTGCGCTGAACGTCTCCTTCTCGAAGACGCTTCAACGGCAGCTCATGGCGCGCAGCCGCAGAAGCTGACGTCCCGCCGGCTGCGAAGGGTGGTTTGGATACTTGTATAGCTGCGTCGGAGCGCGCTGGATGCGAGACCGCGTTCGAGCTTCTCCACCTGCTGCCTAAGCTGCTCCTGCGGCCAACGCCGCGCCACGGTCGAGGACTTCATCCTTTCCGGCGCGCAATCCGCTTAGCGTGGTGTCGACCGGAATGTCAGGTTGTACACCGACGCCCTGGTTTTTGGAGCGGTCTGTCTTCAGCACGCGGGTGCCGGAATAGACGACGCTGTAGCCACCAGGCAGAACAAGGCGATTGATCACTCCGTTTGTGCCTGCGGTTGGCCCACCGACAATCTTGCCCACTGCGCCCGCGCTAAAAAACAGGGCGCAGGTCTCTCCCCAGCTCATCGAACCGCCCCCGGTGAGCATCACGGCTCGTCCAGGAAAGGGCTTCGGGGCCGGGTTGATTGTGAGGGGATTAGTCACGGACGTCTTGCGAGGCCGGTCAAAAGCCTCGACGGTGAGATATTCGTTGATGTGCGAGTTCACTGGCTTTGTGATCAGGTGGGACAGAAAGGCGTTCGCACCGGTCGTCGGATATCCTCGGTCATCAACCACTAGGCCGTTAGCTGCGCGCAGCCGATCCATGTTGGCGCTGAAATCGTCGGCTGTGATGCGACCGAGGTCGACGTAGACGATGCCGGGCCGGACCTCGGAAAGATTCGGCTGAGCATATCGGGGCGTCACCGCCATCGCCTCCCTGGGGGCGATCGGGGCTAGACGGGCTGTAAATGCGGTTCCCTTCGCGCCATCGCCCTCTAGAAGGGCAACGCTGCTGTCCAGGCGCTCTTGGAGTAGCTGCAGTGTTTTGAAGCGCAACCACTGCGGGGTTGGCGCTGAGACCAACGGCTCGATTTCAGCTAAGCGCTGGCGGATGTCGACACCGTCGATGCGTGTGATCACGTCACCCACAAACAAGCCGGATGCGCCACCGACCGGTGTGGCCGTGACGGCCAGCCGGCCTTCCACCACATCCCAGCCGATCGGAAGCAGGGGGCCAGAAAAGTAGTAGACGTTTGCGTGCGCATCGCGCAGCGATGCGACCATCCGCATCAGGGTCCGGTGAAACTGCTGACCATCGCCGTCCATCGCGGCGGCGCGTAGTCCCTTGGACAGCTCTTGGCTCCAGTTGCATCCGGATTCGTCGAAGTAAGGGAAGAAATACTCCATCGCGCCCCAAAGCAGGACGACCGCCGCCAGACGGGCGCGACGGTCCTCGGGGGCGTGCCGCTTGGCGACAGCGCGCGCTTGGGTCAGACTTAAGGTCACTTTGGCTCCTGGCGTTCCGACAACGGCCGTCGGAACGGCCGCAAAAACGCCGGCGCCCAGATCCACGGACCAGAGGCTCGAAGCCTCGTCCTCGGCATACATCCGTACGCTCGCGAAGATTGGCGCCACATCCGAAACGAGCCTGGCTCCACGATGGGACCATCGAACCTGGCGGCCGCTGGGCGGCGGCGAGGCGGGCCGGACGAGGGCGCCGGCGGATGTCCGCAACTCCATGGTCGGGGCGACGCCTCGGAACGCCGCGTCTAGCCTCTCGGCAAGGGTCTTGGGCGTCTGAGCTTTTTCTACAGCTTCGATAGCCTCTACCACCAAGGCGTCCCAATCCGCTTCGGCGGCCTCGTCGCTCGGATGGAAGAAGCGGAGCGCTGCGACCAACCGGGCCAAGGCGACGATATTGGCTTCACCCCGGGCCGACAGGGCGCACGGCGACGTCAGGGGGGGCGCCATGACCCGCGAGGTAGCGAGGGAAATGGGCAGCGCGGTCAGGAGCTCTCTGCGGTTCACTGGCGTCCCTCCAGTAGTCGACCCCAAGCTCTACCGGAGCCGCGCTTAAAGGCGAATGTATGGCTCGCCGCACCCTGAGGTGGAGCAACAATCCGCACCTTTCCGTTTCAGCTCCACAAGAGCAGATGCGCGTTTTGGGCCACCAAGGGTGGGGAGCGACCCTTCCATCCCAACTTGATCGATTCCGCTATATATATAGAGTTATTGCATGACCACGAGACCACGCCGACTTTCCAATCAGGCCCTTTCGGTACTTGCCGCGCTTGATAGCGCCGACTGGCGCTATGGCCTGGAGATCGCGACCGCGACGGCGCTAAAGTCGGGGAGCCTCTATCCCTTGCTGATCAGGTTGAGCGACCGCGGGCTCTTGGAAAGCCGCTGGCTAGAACCAGAACGGCCAGGACGTCCGGCGCGCCACGCCTATCGAATAACCGGAGCCGGCCGAGCCGCCCTCCGCCAAGCGCTTCGGCCGCAACCTGAACTCAAGCTGCACGGAGCATTTAATGGTTAGGACCTTGTTCGACAGATGGTTGATCGACCTCGCGACCGCGAATCCGCCGCCCGCCCGCGAGGAGTGGGTTCGCGCCATGCGCGCGGAGTTTGAGGCGCTTGAGCGGGGGCACACCGGGTGGGCGCTCGGCTGCCTAGGCGCGGCACTCGGCTGGCGCCTCATAGCCCATTGGGGTTCTCTTTTAGTTATCGCAGCGATCGCACTGGTCCCCCTTTATCTTGACCATTGGGTCAGCTCGCCGCTTGTACTTTGGCTTGCGCCAAGGCTGCCGGACCAGACATTTAGGGCGCTAGCCTATGCGACGAACTGGGGCGTACTCGCCGCCGCGTCAGGAACCCTAGCCGCCATTCGCCCTCGCCTTTGGGTAATGATTGGAGTTGGAATGGCGCTCGTCAAAGCCATGGGCGGGCTCGTTGGGTTTATTCTGACCTTCGACAAACCGGTCTCCGTCATCCCGCACCTTCACCTTATGGACGCCCAACTCGACGTTGGGATCGGCGCCTATCTGGGATATTCCCTGATCGGCGCGTTGATCGGGCGAAGCCTCGGCGGCGCCGTTAAGCGAGCCCCACCCAAGCCCGGCCGTTCCGCATAGCTGGATAGGTTAGGTCCGCTCAGGGGCGAAGCCGGACGCGAGCGCGAGGCCCCCTTCGATGACGCATGATAGCCCCTGTCGCGAGATGAATTAAAACAGAGATCGCTTGACGCCCTAAGATTGTGAATGATCAATCATGCATTCAAAGCGCGCGTCGCACCTTCCTCGAGGATCGCCTATGTTCGCTGCCATTGCTGTTGCGTTCGTGTTTCCAGTCGGTCTTGAGCCAGTGATCGATACCGCCTTACTTCAGGCCCATAAGGCCGAGCGAGCCGCCGCGCCCGCTTGTATCCAGGCATTGCGAACCGGACCGGTCGGCGGCGAAGCCTGCGAGGCGTACAAGCAGACCGTCATCGCTCTGAGGAAATCTGGTGGCAAAGCCGCCTTGAAGGACAGCAGCTGGGAGCTGATTTCCACGATGTGGCGTCAGCGATCCTACAATCAGCATATTCGCGACTACAGCGTTGCTCGTCCCGTCTTTCAACGTCAGAGTGGTTACTGATCAGCCGCTCATGAACCGAGGCAGCATCACAAGGTCCGCCACGGGTCGTGAGCGGTCATCGGTGCCGGCGCTCGATGCAGACAGATCGACGCCAGGAGTTCGCATCGGATCGGACGGCTGCCCTCCGGGCGGAGGCATGACTTCCGTTCCCGACCCGTTGCGGACTCAGAGGGCGTAGACGTGGAGAACGTCAGGTTCAGCTAGGATCGCATATACCCCGTCGTCCGAACGATGGTGCAAACCAATCACCTGAGATCAGTCGAAAGGTGATCGAGCCTGTTTTTTCCCGCGAACGGTAATCGACTGCGACGGACTCCTCGTTCGGATCAAAGCGGTAGGCGATCTCAGCCTCTCCCGCGCGCAACACGCCGTTGCCATCGGCACCGCCCGCACCAACGAAATCTGGCCGACTGGCGAGTTCGTAGGGCGACCCGTCAACTTCACTGACTTGCGGCACCACGCCTAGCCGCACCGACCAACATTCGTTGTGATCACACACGAGGAATTCGCCGTCCCTGGGGATCGTGTAACCCATTAGTCGCTGGAATGGGACGCTTAGAGGAAGTCGCTGCATTCAGATTTCATCTCACGCTGCGAGCCTCGTGCGCCGGTGAAGCTCGCATAGACTTTGGCCGCTTTCCACCCCGCCCAGAACTTGAGGACGTCCGCTCACTGGACCTCGGCCGCGGTCCTGACCGGATGCGTACGACTCACTTGCTTCCACCCATGTTGGAAGTTCGAGCTTTGACCACAGAGCGCGCGAGCGTGACGCTCAGGCGAACCTGGGAAAGTCAACTTACGGCCCGGGCCAAGCCGGTGGCCATACCTTTCGCCAGCATCTCCTGGAGCGGCACGTAGTCCCGCATGTCGGTTGGAGCGGCGAACTGGCCAGACCAGACCACGCGGTCCGATCCGATCTCGGCCAGTGTCACGACGACCGTCGTCCGGGCCGGGGTCTGGCGGACGCTGATGCGGGCGCGATGGTCCACCTTTTCCCCATGAACCGCGACGGCGAAGTTTGCGGGCAGTCTTTGGCTCAGCTCAGCCACGAAACTTTCGCGAAGCCCGGCGTTGAATTGCGGAAACAACACGTACTCGCACAGGCCGCGAACCGGTTCGATCAGGATACGATGTCGGACCGGGAGCAGGGCACCCTTCGCCCACACCGCGCCGCCAATCGCCAACGGCGCCAGCAGCCCACCCATGATCGCGAACCGTCTGTTCTGGCGCGCTGACCTTGCCGGAGAGGTCTCGACCAAGACCAGCGCGCCGACGAAGCGATATCCCGATCGCGGTCGCGTCTGAATGTAGCGTGGCGTATCGGCGTTGTCGGCGAGCAGCGTCCGGATGCGGCGAATGCAGGTGTTCAGAGCCGCGTCGCCGCCCGTGCCGGCGCGGGGCCAGAACCGATCGAGGAGCTCTTGTCTTCCTACCGTCCGTTCGCCGTGCTCGATCAGATAGGCCAGGACTTCCACCGCCTGGGGCGGGGCATCAAGCGCCTCGTCGCCCTGGAAAACCTTCAAGGCGGTCGGGTCGACGCGAAAATCGGCGAAGCGGAACATCGAGGCTATCCGGCGATGCGCCGACAAACCCAGGCGCGGTCGCAAAATGTCAGATCAGGTCATCGGTTGTCATTCGGCTCTTCGGTACCGGGCGGGTTACGGCTCGTCGGCCCAACGGTCCGTCTTGAAAGAGGCCCCCATGCCAAAGACCCTTCCCGTTGCCGACCCTGCCCGGCGACGCGTCCTTAATCTGGGCCTGTCCGGCTTGGCGGCGTCGTTCATCCGGACGCCGGCGGCCGGCGCGGCGTTGGTCTCCGGCAACATCGACAACCTGCTCGATGTCTCGGCCAGCGCATATGGCACGGTCGGCTACTCGATCGCCGTGCTCCGTCGCGGCAAGCTGGTCCATACCCGCCACGCTGGACTCGCGGACCGTGAGACGGGCGTGCCGATCACCGATCGTTCCGTCTACCCGATCTTCTCAATCTCGAAGGTGTTTGTGGTCGTCGAACTGCTCAAGGCTCAAGAGCGCGGCCTGATCGACCTCGACATGCCGCTGGGCGCGATCCGGAGCGGACTGCCCGAGACCTGGGCAGGGATCAGTTTGGCCCAGGCGCTGGCTCACGTCTCGGGCTTGCCGGACTATATTCCCGATCATGTGGAGCCGACCGAGGATCAGGCGTTCGCCGCCATCGCCTCTTTGCCGCTCCGCTTCGCGCCCGGCACGCGCAACGACTACAATCAGACCAATTTCCTGTTCGCGAGGCTCGCGCTTGAAAAGGCGACCGGTACGCCGCTGACCTCCCTGGTCGGCGGTCAGTTTCGAGCCGCCGGCATGCGACATGCCGCGTATGCGGGGAAGGGGCTGTCGCCGCCCGGGCTGGTGACGACATATCGCCCTGTGCCCACGCGTGATCGGCCGCCCACCGCGTACCTCCCGGAGCGGTGGCCGCCTTACACCTTCGGGTCGGGAGGCGTGTGCGCGTCGCTCGCCGACATGGTGGCCTGGAGCCAGAGCCTGTTGCGCGGCGCGCTGATCCGGCTGGCCCCGTTGCACGCATCGTGGAAACCTTTCCCGATGCCGGGTGGCGGGGCCGCATGGCACACGCACGGCTGGGAACACTATCGGCACGGCGATGTTACGATCGTTGGTCACGGCGGCGGTGTGCGTCTGGTCTGGCGGCACTTCTTTCGAACGGACGATCCCGCCGACTGCGCGACCGTGGTCTATTTCGACAATGGCGGCCGCACGACTTTCGACCGGCATCGCCTGGCCACGCTCATAGCTGATCGCGTCATGCCCGGCGCGGCCCGCGCAGAGGAGGACCAGGAAGAGGCGCTTTACCGAGGATTGGCGTCGGGCCAATGGGATAGCGCCGCGGCTTCGGTCGCCGCCAGGGCTCCCGCCGATCGCGTCGAGGCCATCGTCAATCGCGTCGGCTACGATGCGATGAGCATTCTCGACGCCAGCGCCGCCTTGCAGGCGTTCCTGTGGAACGCGAGACGTTTCCCCAAATCCGCCAACGCCCATGACAGCCTGGGAGAGGCCTATCGCGCCATGGGGCGGTTCGAACAGGCCAGGGAGAGCTACCAACGCGCTCTGGCGCTGGATCCGTCGAACGCTCGAATAGAGGCGGTTCTCCGGGAACTCGGCGGCTCGCTCCCTTCTCGTTGACAATCAGCCGCCCAGACCAAGGATCCTGTCGATGCGCCTTTTCATAGGCTTGGCCTGCGCCGCAGCCACTTTGTTGCCCGCCCAGTCGGCCCTGGCCGAGCCCACCAAGATCGAGGTCCGCGTGATTGCGCGCGGCGCCAAGTTCCTCGGCGGTTACACGAGCCCTGTTCGGGTCATGCTGAGCGATGCCGATACTGGCGAGACGCTGGCGCGGGGCGTCACGTCCGGCTCCACGGGCGACACGCGGCGGATCATGACGAATGGCAAGGAGAACGATGGCAAGAGAGCCAGCGCCGATTCGGCCGTCTTCCAGGCGACGCTGGAGGTCGATCGGCCACGCAAGGTCACGGCGACGGTCACCGGACCGCTCAGCCAACCTCAAGCGACAACGACGGCGAGCAGCACGCAATGGGTCTTGCCTGGGCATGACGTGACCGCGGGCGATGGCTGGCTGATCGAGTTGCCCGGTCTCATCGTCGATATCGCCCATCCCGTCGCCTACCGGTGGGCCAAGGTCGGCGAGGCCGTGCCTCTGCGGGTCGGAGTGACGATGCTTTGCGGATGCGCGATCTCGGAGACTGGACCCTGGCGCGCCAGTGACACCGAGGTGGAAGCGTTCGTCACGACCAACGGCAAGTCGCCGCGCCGCCTCCCTCTGCGCTTCGAGCCCGACACGGCGATATTCGCCGCCGACCTGCCCGCCAGCGAGGTCGGTCTCTACGAAGTCGAAGTGCGCGGGTGGATGAAAGCCAGCAACAACGCCGGCATCGCGCGCACGGCCTTCTTCGTTCGGTAGAGCGCTCATTCCGAATTGGCGCGCCCCGATCCTCAGCGCTTTGGGCGACTTGTAACCGTCAGGTCGGAGCCTTCGGTCAGACCAACATAGATGACGGCGCCCGTTTCAATCACCGCAATTGATCGAGTTGAACAAGCAGGCTAGCGCTTGACCGCGACGGACGTGGGTCGACCTATAGTCCTACGATAGCCCAGATGGGTGTTCGTCGGCGGAGTGGCGTTTGTCCGACCTCGAAAGATTGCAGCCCATTCTGAACACCGCGATCGACGCCGTCGTGGTGGTGGATGCGCGTGGCCTGATCATCGACTGGAGCCGCCGCGCCGAGGCGATGTTCGGTTGGGCGCGGACGGAGGTTCTCGGACGGTCCTTGGCGGACGTCATCGTGCCGCCATCGCTTCGTCAGGCCCACCAGCACGGGCTCGAACGGTTCGTTGCGACGCGGGTCAACCACGTCCTGGATCGTATTCTGGAATTGAGCGCGATACGCCGGACCGGCGAGGCATTCCCAATCGAACTGTCCGTCACCTGCTGGGGCGGTGACCAGGATCCGCTGTTCGTGGGTTTCATCCGCGATATTTCCGAACGTCGCGAGGCGGTCGCCAAGATCGCCGCCAGCGAGGCGCGTTTTCGCGCGGCGGTGGACGCGGTCGAGGGCGTGCTGTGGACCAACAACGCCGCGGGGGAAATGATCGGCCCGCAGCCGGCCTGGCAGAAGCTGACCGGCCAATCCCAGGCCGAGTATCAGGGGTTTGGCTGGGCCAAGGCGATCCACCCCGACGACGCTCAGCCGTCCATCGACGCGTGGCTGGCCGCCGTCGCCGAACGCCGCCCGTTCCTCTTCGAGCATCGCGTCCGTCGCCATGACGGCGTGTGGCGAACGTTTCAGATCCGCGCCATTCCGGTGCTGGAAGCCGATGACACGGTTCGCGAGTGGGTCGGTGTCCACACCGATATCACCGAACAGAAGATCGTCGATGAGCGGTTGCGGGAGAGCGAGGCGCGCTTTCGTGTCATGGCCGACGCCGCGCCGTCGCCGGTCTGGATGACGACCGCCGAGGGCGGCATCGAATTCGTCAACGAGGCTTTCGCAGAGTTCGCGGGGCTCGATCGGGAAGGGCTGCTGGGCAATGTGTGGATCAACCTGATCCATCCTGACGACATCGCCTCGGTGCTGACCCGCCGCCTGGAGGCGCGCTCGACCCTGGCGTCCTACAGCTTCGAGGCGCGGTTCAGGTCCAGCCTCGGCGCCTACAAGTGGATGCTCGCAAACGCTCGGCCACGGTTTGACGAGGCGGGGCGGTTCATCGGCTATCTGGGCATGGCCATGGATCTGACCGAGATCAAGCAGGCCCAGATCCATCAGCGACTGCTGATCAACGAGCTCAATCATCGGGTCAAGAACACGCTGGCGGCGATCCAATCCATCGTCCGGCAGACGCTCAAGCCGGGCGAAACCCCGCCCCAGGTTCGCGAGCACCTGTTCGAGCGCCTGATGGCGATGTCGGCGGCCCACGATGTCCTGACCCGCGAAAATTGGTCGAGCGCCGGGGTCGAGGAAATCGTGCGCCAGGCGGTGCGGCCATTCATCGACAACACCGACGCGGCTAGGATCACACTGGCCGGCCCGTCCATGCGCGTGGACCCCAGCGCGGCCCTGGCCCTGGCCCTGGCGCTTCACGAACTGGGCACGAACGCGGTCAAGTACGGCGCCCTTTCGGCGCCGGCCGGTGCCGTGCGGATCGACTGGTCGCGGACGACCGCGGGGGATGGCCAGTTGATCTGGCGGGAGAGGGGCGGGCCGGCGGTGCGTCAGCCCGCGCACAAAGGTTTTGGCGCGCGGCTGCTGAGCGGCGGACTGGCGTCCGATCTGGGCGGTCGTCCCGAACTGGTCTTCGCGCCAGAGGGCGTCGAGGCGCGGCTCACACTTCGGATCGATACGGGCGATGAGGCTGGCTAGAGCGGTCCGCAGCGATCCCAAACCACGACGCCGGCGATGAAGATCGCCGGCGTCGCTTTTGAGTAACGGTCTAGAACTTGTAGCGGACCCCGAGGCGGTAGTTCGGACCGCTGGCGCCGTACGACTGGATCACCGGGTCGGTGTAGCTGTAGCGTGTCGCCTTTTCGTCGGTGATGTTCAGCGCTTCGAAGGTGATGCTCACCTTCTTCAGCGGCGACCAGCGCACCGACATGTCGACGTTGGTGGTCGCGGCCGACGAGCCGAACTCGTTGATCAGCGGGCTGTCGCACGCAGAGCCGTTCGACTGCAGGCCAGGATCACAATTGCCGGCGGTCAGGGGATAGGTCGTCTTGTAGGCGTCGCGCTTGGCTACCGAGACGCGGGCATTGAACGTCTCGGTCTCGTAGTAGAGCGTGAAGTTCAGGCCCTTGGGCGAGGCGCCCAGCCACGGACCTGTACCGTAGGTCGGCTGCTTGGTGACCGTGCCAGCGCCCGCCACGACCGTGCCGGGGTCGAGGATGTAGGTCAGCTTGGTGTCCAGCTTGGTCATGTTGAACTGGACGCCCAGGTTCTTGAAGTACCAGGGCAGGAAGGTCAGGTCCTGCTGGAAGTTGAACTCCCAGCCTTGCAGGTAGCCGCCGGGCGCATCGCGGACCTGGCGCGCCAGGACCGGATTGTTGGCGTCGATATAGGCGCGACGCAGGACGTCGCCGCCGGTTTCGCCGGGGAATTGCAGCTTCAGGGCGGCGATGGCGTCGGCGTCCAGGAACTGCGACAGCGGCGCTTCGTAGAAGACGGTCTGCGGGAAGCTGGAGATATCCTTGCGGAAGTAGCCCAGGCTGATCAGGCCGCCCTTGTTGAAGTACCATTCGGCGGCGACGTCGTAGGCCTCGCCGCGGAACGGCGAGAGCTTGGTGTTGCCAACTGTGATCGTGCCGCCGATGCTCGAGCCGTCGCTGGGAATGCTGATGCCGGTGATGGCCGGCGACAGGTTGCCCAGCAGCGGACGGGCCATGACCTTGGCCGCCGCGGCGCGGATGTAGAGATTGTCCCAGGCTTCCCAGGTGATGTTCCCCGACGGCAGGGTGTCGGTGTAGTGGTTCTCGCCGGTGATGCGGCGACCGGCGGTGGTTTCGCCATAGGCCAGCACATCCGTCTCGGCCTGCCGGACCCCGACGTTACCGAACAGGCGGCGACCGCCCCAGACTTCGTAGTTGAAGTTGAACTGCGCGTAGTACGACAGGTTCTTCTCCGTCACGCCAAAGGTGGCGGTGCGGTTGCGCTTCCGGGTGATCGTGAAGTCGCCGAACTTGTTGATGCAGTTGCAGTCGAAGCCGAAGACGTTGCTGAACGCCTCCATGTTGGGGACGATGAAGCTGGTCGTTGTACCCGCCGGCACGTCCAGGCCATTGCCGAACTCGATCAACTGGCTCAGCGACGCCACCGAGACCTTGGCTTCCTTCTCGGTCGGGTTCAGCAGGTCGTTGTTGCGCTCGTACTGGTCGGTCGAGAACTTGAACTCACGCTTGGTGATGCCCCCCTTGATCGTCCAGTGATCGTCGAGCTCGTAGGTGAGGTCGATCTTGCCACCCTTGTAGTCGTTGATCGTCGTGCGCCGATAATGGCGCATGCCCGAGAAGCCCTTGACGATGCCCCAGTTGTTCGGGTCGGCGGCGTTGAAGCCGGCGTCGAACTTGGGCATGCCCGTCGCGCCACGCTCGTCGAAGACGAACGGGCCCTGGACGTCGAGGGCGTTGAACTCGACCAGGGTGCCGATGTTGACGTTCTCGGAACGCGAGGCGCCGACCGAGGCCGTCGCCTTCAGCTTGTCGCTGAACTCGTGGTCGACATTGACCGACACCTGACGGAAGTCGGTGGTGTAGGCGCCGCGATCGGCGGCCGACCGCCAGTCGACATTGCCGAGCTTCAGGTACTCGGCGTTCTGGCCCACCACGTCGGCGTCCAGCACCTTGACCGCCGGGCGGCCGATCAGCTGGCCGCGGAAGGGCAGGCTCGCGGCCGGTCCCATGTAACCGGGCGAGGCTGGGTTGGTGTAGTACTCGTAGGCGTCGAGATTGTTGGGATTGTAGCTGTAGGTGTAACCCGGCAGCGGGGTCGCGCCGTTCAGCGATTGGCCGCAGTCGGTGCCGGGGCTCAGTTCGGTTTCGGCCGCGAAGGTGCAGGTGCCGGGGTACAGCGCGCGGCGTTGGGCGTCGGTGAAGGCCGAGCCGGCGCGGGCCGTGGCCGTCGGGACGTTGGCGCCGTACTGATAGGCGGCGTTGGTGTTGTTGCGGTTAAGGCCGACCGGGCCCAGCTGGTAGTTGGTGCTGGTGCTTTCGAACTTCGAATAGAGTCCGTCCACGGTCACGCGGGTGCGATCGGTCAGCTGTAGCTGGAACGAACCGGTCAGGCCCAGGCGCTCGGTCTCTACGTTGCGCTGCTGGATCGACGGCAGGGCCGGGAAGCGGATCAGCGAGTTGTTGCAGCCCGGGGTGGTCGGGGTCAGACCCGCGACCGCCTGCGCCGCCACGGCCGCGCAGCCCGGGTAGAGCTTGGCGTAGGCGACCGGATCCGAACCCGTCATCGCCGCGTAGGCGGCGGGGTTAGCCATCGGGTTGTAGTAGTTGGCCGGATTGGCCTTGTAGGCGTCGAGGGCCGCGCCGGTGAGCGTGGTCGGGATCAGGGCGCTGAACACCGTTCCGGTCGGCGCGGCGAAGCCGGCCCGGCCGGGTAGTTCGTCACCGGTCCAGGTCGAGCCGCGATAGACGTAGTCCGAAGAGCCGGTGCCGCGGGCGTAGTTGTCGTCCTCGGAATTGCGCTTGGCCCATGCGGCCGAGACCAGCACGCCCATCTTGCCGTCGAAGAAACGGTCTGAGAACAGGGCGGTGACACGCGGCGCGTGCTTCTTGCCGTTCCGGTAATAGGAGTCCTCGGCCGAGAAGGCCGCGGCGCTGTTCTTGTAGTCGAATGGACGGCCGGTGATCAGGTCGACCGTCGCGCCCAGCGAGCCCTCATCGGCCTCGGCCGAGGATGATTTGCGGACGCGGACCGAGCTGAACAGCTCGGAGGCGAAGGCGTTGAAGTCGAAGGCGCGCGAACGGTTCGGGCTTGAGCCGGCGTCGTTGGCGGCGCCCGTCGACAGGGCTTCCATGTTGTTGATGCGAACGCGGCTGAAGTCGCCGGACAGGCCGCGCACGCTGATGGTGCGGCCTTCGCCGTTGTCGCGGTCGATCGAGATGCCTGGCAGGCGTTGCAGCGACTCGGCCAGGTTGGAATCGGGGAAGTCGGCGATGTCCTCGGCGTTGATGGCGTCCATCATCACGTCCGAGTTCTTTTTCAGGTTCAGGGCGCTTTGCAGCGAGGCGCGGTAGCCGGTGACGACCACTTCGCTGACCGTCTCGGTCGAGCTGGCCGGCGTGGTGGTTTGGGCAAGGGCGACGCCCGGTCCGACCGCGCAGATCGCGGCCAAAGAAATCCCTCCGAACAGGGCGCTACGGCTCCTGTTTCGTTGATAAACGCGAGTCAATTTATCCTCCCCCTAAGGGCTGGACGCGTCGGCGGGCAGCTTTTGCTTGTCTCCGTCGTCGCGTGGTGATGGTCCTGTGGACCACCGCCTCCCGAGTTGTGTCTCAGGTCCCTCCCATGGGGCTCGGCGCCGGGAATTGCCCAGGGCGCGCGAGGATGCGCTGTGCGCCGATCATTGGATCGGTCGCGGCGCCAAGAATAAGGATCTTCCGGTCGGAGGCATGAGCGATGGCAGCGAGTCCGGCTCGACCAGCATCGCGGCGCGACGCCTTTCCGGAATGTTCGCCCGCGAACAGCAACTCAGGCTCCCCCCTTTGCGGCAAACGCGCCCTGTCGAGCGGTCCGCTTCGATTTCTGCCTCAACGTCGCCGTCCCCACGGCGCCGTTATCGCCTTTCCGCCCGTCCCAGGCGTCGAGCCTGTGAGCGGTAACAATGCTGCGAATGATATCGGCGTTTTCCATATCCGCAAACTGTTTCGCATGGCGGTTCGCCTGTCGAACATGTGGGAAGATGCGAAAGCGGCGGGGCTCAGGCCGTTGCGAGGGCGCTGTTCAGCACTTGAAAGACGCGCGGGTTCTGCATCTGGCCGACGTTGAACCGCATGAAGTCCGAGGCCGTCTGGGCGGCGCTGAAGACGTCGCCCGGCGCCAGGATGACGTCGTGAGTCAGAGCGGTCCGGGCGACGGCGGAGGCGTCCTTGCCGTCGGGCAGCCGGCCCCACAGGTAGAAGCCGCCGCGGGGCGTGACCCAGGTTCGCACGCCCAGATCGGCCAACCGGGCTGTCGTCTCGCGACGTGCGCCCGACAGCTTTCGTCGCAGCGCCTCCACGTGCCGCCGATAGCCGCTGTCCATCAGGCTATCGAAGATCAGCTGGGCGGCGACCGGACTGGCGCCGCCGAAGTTGGTCGCGACCTGCAGGTCGACCATCGCCTCGATCCAATCAGGTCGCGCGGCGATGTAGCCGCAGCGCATCGAGGCCGACAGGGTCTTGGAGAAGCTGCCGATGCGGATGACGTTGACCAGGCCGTCTAAGGCGGCGAGGCGCGGTGAGGACTCTGGCTCGAACTCCGCGAAGATGTCGTCCTCGACAATGACCAGCCCGTGGGCCGAGGCGATGGTCAGCAGCCTGTGCGCCGTCTGGGCTGTTAGGGTCGCGCCCGTCGGATTGTGGATCGCCGAATTGGTGATGTAGAGGCGTGGGCGCTCCTGGCTCAGCACCTCGGCGAAGCGAGCGGTGTCGGGGCCGGTGGGCGTGTAGGGCGCGCTGACGATCCGCACTTGATGGGCGCGCAGCAGGGCCTGGAAGTTGAAGTAGCAGGGGTCGTCGACCAGCACGGCGTCGCCGGGCTTGAGCAGAAACCGGCAGATCAGATCGATCGCCTGGGTGCCGGACGCCGCCAGCAGGAGCTGCTCGGGCCCGATGTCCAGCCCGTCGGCGGCGCAGCGCCGGGCCAGCAGCTGGCGCAGGCCCAGCAGGCCGCGCGCGTTTCCGTAGTCGACCAGCAACGTGTCGTCGGCGCGGGCCAGCCCTCGCAGGGCGCGGCGAAGGATGGCGTTGGGCATCCAGTCCGGCGGCAGCCAGCCGCAGCCTGGCTTCAGCGCCTCGGGCGCGGCGTCCAGCGACTGGCGCGATACCCAGAGCGGGTCGATGGCGCGGTCGGCGCGCGGCGCGAGCGTGTTCACGGGCGGCGTCATCGCGTCCGCCGAAACATAGAATCCCGAACCCGGCCGCGAGACGACGATCCCCTCGGCCGCCAGCCGGTCGTAGGCCTCGACGACCGTTGAAGGCGACACCTTCAGCGCCTCGGCCAGGCCGCGAATGGACGGCAACCTGTCGCCTTGGCCAAGGGCGCGGCTGGCGATGCGGCCGCGGATCGCCGCTAGGACATCGCCGGTCCGGCTCGTCGTCTTGCTCATCGGGGCGCCTCGAACTGTATGGCTCAATGTAGCATACAGTTTGGCTCGAATTGTACGGACCGTTTCTAGGCGGATCGCCCCTGTCTCGCCTATGTCCCGCACGCTTGCTCAGGTGAGGCGGATGGAAAAGACATCAAAAGGGTGGGGCAGCGGCTTGCTGGGCGTGATCATCTTCAGCGGCTCGCTGCCGGCGACCCGCATCGCGGTGACCGGGTTCGAGCCGGTGTTCCTGACCTCGGCCCGGGCGGTAATCGCCGCCGTGCTGGGTGTGGTCCTGCTGACGACATTGAAGGCCAAGCGCCCGGCGCGATCCGATCTTGGTCCTCTCGCAGTCGTGGCGCTAGGCGTCGTGGTCGGCTTTCCGCTGCTGACCGCTCTGGCGCTTCAGCACGTCACCGCCGCGCACTCCATCGTCTTCGTCGGCCTTTTGCCGCTGGCTACGGCGATCTTCGGCACCCTGCGCGGCGGCGAGCGACCCAAGCCGGTGTTCTGGATCTTCTCGATCGTGGGCAGCCTGTCGGTCGTCGGCTTCGCCGTCTCGCGCGGCGGAGCGGGATCGTGGGCTGGTGACCTCCTGATGGTGGCCGCGATCATCGCCTGCGGGCTGGGCTATGCCGAGGGCGCGGTGCTGTCGCGGCGTCTGGGCGGCTGGCAGGTGATCTGCTGGGCGCTGGTGCTGGCCCTGCCGGTCATGGCGGCCGTCGCTATAGCGACCCTGCCGAGTACGTGGAGCGTCGGCGCGCCCGCTTGGTTGGGCCTGGCCTACGTCTCGGTCTTCAGCATGCTGGTCGGCTTCGTCTTCTGGTATCGCGGTCTGGTCCTGGGCGGCATCGCCAAGGTCGGGCAGTTGCAACTGCTACAACCGTTCTTCGGCCTCGCCCTGGCTGCGCTTCTGCTGCACGAGCCCATTGCGCTCAGCATGGTCGCCGTCACCGTCGTGATCGTCCTGTGCGTGGCCGGGGCCAAGCGGTTCGCGTGACCTGGCTTCAGGGGTAAAAATCGCGAGAGATTCCGGCACGTGTCGGAAACGGCCGCGATCGTTCGTCCTCGGGGTGTCACAGGCGTGGAGAGAGACGATGAACCCCACCATTTCCGCCTTCAAGACCTCACCGGATCGTGGTCGCGGCCTGGCCCGCGACATGTCCGTGCGCTGGGCCCTGGAGGAGGTCGGTCAGCCCTACGATGTGCGCCTGGTGACTTTCGCCGAGATGAAGGAGGAGGCTCATCTGGCGGTCCATCCCTTCGGACAGATCCCGACCTACGAGGAGGACGACCTGGCGCTGTTCGAGTCCGGGGCCATCGTGCTGCATATCGCCGAGCGCTATGCCGGATTGCTGCCGGCCGACGCCAACGCTCGATCGCGGGCCATCGCCTGGATGTTCGCCGCGCTGGCCACGGTGCAGCCGCCAATCGTCGAGCATGGGATGGCGTCGTTGTTCGAGCGCGACAAGCCCTGGTTTGCGGATCGTCTGGCGGGCCTGGAACAGGCCGTTCGCCAGCGGCTGAGGCAGCTTTCCGATCGCTTGGGCGACGCCGAATGGCTGGATGGCGACTTCAGCGCCGGGGATCTGCAGATGGTGGCCGTGCTGCGTCGGCTGGGCAGTTCCGGGATCCTGCCGGACTATCCCAATCTCGCGGCCTATGTCGTCCGAGCCGAGGCGAGGCCCGCCTTCCAGCGCGCCTTCGCCGATCAACTGGCGGTCTTCAACGCCGCTTCGAGCGGCGGCTAACGGCTGGCGGACCGCAAGCCCTGGACCAGCGACTGGGCCGCGATCGCGGCCTGGGTGCGGTTGTGCACGTTCAGCTTGCGCATCAGCGCGGTCATGTGCGCCTTGACCGTGGCCTCGGCGATGCCGAGGTCGAAGGCGATCTGCTTGTTCAGCAGGCCCGAATTGACGCCCTCCAGAACCTTCATCTGGGTGGGCGTGAGGCCGCCGAGCGCCGTTTCCAGGTTTCGATCGGTCGCGCGAACTTCCGTGGTCATTCCTGCACCCTCTGCTTCATCCCTGCGCACCCTTCTTGAGTGGTGCGTCGGCCCGGCTGCACGTCCGCCGATCCTGAGTCGGTCGAGTCGGGTCACGTTCGGACATTAGCGTTATCTGTTAGACAAATTCAAGTGATTTTGACGATGTGAGCGTGAACATCGTATAAGTCGCTCCGGTATTTCGAAATCTGTCATACAGATTCCGCGGCAAGGCGTGACTTTGCCATTGGCCGCGAATGGCCCGATGGTGGAGGCGGACTTGGAGATCGAGGGATGAGCGAGGGCCGTCTGGCCGACCGGGCCTATACGGGCATCGTCGAGATGATCAACAGCGACGGCCTGGAGGTCGGCGATCGCCTGCCGTCAGAGTCGCGCCTGGCCGAGATGTTCGGCATGTCGCGCACCGTCGTGCGCGAGGCGCTTGTCCGTCTGGCGGCCGACAGCATCACCGAGGCCCGGCGTGGAGCCGGCTCGTACGTGAAGAACCGGCCGTCCGACAAGCTGGGCGCCTACATGCCGCTGTCCGAGCTGCCTTCGACAATGGGCAGTTATGAGGTGCGGTTCGTGCTGGAGGCCGAGGCGGCGCGGTTGGCGGCGGTGCGCCGCTCGGCCGAGGAGATGGCCTGTATCGAAGAGGCGCTGTCGCGACTGCGCTCGGCGCTGCTGTCGAACGCGCCGGCCCACGCCGAGGACATGGAATTGCACCGTCAGATCGTGCTGGCGACCGCCAATCCCGCCTTCCTGGTCGCGTTCGAGGCGTTGGAGGCCGATGTCGATCGCATCATGCGAGCCGGCGTCGACATCTCTCGCTCGCGACCGCCCGAGGCGATCGGCGAGATGATGCGCGAGCATGAGATGATCGTCGAAGCGATCCGCGCCCAGGACGGCGACGGCGCGGCCCTGGCCATGCGCTGGCACCTGTCGCGTGGCCGCAAGCGGCTGATGCCCTAGGCCAGGGCGCGCTCGGCAAGCCAGCCTCGCGTGATCTGGCACAGGCGTTCGGGCGGCAAGGCGGCGTCCAGGGTGAAGGCGGCTTCGTCGGCCTCGGGACGTTCCAGCGTGGCCAGCTGACTGTCCAGCAGGCTGGCGGGCATGTAATGGCCGGCGCGTTGGGTCAGCCGCCGCAACAACTCGTCATAGTCGGCGTCGAGCAGCACGAAGCGCGTCGGGGCCGAAATGGCCGCGCGCAGTCGCTCGCGATAGGGACGGCGCAGAGCCGAACAGGCCGCCACCACCTGTCCGCCCGACCTCAGAGCTTCACCGACGGCCGCGCCCAGTCGGTCCAGCCAAGGCCAGCGGTCGTCGTCGTCCAACGGTTGGCCAGCGCGCATCTTGGCCACCGCCTGGGCGTCGTGGAAGTCGTCGCCTTCCAGGAACGGACAGGCCAGTTGGTCGGCCAGCAGGGCGCCCAGAGTCGACTTGCCGCAGCCGCTGACGCCCATGGCGATGACGGCGAAACCAGCAGGAGTGGCGAGGCGGGCGGGCGGCAAGCTGTATCCCCGGCCTGACGGGTCGAGGAGCCGACACGCAAGGTTGGCCTTGGGTTCTACCGACGCGTCAGCGGGACGTAACTACGACCATGGTCGAGGATGGTGAGGACAGGGCGGGACCTTATCACTATCGAAAGTAGATTTGGGGAGTGGCATGAGAGCGATCCTGTTGTCGTTGATGCTGGCGGCTTCGTATCCGGCCCTGGCGCAGGCCGCGGCCGGTTCAGCGCTCCCCGTTGCACCAGATGATCCCACCGCGATCACCGTCAAGGGCGTGGGCGACGGCAGGGCCGACGACACTGACGCCGTCCAGAAGGCCATCGAAGCCGCCCGCGGCAAGACCGGCCACGGCCTCGTCTTCCTGCCCTCGGGCCGCTACCGCCTCAGCCGCAGCATCCTGGTCCCGCCGGGCGTGCGCATCTTCGGCGTGGGCAAGACCCGGCCGACCTTTGTGCTGGGCGCCAACACGCCGGGCTTCCAGGAGGGCGTGGGCACGATGGTCGTGTTCACGGGCGGCGACCAGTACCAGGTCGGCGACATTCCCGTGCCGGTGCCCACCGTCCGGCCGGCGACCGCCAAGGTCCGCGACGCCAATTCCGGCACCTTCTATTCGTCGATGGCCAACATCGATATCGAGATCGGCGAGGGCAATCCCGCCGCCGCCGGCGTGCGCTTCCGCATGGCCCAGCACGCCTTCCTGCGCCACATGGATTTCCGCCTGGGCTCGGGCTTCGCCGGCGTCTACCAGGCCGGCAACATCATGGAGGACGTACACTTCCACGGCGGCCGCTACGGCATCGTCACCGAGAAGACCTCGCCCGCCTGGCAGTTCACACTGATAGACTCGAGTTTCGAGGGGCAGCGTGACGCGGCGATCCGTGAGCACGAGGTCGACCTGACCCTGGTCAATGTGGCGATCAAGAACACGCCGGTCGGGATCGAGATCGACAAGGGCTATAGCGACAGCCTGTGGGGCAAGAACGTCCGTTTCGAGAACGTCTCCAAGGCCGGCGTCATCATCTCGGCCGAGGATAACGTCTTCACCCAGGTCGGCTTCGACAACGCCGTGGCGTCCAACACCCCGGTGTTCGCCCGCTTCCGCGACAGCGGGAGAACGGTGGACGGGAAGGGGAAGGCCTACCGGGTCGGCTCGTTCACCTACGGCCTGACCCTGCCGGGCCTGGGCCAGATAGGCGAGTACAAGACCTTGTCGGACATCACGGCGCTGAAGGCCCTGCCAGCTGCGACGCCAGCCCTGCGGTCGCTGCCGCCGATGGCCGAGTGGACCAACGTCAAGACGCTGGGCGCCAAGGGCGATGGGACGACCGACGACACCGCCGCCCTGCAGAAGGCGATCGACACGCACCGCGTGCTCTATCTGCCGACCGGCTTCTACATGGTCTCCGACACCCTGAAGCTGAGGCCCGACACGGTCCTGATCGGCATGCATCCGGCCCTGGCCCAGTTGGTCATTCCGGACGGCAATCCCGGCCATGTCGGCGTCGGGCCGGTAAAGCCGATCCTGGAGACGCCAAAGGGCGGCGACAACATCGTCTCCGGCATCGGGCTGTTCACCGGCCGGGTGAACCCGCGCGCCTCGGCGCTGCTGTGGCGCTCGGGCGCGAACTCGCTGGTCACCGACGTGAAGATCATGGGCGGCGGCGGCACGCCGACCTCGGACGGTAAGCCGCTGGGCGCGGCCCAGGCCCGCAGCGGGGATCCGGTGGCCGACGGTCGCTGGGACGCCCAGTACCCCAGCATCTGGGTGACCGACGGTGGCGGCGGAACCTTCGCCAACGTCTGGAGCCCCAACACCTTCGCCTCGGCGGGCTTCTACATCAGCGACACCAAGACGCCGGGCCGCATCTACGAGGTTTCGGTCGAGCACCACGTGCGCAACGAGTTCGTGCTCGACAATGTGGAGAACTGGGAATTCCTGGCGCCCCAGACAGAACAGGAGGTCGGCGACGGTCCCGACGCGGTGTCGCTGGAGGTGCGCAACTCGAAGAACATCCTGTTCGCCAACTATCACGGCTACCGGGTGACGCGATCGTACCATCCGGCCGAAACGGCGGTGAAGCTGTACAACTCGTCCGACATCCGCTTCCGCAATGTCCACATCAACGCCGAGAGCGGCGTGGCCTTGTGCGACAAGATCGGCTGCGGCACCTATCTGCGGGCCAGCAAGTACCCGTTCGACAACGCCATTCAGGACAAGACCCGCAAGCTGGAGGTCCGCGAGCGCGAGTTCGCCGTGCTGGACGTCAAGGATGCGCCACCGCCCGCCGTGGCCGCCAGTCGCAAGGTCGAGAAGCTGGAGGGCGGCTTCTGGTCGATCTCGGGCGCGACCGTTGGGACGGACGGGGCGCTCTACTTCATCGAGCGGCGCTTCCAGCGGATTCATCGCTGGACCAAGGCCAAGGGCCTGGAAGTCGTGCGCGATCACTCGCTGGATCCGGTGAACCTGGCGATGGATCGCTCGGGCAAGCTCTTGGTGCTGTCGTCGTACGGGCCGCAGACCAGCGTCTATTCGATCGATCCGGACGGACCCAAGGACGCGATGACGATGATCGCGCCGACGACCGCCGCCGCGCGCGCCGGGACCAGGACGCTGCTGCCGGTCAACTGGTGGAACAATGGCGAGTTCAGGGATCAGTACGATCCGGCCACGGACGAGTTCACGACCCTGGCGCAGATGTTCACCCGCGACGTCGGCCAGCCCAAGGCGCAGGAGTATGTGTCGCCTGACGGCAGTCTGGTTTTGCCGGCCTTTCGCGTGTGGCAGCAGGGACCGGCCGACCATGTCGGCTGGCGCTGGGCCGACACCCTGCAGGCCAACGGCCTGATCGGCGGCGCGGTCGGCGAGCGACTGTTCTTCACCAACGGCTCGGAGAACAAGACCTACACCGGCCAGGTCGGTCCCGGCGGGACGCTGAGCGATCTCAAGGTGTTCGCCGACCGGGGCGGGGAGAGCGTGGCGGTCGACGGCCAGGGACGCGTGTTCGTCGCGAACGGCCAGATCTTCCAATATGGCCCCGACGGCCAGTTGGTGGGGCGGATCGACGTTCCCGAACGGCCGACGCAACTGATCTTCGGCGGCGAGGGCGGCAAGACCCTGTTCGTCCTGACCCACCATTCGCTCTACGCGGTGACGCCCTAGGAGCTCTCCATGAAGCGCTGGCTCGTCGCGTGCGCGGCCGCGATCGCCCTGGCCTCGACGGCGAGCGAGGCGGCTTGGGCTTCGACCTCGGTCCTGGCCACCGCGCCCGACGATCCCGCCGCCATCCTGGTGAAGGGCAAGGGCGACGGCCGCGCCGACGACGGCTCGGCGATCCAGGCGGCGATCGACGCGGCGGCGGCCAAGCCGGGCGGCGGTCTCGTCTTCCTGCCGGCGGGGCGCTACCGGATCAGTCGCACGTTGTTCCTGTGGCCGGGCGTGCGGATTTTCGGCGTCGGTGCGACGCGACCGCAGATCGTGTTGGGCGACGCGACGCCGGGCTTCCAGAAGGGCCTGGCGAACATGCTGATCTTCGCCGGCTTCAAGCCCGACCCGGCGCGCCGCGTTCCCTTCCCGCCGCCGGGCAGCGTGCCCTTCAACAAGGACATCGCCGACGCCAACCAGGGCACGTTCTACAGTGCCATCAGCAATGTCGATTTCGCGATTGGCAAGGGCAATCCAGCGGCGACGGCGATCCGCTTCCACGCCGCCCAGCACGCCTTCCTCAGCCACATGACCTTCGACATCGGGTCTGGCCTGGCGGGGCTCTATCACGTCGCCAACGAGGCCGAGGACCTGCACTTCAAGGGCGGGCGCTATGGCGTCCTGGCCGAGAAGCCGTCGCCGGCCTGGGGCTTTGTGCTGCTGGACTCGACCTTTGAGGGGCAGCGCGACGCGGCGATCCGCGAGCACGAGGCGGGGCTGACCCTGGTCAACGTCGCCATGCGCGACACGCCGGTCGGAATCGAGATCGACCGGGGCTATGGCGACTGGCTGTGGGGCAGGGATGTCCGGTTCGAGAACGTCGCCAAGGCCGGCGTCGTCATCTCCAATGAGGCCAATGTCTACACCCAGGTCGGCTTCGAGAATGCGACGGCGACCAATACGCCGGTGTTCGCCCGCTTCCGCGACAGCGGCAAGGCCACGCCGGGCAAGGGGAACGCCTACCGCGTCGCCGCCTTCAACCACGGCCTGACCGTGCCGGGCATAGGCCAGATGGGCGAGTATCGGACGACCTTCAGCGCCGAGGCCGTCTCGTCCGCGCCCAAGCCTCCGATGCGAGCGATCCGCCCGCTGCCGCCGACCTCGGCGTGGATCAACGTCCGCACGCTGGGCGCCAAGGGCGACAATACGACCGACGACACCGGCGCCATCCAGAGAGCGATCGACAGTCACCGCGTGGTCTATTTCCCGACGGGCTTCTACCGGGTCACCGACACCTTGAAGCTTCGGCCCGACACGGTGTTGATCGGCCTGCATCCCAGCCTGACCCAGATCGTGCTGCCCCACGCCACGCCCGCCTATCAGGGCGTCGGCGCGCCCAAGGCGCTGATCCAGTCGGCGGCAGGCGGCGACGCCATCGTCTCGGGCCTGGGCCTCTATACCGAAGGACAGAATCCACGCGCCACGGCCCTGCTATGGACGGCGGGCGCGGCCTCGATGGTCAACGACGTCAAGTTCCAGGGCGGTCACGGCACCAACCTGGCTGACGGCTCGCGGTGGAGTCCGTACAACAACAACGCCACCGCCGACGCCGATCCGGCCAGGCGCTGGGGCGGGCAGTATCCCAGCCTGTGGGTGACCAACGGCGGCGGCGGGACCTTCGCCAATGTCTGGAGCCCGAACACCTACGCCTATTTGGGCATCTACGTCTCCGACACCACCACGCCCGGCCATGTATACCAGGCCTCGGTCGAGCATCATCCGCGCACCGAGATCAGCCTGAACCGCGTCGCCAACTGGGAGTTCCTGGCCCCGCAGACCGAGGAGGAAGCCGGAGAGGGCGAGGACACCGTCTCTGTCGAGATTCGCGACTCCCGCGACATTCTGCTGGCCAACTATCACGCTTATCGGGTCACCCGGACGCGCAAGCCCGCGCCGGCCGCGGTGCGGGTCTACAACTCGCAGGGCATCCGCTTCCGCAATGTGGCCGTCAACGGCGAGAGCGGTTTCGCCACCTGCGACGACAACGGCTGCGGAACCTTCGCGCGGCTGACCAAATATCCGTACGAGAATGCCGTCCAGGACGTGACCAGCGGGCTGGAGGTGCGCGAGCGTCAGTTCGCGGTGCTGGACCTGACCGCTGCCCCGCCGCCGATCGCACCGTCCGTCTTTCCCGCCGGAGCCAGGCTCGAGAAGTTGAGCGACGGCTTCTATTCGCTCGGCGGCGGCGCGGTGGACGCGGCGGGCACGCTCTACTTCACAGACCGCAAGCATCAGCGGATCTACAGCTGGTCTGACGACCGCAGGCTGTCGATCGTCCGCGACACTACGCTGGACCCGATCAACCTGGCCGTTGACGCCTCGGGCAATCTGCTGGTGCTGTCGTCGGAGGGGAGAAACGGCGCGGTCTACAGCTTCAAGCCGGGCAGCCCGGATACCGAGGTGACCGTGATCCCCGCGACCTCGGTTCAGGACCGTCCCGGCGCGGCGACGGTCCTGCCGGTCAACTGGTGGAACAATGGCGAGTTCAAGGACCAGCTAGACCTTGAAACCTACCAGTTCACCACCCTGGCTGACATGTTCGCCCGCGACATGGCCGCCCCGAAGCTCCGGGAATATGTCTCGCCCGACGGCAGCCTGGCGCTGCCGGCCTACCGGGTCTTTTCGCTGGGGCCGCCGGATCATCGCGGCCTGCGCTTTTCGGACGCGCTCGACACCTACGGCTTCACCACGGCCAAACCCGGCCACCGGGTGCTTGTGGCCAACAGCTCCGAGAACCGGACCTATAGCGGCATGGTGGGGCAGGGCGGGGCGATCACCGACCTCAAGCCTTTCGCCGATCGAGGCGGAGAGAGCGTCGCCGTCGACGCCGATGGGCGGGTCTATGTCGCCAACGGCCAAGTGTTCGTCTACGCGCCAGACGGTCGGGAGCTGGGGCGTCTCGACATCCCCGAACGGCCGCTGCAGCTGGTCTTCGGCGGCGCCGACAAGCGGACGCTGTTCGTGCTGACCCACCATGCGCTGTACGCGGTACGCGCCAAGTAGTCCCACAACAGGAGACTGGTCCCGCCAAGCCTACGACCATGGTCTAATAGTTAGCGGTCCCATCGTCTGACAAATTCCCAGCAGGCCATCGAAGTTGGCCCAATGAAAAACTGGGAGGGATGTAGGATGAGTGCTGTCGGTAGCGCCCGAGGGGGATCGTCCTTTTTGAGCGCCTTGCTCGCCACGAGTGCGTTCGTGACGATCTTGGGCGCCGGATCGGCTCACGCGCAGGCGGCTCAGAGCCCGCCGGCCGCGGACAATGGCAGCACCGTGACCGAGATCGTCGTCACGGGCACGCGGATTCGGTCGGAGGGCTTCACCGCCCCGACGCCCACCCAGATGCTGGGTCAGCAGGAGCTGGAGCGGGCGGCTCAGCCGAACATTTTCACCGCCATCACCCAACTGCCATCGCTGCAGGGGTCGAGCGGCGCGACGACGGGCACCTTCAGCACCTCGAGCGGCCAGCAGGGCCTGAGCTCGTTCTCGCTGCGGGGCCTGGGCACGATCCGCACCCTGACCCTGCTGGACGGCCAGCGTGTGGTGCCGGCCAACGTCACTGGCGTTCCCGACATCAGCCTGTTCCCGCAGTTGCTGGTCGAGCGGGTCGACGTGGTGACCGGCGGCGCCTCGGCGTCCTACGGCTCGGACGCCGTCGGCGGCGTGGTCAACTTCATCACCAACAAGAAGTTCGAAGGTTTCAAGGCCAACGTCCTGACCGGTGTCACGACCTATGGCGACAATCACCAGTGGCTGGCCCAGGTCGCGGCCGGCAAGAACTTCATGAATGACCGCCTGCACGTTCAGGTCAGCGGCGAATACGACTGGGAAGAGGGCGTGCCGGCTGGCGGCTTCGGCGAGGATGCGCCAGGCAGCCGCGACTGGTACACGACCGCAACCCTGGTCAATCGCGGCGTCACCAACGACGGCTCGCCACAGTACCTCTACCGCGAACACGCCCAAGCCTATCAGTACACCAAGTACGGCCTGATCAGTAATGGCCCGCTGCAGGGCACGGCCTTCGACATGAACGGCGTCCCGTTCCAGTTCCAGTATGGCGGCGGAGGCGTGCCCTCCAAAGCCGCCAACGGCGCCGTGAGCGGCTGCTACACGAATGGCGGCTTCTGCGTCGGCGGGGATCTGTCGGGCAATGTCGGCGTCGGCACTTCTCTGCAGTCCAAAATCAAGCGCATGAACGCCTACAGCCGCGTGGGCTTTGATCTCGACGCCAACAACGAGATCTACGCCACGTTCAACGCCGCCCGTGTGGAGAGCAGCAACCAGCCGAACCCGGGTGCGGCCACGACGGGCCTGACGATGTCATGCTCGAACCCATATCTGCCGGCCTCGATCGTGGCGGCCTGCGCCGCCAACGGGATCACGAGCTTCGGCTTCGGCACCAGCAACGCCCTGCTGCCCCGCAGCATCACGGTCCATCCGACGCGCACCCAGTATCGCGGCGTGATCGGCGCCAACGGCAAGTTCAACGCCCTCGGCAAGGACTGGCACTACGACGCCTACTACACGCACGGCCAGAACACGACGAACATCCACGTTCGCGACATCCTGCTGATGCCGCGCTATCGCGCGGCTATCCAGGCCACGACGGTGGCCGGGCAGATCGTCTGCGCTGACCCGGTCGCCCGGGCCAATGGCTGCGTGCCGATCAACATCTTCGGCGGTCAGCGCCCCAGCGAAGCGGCGCTGGCCTACATTACGCCCAAGAACGGCCCGTATCAGCACTCGGTGCAGAAGCAGGACGTCGCCAGCATCAACTTCAGCGGCGAGCCCTTCTCGCTGTGGGCGGGCCCGGTGTCGCTGGCGTTCGGCGGCGAGTGGCGCAAGGAGCAGTACCACGTCCAAGGCGACCCCTATGGCGACGGCAATACGGACTCCCCTAACACCGCCGACTACCCCGCCGATCCGGTCCTCAACGCCGCGGGCGCCAACTGGTTTGCGGGCAACTACCACTCCGGAGCCGGCAAGTATTCGGTGAAGGAAGCCTATGCGGAAGTGAACCTGCCG
>Ga0209051_1000807_pt1 | contig 32813 bp, 30 predicted proteins | sample AraplaCvi_mMS_r2_2_FD_184286 | JGI IMG/M metagenome (GOLD analysis project Ga0209051, IMG submission 184286) | Arabidopsis root microbial communities from North Carolina, USA - plate scrape MF_Cvi_mMS_r2 (SPAdes) (version 2) | ecosystem: Host-associated > Plants > Roots > Endosphere | place...
GCGGCCGCAAGCTGACCTTCGAGATGGCGCGGTTCATCAAGTTCATGGTCACCGAGATCTTCCCCGGCGGGCGCCTGCCCAGCACGGACATGATGATCGAGCGCGGCGAGAAGGCCGGCTTCACGGTGCCCGAGGCGATGTCGCTGCGCAACCACTACATCAAGACCCTCGGCATCTGGGCCGCCGCCCTGGAGAACCACAAGGACGAGGCCATCGCCGCCGCGGGCGTCGAGAACTACGACCGGTACATGAAGTACCTGACCGGGTGCCAGTACTACTTCGTCGACGAGTCCATCGACGTCAGCCTGGTCACCTACCTCAAGCCTGGCGCCGTCACCGTCGCCTGACGGTCACCGACGAAAAAAGGAAGCCCGGCACCCTTCGTGGGTGCCGGGCTTCCTTCGTATCTGGTCGGCTTAGGCGGCTTGCTTCTCCGCGTCGCCGGCGCCGGTCCCCGTGGCGGGGGCGGCGGTGGTGGTCCCGGTCTCGGTGCCGGTGACCTTGGTGTTGCCGTCGCCGGCAGCGCCGGCGGCCTTCGCGTTGTCTGCCGCTTCCTTCGCCTTGTCCGCGGCGGCCTTCGCCGCCGCATCCTGCCTGTCCGCGGCGTCCTTGGCGTCCTTCAGCTTGTCGGCCGCGGCCTTCTCGTCTGCGGCCTTGGCATCGGCGGCCTTGGCGTCGGCGGCAGCCTTCTCGGTGGCTTCCTTCTCCGCGGCGCCCTTGGCATCGGCGTCGGCCTTCGCCTCGGCAGCAGCCTTGTCGGCAGCGTCCTTGTCAGCAGCCTTGTCCGCGTCCGCGTTCGCGGCATCCTGAACCGTCGTGGCCCTCTCCCCCGAGCCCTCCTGCAGGTCGGTGCCGCTGGCCGCGCTCAGGGCGAGCGGAGTGACCTTCTTGTTCTCCACGGGATCGACCGTCTGCGGGGCGACGCTGCGTGCGACCAGGGTCGACGGCGGCGGGGCTGGCGAGGTGGCCGGGGTCAGGGACGCACCACCGGCGAGCGCGTCCTGGATGCCCTGGGCGATGGCGGCGACGAACTTCACCGAGAAGTCGACGGGGTTCAGGGTGAACGGGTTGAACGGCAGGATCGACAGCGTCCGGGCGATGCCGGGGTTGGTGGTGCGGTCGTAGCCGAGGTCGACGAGCAGCTTGGTCACCGGGTTGACCAGTGCGACAAGCGGATTGACCAGACCACTGAGGCCCAGCTGCTTGCCGATGTCGAGGACGGGCTGGTACAGCGGCAGCGCTCCCTGCTGCGGGATGAGCACGAACGTGGCGTCGCCGTACTCCCGGTGGGGCGCCTTGGCGATGGCGGCGGCCAGCGTTCCGTTGTCATACCCGTAGGGCAGCGTGTCGGTGGGCCCGTTGCTGTTCGGGTCCAAGTAGTACCCGTGCACGTACTCCAGCGCCACCACGGCGTTCAGTACCGCCAGGGGGTTGCCCCAGTACTGCGGGGCGTCACCGACCGGGTCGTATTCGAAGCTGTAGTTGGTGCTCTTGACGCCGATGTTGGTCGGCAACTGCGGGTTGAACGAGATGTCCAGTCCCGGAATGGTCGGCAGGAAGCTCAGCCGCGACCAGAGTCCCAGCGGGTTGTTGATGTTGCCGATCGTGACCACGGAGACGCGGCCCTTGTCAGCGTCCTTGATGTTGTACATCTCCTGCGAAACCACAGCTCCGCCTTGGGAATACCCGAAGAGGATGATCGGGTCCGACGTGCTCTTGAGGGTCGCGGTCAGCGCACTGTCGAGGTTTTCGACCCCGGTTCCCACCGACTTGTTCCACGTATCGCAGGACAGCCCCGGGCACCAGCCCGGGAAGATGACCAACGGAAAGAAGGTGGCTGGGTAGTCGACGCCGACGAGCTTGCAACCGTCGGAGGTGCTGCACTGTTGGCCCGAGACGTTGATGTAGCGGTTGGCGGCGTTTTCCTTGTAGCCGGTGACCGCGTTCGGACCGTCGATGTTGTGGGTTCCGGTGCCCGGCACGATGAGTGCGGTGGTGGCACCGAAGGCCAGAGCGGCGGCGAACGCTGACCCGATGGCAAGGCCGATGGCCCCGAGCATCGCGACGAAGACAACCCCAATTGAACGAATCGTGCGACGCATCTACCGACCTCCACCTAACGCGCCTTCGAGTCACGCGAGCGCTGACCCCTTGGGCATGCTCGCACAGCAATCAGCGCGAGACGGGCGGATTGACGGCCGTGTCAGGAAGCTGTGCGGTTGCTGAAACCGACGAGGTGAACGGACCCCTCAGGCAGCAGCCACGGCGAGCGGCTGGAGAACGGGAACGGCCGTCGTCTCGGGGGTCGCAGAAGCTTCGTCGCCGGCGCCGCGCACCACGCCGAGCGCAGCCTTGAGGACGAGGAGACCCGCGACCTGGATGCCCGCGACCGCGAGCAAGGGCCAGACCAACCCGGCGGACATCGTCAGCTGCGCGACCGCGCGCGGTGACATCTGATGAGATTCTCGTCGCGTGAATGCAGTCAACAACATCGCTGCGAAAGCCGGCACGATTCCGGCCACATAGATCGAAAGCCAAATAGCCACGTCGATTCCCCCTGAGCCAACGACGGACACCACCCCCCGGTGGTGCTAGCTACCTGCATTATTGACCCGCGCGCCGAAGCTGCGCAAGACAAGCGCCCGATACCGTTTGCAGTGTGAGGTTGGCGAGTACCCAGGTTTCCATAGGACTCAGGGCATTGTGCCCACCATCGTCCCACCTCAGCTAGCGTTTCGTGTTGACAAGAGGCTCACAGTCTGGGATCTTTATCGCAATTAGCTTGGTCGAACAGCTGGGGGAGAAATGTCAACCGTTGCTACTCGTTACACGAAGTTCCAGGTCGGTGCCGCTGCTGCGGCCCTAACCGCCGCCACCGTGCTCACGCCCGCCATGATTTCGCCGACGATGGCCTATGCATCGCCGTCCTTCACGACGATCAGCCAGGACGCTTTCGTCCAGGCGGGCAACAGCTCGGTCGTGACACTCGCAGCCGCGAGCCCGTGCGCTACAGCGGACTTCTCCGTAGGGTGCTACGCGGTGGAAGGCTTCAACAATGCTGCTCAGTCCTTCGTCCGAGGCGCGGTTGTCTTCATCGGAACCGCCGCCTATGTGGTGGCCGCCGGCACTGGTCAGCTTTTCAAGGCTGTTGGCAGCTTGATCCCGGGACCGATTGGCGCCTTCTTCACCAGCGTGGGCAATGGGGTCAGCGCCTTCGCCAATCAGATTGCCGTTACCTTCCAGGTCGGGCCATACCAGACCGCTCAATAGAACGAGGACCTGACGCAACTCGCCAGCCAATGCCGTGAGGCAGCTGGCGAGTTGTTTCATTTGGTCAACTTTTGTAGTTGTTCTACTGGTGCAGACTGCAACTGGAGCACGGAGAATGTACTGAGTGGGCCTTTTTTCTAGGCGTCGGTCCAATGACGACTCGACTGCCGATGACACGACTCTGACGACAGAAGACAATGAGGGGCCGCGCTGGTTCAGGCGGCGCCCCGTCGCTTGGGCTGGGCTCGTGGTCCTCGTGGCTGTCATCGTTGTCGGCGTCTGGCTCGGGTTCCGCGCGCAGACAGCGAAGACCAACCTCGAACAAGCGCGTGCTAGCGCTCAGCAGACCAAAGATGCGTTGCTTCAGGGAAATACGGCTGATGCAGCGCGATTTGCAGATGCTGCGCAGTCCCACGCGCAGGCGGCTCGGGACGTAACGCACAGCCTGCCGTGGAACATCGTTTCCGCCGTCCCGTGGTTGGGTAGCCCGTTAAAAACCGGTCAACAAATATCCGACGTCGTCCTCGGCCTCACGGCGCAGGTGTTGAAGCCCGCTGCAGAGGTCGGTACGGCAATTGCGCCGAGCCAGATGCTGGCTAACGGTCGCCTTGATGTGGCAGCACTGCGCAAGGAAGAATCTGCACTGGGCACGATTGCCGCAGCCGCTGCCCGGCTCGACGCTGATGCCAAGGCGATTTCCGATCCGCGCTTCGTCTCCGCCCTCGGCGAAGCACGGTCGAAACTTCAAGCCCAAACATCGGACATCACGAAGCTACTGGGCGGCACGGCCATAGCCGCCAAGCTGGCGCCCTCGATGATGGGCGCCGACGGCCCCCGAAGCTATTTCATGGCCTTCCAGACCAACGCTGAAGCCCGAGGCACCGGCGGGTTGGTCGGGGGATTCGGAATCCTACGATTCGATAATGGCAAGCCCAGCGTGGACACCCTGGGGCAGAACACCGAATTTTTTGACGAGAAATTTACACCCATCAGCCTGGGCCAAGACTTCGATCAGGAGTATGGGTTTACGAAACCGACCACTGATATCAAGAACAGCAATCAGAGCTCCCACTTCCCGTATGCGGCACAAATCTGGAAGTCGATGTGGGCCCAACAGTCAGGGATGGACGTCGATGGAGTCATAGCTCTAGACCCGGTCGCCTTGAGCTACATTCTTGGCGCTACCGGACCCGTGGTGATGCCGGGTGGCGAGACGGTGACGGAGAACAACGTCGTCGAACTCACCGAGTCGACGGTGTACAACCGGTTCCCCACCGACCAATCCGCGCGAAAGAAGTATCTGCAGGATGTGGCTGGCGAAGTGGTGAAGAAGATCAGCGGGCCGGTGAAGTCTCCTCGTAAGTTGTTCGACGCCTTGGGCCGAGCAGTTAGCGAGCGCCGAATCGCACTGTGGAGCTCTTCGCCCACCGACCAACAACTTCTGGAGGAGACTCCGCTGGCCCACGTGGTCCCCGATGATCCGGCGCCATACGCGGGAGTCGTCATCAACAACCTCGGCGGCAACAAGATGGACTATTACCTGGAACGGCAGATCGACTATGTCGCCGACGGATGCGAGGGCGACACACGGCTGTCGACCGTCACGGTTCGGTTGACCAACACACTCGCAGATGCGACACCATTGTCGGATTACGTTGCAGGGCGATTGGGGTTCTTCACTGGACTCGCGGACAACATTCCAAAAGGCGCAATGCTCACCTCGGTTCGCCTTCTCGCAACCAACGGTGCGAATCTGATTGGAGTCCTTGCTAACGACACAAAAATCCGTGTATTTGGAGCGGTAGAGCGTGGTCATCCAAGCTATGAAGCCCAGGTGGCGATACCGCCTGGAAAGACCGCTGTTCTGACCTTTCGGCTCTCCGAGCCGACGGCTCCGGGCAAAGCGCGGGTACCGGTTCAGCCACTGATTGACAATGTGACTCCAACGGTTTCGGTCCCAACGTGTACTGGATAAAGCGTACGAGCCCGCAGATCGCGGAGCCTGCCAGATTTTGTGCGTGAGTGATCAGTCGGGTAATGCCGTTGTGAGCCAGACTGTTTGAGCCAATATTTCCGGCTTCGGCGCTTGTCGCGGCGGGGCCACGGCGCCACGTGACTTAGCCGGGTTCCTCCGGCTATGCCACGATGTACGCATGCGGGGGATCATTTTGGCCGGGGGGTCAGGTACACGGTTGCATCCGATCACACTGGGGGTGTCGAAACAGCTGATCCCGGTGTACGACAAGCCAATGGTGTATTACCCATTGTCGACGCTGATGCTCGCCGGCATCCGTGACATCCTGGTGATCACGACCCCTCATGATGCGAGCGGCTTCGAGCGGCTCCTCGGCGACGGATCCCAATTCGGGGTGTCGATCTCCTACGTCCGCCAACCCTCACCGGATGGCTTGGCCCAAGCGTTCACTCTCGGCGCGTCCTTCATCGGCAGTGACAAGGTCGCACTCGTGCTGGGCGACAACCTGCTGTACGGCCCGGGCTTGGGCGGACAACTCAGTCGTTTCACCGACGTCGACGGCGGTGCCATCTTCGCCTATTGGGTGAGCGAGCCAACGGCTTACGGTGTGATCGAGTTCGACCGCGAGGGACGAGCGGTGTCGCTGGAGGAGAAGCCCGCGCAACCAAAGAGCAACTACGCGATACCCGGGTTGTATTTCTACGACAACGACGTCGTCGCAATTGCGCGTGATCTGTCGCCCAGCCCGCGCGGGGAGTACGAGATCACCGACGTCAACCGTACCTACCTCGAACGTGGCCAACTGCAGGTGCAGGTGCTGCCCCGCGGGACGGCGTGGCTGGACACGGGCACTTTCGACCAGATGACCGACGCTGCAGACTACGTGCGCACGATGGAGCGACGCACTGGCTTGAAGATCGGGGTGCCGGAAGAAATCGCGTGGCGCCAGGGGTTTCTCACCGACGACGAGATGAAGAGCCGAGCCGCCACCATGGTGAAGTCGGGTTACGGCGCCTACCTGCTCGATCTGCTTGAGCGGGGGCACTGATGCGGCTGCTCGTCACCGGCGGCGCCGGATTCATCGGTTCGAACTTTGTGCACTACCTCATCAATCACACCGATCATCACGTCACCGTGTTGGACAAATTGACCTATGCCGGCAATCTTGCATCGCTGTCGGATTTGCCTGACGACCGTGTGGCGTTCGTTCGAGGTGACGTCGCCGACGCTGCCCTCATCGACGAACTGGTGGGGGCTGCCGACGCGGTCGTTCACTATGCTGCCGAGTCGCACAACGACAATTCGCTGCACGACCCGAGTCCGTTCTTGCAGACCAACGTCGTCGGCACGTTCACGTTGTTGGAAGCAGCGCGCAAGCACGGCACCCGGTTGCACCACGTCTCGACCGACGAGGTGTACGGCGACCTGGAGCTCGACGACCCCGCCAAGTTCACCGAGCACACTCCCTACAATCCCTCGTCGCCCTACTCCTCGACGAAGGCCGGTAGCGATCTGTTGGTGCGAGCCTGGGTCCGATCGTTCGGTGTCGCCGCGACGATCTCAAACTGCTCCAACAACTACGGCCCTTACCAGCACGTTGAGAAGTTCATTCCCCGCCAGATCACCAATGTCCTCCGGGGAATTCGGCCCAAGCTGTACGGCGAAGGCCGCAACGTGCGGGACTGGATTCACGCCGACGACCATTCGTCGGCGGTGCTGACAATTTTGGAGAAGGGCCGCATCGGCGAGACCTACCTCGTTGGCGCGGACGGCGAGAAGGACAACAAAACCGTCGTCGAGCTGATCCTTCAGATCATGGGCCGTGACGCCGACGACTACGACCACGTCACCGATCGGGCCGGTCACGACCTGCGCTACGCGATCGACTCCACCAAGCTCCGCGAGGAACTTGGCTGGCGGCCGCGGTACGGCGACTTCGAGGGCGGCTTGGCCGCTACTGTGGACTGGTATCGCGACCACGAAGACTGGTGGGCGCCCACCAAGGACGCCACCGAGGCGTTTTACGCCGAGCTCGGGCAGTGACTGGGGCGTCGTTGTGACCGAATACGGCAAGTCATTGCAGGGCAACGCAACTGCAATTCCGGGGTTGACGGTCTGGGACCTGCCCGTCCACGGCGACAATCGCGGGTGGTTCAAGGAGAACTGGCAGCGCGAGAAGATGGTTGCCGCCGGGTTGCCCGACTTTGGCCCGGTCCAGAACAACATCTCGTTCAACGACGCAGCGGGCACCACGCGCGGCATCCACGCCGAGCCATGGGACAAGTTCGTCTCCGTCGCGTCGGGCCGCATCTTCGGCGCGTGGGTGGACCTGCGCGCCGGCCCCACCTTCGGCGCGACCGCCACCGCGGAACTCGACCCGTCGCGAGCGGTGTTCGTGCCTCGCGGCGTCGGCAACGCCTTCCAAACCCTCGAGCCGAACACGGCGTATGCCTACCTGGTCAACGACCACTACTCCCCCGACGCGTCGTACACGTTCCTGAACCTGGCCGACGAGACGGTAGCAGTCAGTTGGCCAATTCCGTTGGAGCGCGCCGAGTTGTCGGCAAAGGACCGGCACCATCCACGGTTGGCCGACGTCACACCCGTCCCGCCGCGCAAGACCCTGGTCCTCGGGGCCGGCGGGCAGTTGGGTCGGGCGCTGCGTGACGCGTACGCCGATCGGTCGGACGTTGACTTCGCCGGTCGTGGCGACGTCGACCTCGCCGCACCGGATATCAAAAACGTCCGTCGCTGGGGAGATTACGAGACGATCGTCAATGCCGCAGCGTTCACCGCCGTGGACGCAGCTGAGACACCCGATGGGCGTGCCGCGGCCTGGGCGGCCAACGTCACCGGCGTGGCCACCCTGGCGAAGGTCGCAGCGACGCATGGCATTACGCTGGTCCACGTCTCGAGCGATTACGTGTTCGACGGCTCAGCAGAGCGGCCATACCGCGAGGACGACCCGGTGTCTCCGCTGGGGGTCTACGGCCAGACGAAGGCGGCCGGTGACCTCGTCGTCGGCACCGTGCCGCGGCACTACATCCTGCGCACCTCATGGGTGATCGGCGACGGCGCCAACTTCGTGCGGACGATGGTGTCGCTGGCCGAACGTGGTGTCGAACCGTCGGTCGTCAATGACCAGTTCGGGCGATTGACGTTCGCCTCGGATCTGAGCCGAGCCATCCTCCACCTGGTCGACACGCGCCCACCGTACGGCACGTACAACCTGACCGGCGCCGGGCCGATCATGTCGTGGGCCGAGGTGGCCAAGCGAATATTCGGCCTCGCCGGCCACGATCCGGACCGAGTCACCGAAGTCAGCACCGCGCAGTACTTCGCAAAGACATCTACGCCGGTTGCGGCAAGGCCCGCCAACAGCGCCCTCGATCTCGCCAAGATCGAATCCGTCGGATACTCCACCACTAACGCGGTCGCCGCACTGGGCGACTACGTCGTGAGACAGGGCGCCACAGCGAGGCCGTAGACCGTATTCCGTCGTCGTACGATGCACCGGGCACCAAGAAGCCCGACACTCATCGACAAGTGTCGAACTAGTCGTCGTTGGACCGCGAAGGAAAAGACCACAAGTAAACGAATAGCGCGGCGCGTATATTTCACCCAGAGCGTGTCCGGGTTAAGTGAGCGCCGACTCTCCTTCGGTCAGGCTCAAGCGGCGACGATCTTCTCGGCATGTCGTGTGCGACCACAATGACATCCTTCGATGGCGCGCGCGCCGGTTGCCCGCACCTAACATGGGCCACTTCCCAGACCTGACTCGGTTGGCGCTCTGTCGGCTCCGAGAATCGATAGCAGCCACGAAGCCTCGTCAGGCGATACTCGGTCGCAGTCGCGCACGTGCGAAAGTAAGCTTAATAACCTCCTGAACAGGACCTTTAAGCTGCGCACAAGGATCTGCGCCGCCGCCCGAACAGGTTGTCCTGCAATACCCGCCAGCGTGTGGCGTGTATGCTGCTCCCAGCGTGGGGAGCGCTGCGGGGCCTAAAGCGCCGCACGACTGGGGAGGATTGCTGTGAATTCTGTCTGCAAAATCGTAGGAATCGCTATAGCAAACGTGGCCGCTCTGGCCACACTGGGCACGGGTACCTCGGCCGCTAAAGACCAATTTGTTGGGTCGACTTACGCCGACGCTTCCGCGAAAATTTCCGAGAAGGGCTACACGGCGGTAATCTCGACTGTCGTCGGAGATCAACTGAAAACAGACGACTGTATCGTAACATCTTCGCGACGAGCCACTTTCGCGCCGACAGATAATTTTGATCACAGCAAGGAATATTTGCTGGCGCTAAATTGCTCCGCAGCCCTTGCGCATAACGGACAACCTGGCAACTCGTTAGCGACTCCTCAAGGCCGTGAAGAAAAGAAAGTCCTTGAAAAAGCGGCGAAGTACAACGACAATCCAGAGACTTGCGTCGCGAACTTTGATCTGTGCAAAAAGTTCTGCGACTACCACGAAGGCAAGTGTTCCAGCGAGGTCATGGGTCTTTTTTGAGGTCGCTGCCGTGTTCACCAACAATCCCGCAGGCATCAAAGTTGACTGCTGTCTGAGCGAGGCACAGAGTGCGCGCCCGGCGGGCGCGAAAGAGTCACAGCGCAATTTGACTTTGGTTACCAACCTGGCTGTCCCGAAGCCGTTCGGTCTGCCCAACTTCCTGTCGAGCCTTAAGACCCCAGTTTGTAGGGCTACGAACGACGTGCCCATCAATACCGCATCGACGTCTAACTGCTTCTTCGCGACAACATCCGCGACACCAAAGAACGCAACACTGACGGGTCGGCGGGCTCCCGTGGTTCGCGGCAAGGCACTCGGCCATTCGAAACTCAAGGACCCACTGACGATCACGCTGCGAAAGTCAGGCGAGATAGCCCATACACCTGACAGAATCGCCCGTAGGGACAGCGCGCATCCCGATTCAGCCAGCGGTAGATATGGTTATCCCGGCGAGGTCTGTGCCAGGGTGTTCGGGACAGGTTGACCACTCGTTCCCTCGGCCCGGCCAACACAGTTGTTAGCCGGGCTGTAGCTTGAACATGCAGAGGCATCTACCTTGGAGAAACGGTAGGCTTCCGCGGACCCGGGTCGGACGGCTGACATCGAGCAATCAAAGGCTGTAACACTAGCAGTGAGGGGCCGGAATGGATCTACGTAGCTTTCTAAGGCTGCTACGCAATCGATGGCTGACAATACTTCTGACGCTGCTCGTGGTAGTCCTCGGCGCTGCCGCTGTCACGTTGCTGACAACACCGCTATACCAAGCGTCTACTCGGCTGTTCGTCTCAACGACATCCGGCTCTTCCGTCAACGAGCTTTATCAGGGAAATTTGTTCTCTCAGCAGCGCGTCCTCTCATATACAGAGCTGTTAAAAGGCCAGACGCTGGCTCAACGTACGATAGATAAACTTGGCCTAGATGTCGATGCCAACACCCTCACGTCACAAGTCACCGCGACCGTCAAACCCGACACCGTGTTGATTGAGCTCCAAGTACTTAACAAGTCTCCCGTTCAGGCACGCGACATTGCTAACACTCTCTCCGATGAGTTTGTCGCTTTCTCGAGAGAGTTAGAGACGCCCGGAAATGGATCGCCGCCTGACGCACGGGTCATAGTCGAGCAGCGCGCATCTCTGCCAGACGCGCCGGTTGTCCCCGACACCATCCGCAACATCACCGGCGGAATTGCCGTTGGATTGTTGCTTGGCGTCGGTCTCGCAGTCCTCCGCGATCGGATGGATAACACCGTCAAGGACCAAGAGGCAATAGAATCAATTACAGGCGCAGGTCTCGTTGGTACCATTCCGCTCGATAAGGAACGCCGAGAAGAGCCGTCCATCTCATTCGATCATGATAACTCAGCTATAGCTGAATCCTTCCGGGCCCTTCGGACAAATCTACAGTTCCTCAATGTGGACAACCCGCCGCGGGTAATCGTCGTGACCAGCTCTCTGCCAGGCGAGGGCAAGTCCACGACAGCTATAAACATCGCCCTGGCCCTGGCCGAGGGCGAGAACAACGTTGTGCTGGTCGACGGAGACATGCGACGCCCCATGTTGGACAAATATTTAAACGTGGTCGGTACCGTTGGCTTTAGCACCCTACTGACCGGGGCCGCCTCCTTGAGCGATGTCATACAACAGACGCAGGCTAAGGGCCTCAGCGTTCTCAGCTCTGGATCAACACCGCCGAACCCGAGCGAGCTGCTCGGGTCCCAATCAGCGGTCAAGGTCTTGAACGAACTACGAACACAATTTGATTACGTCATCATCGATTCGTCGCCTCTACTTGCCGTTACCGACGCCTCAATCTTGGCCGCCAACGCGGACGGCGTTTTAATGATGATCAGGTACGGGGAAACTACCCGTGAGCAACTTACGCATGCGATCGCGAACCTCCAGAGCGTTGGAGTTGCTCCGCTAGGCGCAGTGTTCACAATGGCGCCCCCACGTGGCAGCGACTCGTATAGCTACAGCTACTACGGCCTTGAGGCGGGACGGCGATCATCGACGTCCCGTCGGAGCAGACCCGACCGAAAGGCCTGAGACACCCCTCAGGCCCTAGGGTGCTTCGCGCTCAGCTCGACACGCACTCACAACGCGATCGACGTACGATACGCAGGCACAGCACCGGGTCGGTCAAACGCAACTAGGGATGCTATTCAAGATCATTAACCGTGTGCTACGCACGCGGCATGGGGTCTCGGTGGGTTCACCACGGGATGGGGGAGGAAATTTCATGAGTTCACGGGTTGATGCGGTAAGCGTTTTTGGTTTGGGATACGTAGGCTGCGTATCCGCCGTGTGCCTCGCCTCGCAGGGGTACAACGTCATTGGAGTAGACGTCAGCGAGTTAAAGCTGGCATCTCTCAGACAGGGACGCAGCCCAGTTATCGAGGAGCGAATCGACGATCTCACTCAGCAAGTAGTCACCAGCGGACATCTAACGGTGGCCGGCGACGCGAATTACGCAGTCGCAAACACAAATATCTCTATGGTATGCGTCGGCACGCCATCGACAGCCAGCGGCTCGCTATCGACGGGGTACCTTGAACAAGTCACGCGAGATATAGGTCAGGCTCTAGCCGCCGTCGATGAATGGCATGTCGTGGTCTACCGAAGCACAATGCTTCCTGGGACCTGCGAGCAGTTACTAATTCCTATTTTAGAACAACTTTCGGGAAAAAGAGCTGGCGTTGACTTCGGCGTCTGCGTAAATCCTGAGTTCCTCCGAGAAGGAACCAGTGTCGCAGACTACTTCGATCCGCCGAAGATTCTCGTCGGCGCGTCTGACTCTCGATCTCATGAGTCCACGATGGCACTTTACGAGGGCCTGTCAGGTCCGCGTTACGCCGTGCCCATCAGAGTCGCGGAGATGGTTAAGTACGTCGACAATAGCTTTCACGCGCTAAAGGTGTGCTTTGCGAATGAGATCGGCGCAATTTGTTCCTCGCAGGGACTGGATTCACACGCTGTCATGGATGTATTTCTCGCCGACACCAAACTTAACCTTGGACCCGCTTATCTCCGACCAGGATTCGCATTCGGTGGCTCCTGTCTGCCCAAGGACATACGCGCTCTCACTCACATGGCGCGTCGTAGCGAGATAGACGTCCCGCTTCTTAGCAATGTCCTTAATTCGAACGACAGCCACCTCCGACGAGCACTGGACCTAATCGTTGCGCAGGGCCGGCGCAAGATTGGAATATTTGGACTTTCCTTCAAACCAGGGACTGACGACCTTCGCGAGAGTCCGATCGTCGAATTAGTGGAAAGGCTAATTGGAAAAGGGTTCGATGTCCGCATATATGACGCCAACGTGATAATGTCGCGCCTCATCGGTGCCAATCAGTCGTACATCAACGAGAAACTCCCCCACGTCGGTGAACTACTCATCGAAGACGTGGACGCGGTTGCGGAACACGCCGAGGTTTTGATCGTCGGGTCTCGAGCACCAGAAATTGTCCATGCGCTCAGTAAGGCGGGGTCCGATAGGCTGGTGATAGATCTAGTCAGACTCCCCGACGCAACTGAGCGGCGCGAGGAGGTGGACTCCTACCGTGGAATCGCGTGGTAGTCTGCGGTGAAATTCACGTTAGAACCGCGGTTGTTAGTCGCCTACGCACAGCGCCGCCGATTACCTGCAAATCAACAGCGCGCACTGTGGGTGTCATCAAGCTTGTCCACGTATGGAGGAATTGCCACCTTTGTTCGAAACATGCGAGATACATCCATATGGGGGGATTGGAATATACGCCATATTGGTACCCATTGCGATGGCTCAAAAGCACGGCGAATTCTCATATTCTGTTGGGGTCTGAGCCAGTTCATTTACGAAATGATTTTTTACCGCCCACAAATTGTTCACCTCCACACCTCCGAACGCGGAAGTTTTGTACGCAAAGGGTTGCTAGTTTGGGTGTCTGCAGTGTTCAGAGTCCCTGCACTACTTCATATGCATGGTGGTGAGTTTCATGTGTACTACGACCACGCGCCCGCGCCGATGCAGAACCTCATTAGAACGACACTCGCACGTGCAAGTGTGGTCATTGCGCTTGGAAGCGCGTGGGCCGCGCGACTGCAGCAAATTGCGCCCGCTGCAAATGTGGTGGTCATACCCAACGCGATAAAGCTAAGGACCACCGTAGACCAGGTAGCACCTGCGCAGGTGCAGGTAGTTTTTCTCGGGGAACTGTGCGAGCGAAAAGGAATCGACGTGCTCCTCGACGCGTGGGGAGCCATGATGGCTACCGGGTGTGCAGGGGATGCGAAACTGATTGTCGCAGGCTGGGGCGAAATCGATCGAGCGCGTGTCCAGATTGCCTCATTGGGAATAGGCGACAGTGTCCATCTTGCAGGCTGGCTATCTGCCCCGGACTCGCAGGCGCTGCTTGCGGCGTCTCACGTCTTAGTCCTGCCCTCGATAAACGAGGGCCAACCCATGGCCATCCTTGAAGCGATGACGCGGGGCCTTTGCGTGGTGTCTACAACTGTCGGCGGCATTCCAGAGATGATCGGGGACGCCGAAGGCTTGCTGGTCCGGCCTGGTGATCGAAGCGCGTTGGCAGGGGCACTTCTTAGAGTGGTAGTTAGTGAAGACGCTAGGCGCCGATTTGGCGCGAACGCCCGGCTGCGAGTTGAGCGCCAGTTCGACATCGACGTCGTCTCCAGAACATTTGGCGAAATGTATCAGGAAGTTATCGCTTCGCACCCCTATCTGCGCAGTGACTTCAAGGCAACTTCATTCAAAATGTTCGATCGTCTAAAACACTGATGGTTGCGTCCTCAGTCGCTCTCAACAAGTAGACCAGGCCCAAACCATTATGGAAACCGACCAGTTGCTAGAAGTAGACCGCAATCAACTACAAGGGGATTCACAATCGTGGAAAACCGGATAAGCAGTGATGGCAGCGAAGCCAGGGAAGTTGCCGTATTGATCGTGAGCTTCCGGGCGCCGGACAAGCTAGCGGCATGCCTGACATCCGTCGAAACGCATCTTCCCGCTTGCAAGGTGTTTGTCTGGGACAACTCGGGATTAGAATTTGCCGGAATCCGCAAGTTGGCAGAGGATTGGCCTAACGTCTTTTGGACCTTCAGTCCCGACAACATTGGGTTCGCGGCGGGAGTCAACAGACTGGCCGAAATGGCACCAGATAGCGACCTGCTTTTACTAAATCCGGACGCTCTGCTTCTGAATTCATTGAAGCGCACAGTTGGTAATTTGCGCCAACCTGGTGTCGCCGCGGCGGGACCGCTCGACGCAGAGTTGTGCGCGTCTGCTGCGCTACCACGGAAATCTGGACCCCGAATGCAGTGGGACACTTCGTATAAGAAACTTACACATTTGAACTTCTTCGGCGGAGCTACCGGCCTCGAATACAAGCTGAGGGGCACTGCTTTTTCGTATAGGTACAGGTCCCAACCCCGCGACGTCAGTGGGTTCCTTAGCGGATGTTGCCTGCTGATATCGCGAGACGCATGGAACTCAATAGGACAATTCGACGAAGAATTCTATCTATACCAAGAGGAGGCTGACTGGCAACGGCGTGCCATAGATTCCGGCTGGACAATCCGATTGTCAGATGAAATTGGCATGCGCCATGAGTCCAAAGGCACGGTCATTGGTGATGCAGTTCGTAGCGTTCGATCAGAAGATCTAGCCTTCGCAGGCGCGGTCCTCATGGGTGAAAGATGCTTCGGGGTGAGGACCGCCGAGCTTTACATCGCCTGGGTATGTCTTTTGCGAAAAGTCAAGTCAATAGTCTCCAGGCGACGGCCATCTCGGTGTGATGTGGTTGTGACAGGGGATCAAGATGGAAACGTTGCGCCAGCGATTTTAGCGAATGCAGCTAGACTCGCGGACACAGGTGCGTCCGTCGCAGTTGTTTCGCTGGGCCCGCTAGGGAAACTGCCTCAAAATCTTCCGCCGTCAGTCCGGCTTCTGCGCCGACCATGGTGGTGTCCTTCACTCGGGCCGCAGCGGGCCCGTCTCATTGTCAAAGCATCCGAATCGACCCGGAAGGAGAGAATGTTCGTCGAGCTATACCGGCTAATACACAGAAATACCATCCAGTTAGACGCAGATGAGCTGGGCCGTTACGCGGTTTAGCGCTAGCGCATGGCACCAATCTCCCATCTAGACAGCGATTCGCTGGCGCTAGCCGCCAGGGTGGATAAAGTGCGTCATGTCCGGCGAAGTGGCCACGCACTCTCCGAACCGATCCTCATTCAGAAAGCCGAATCGAACAAAGTCATTCGGTGGCGACCGTACATCCCTTGTCGTCTTCGACTTACAAAGTCGTCACGCACAAATCCGAGCCACTTTCAGAGCTTTAAAAAACTAGGTGCTACGGATTTTTTCGATGATTGCAGACGGCGGCCCTCCGCTGTGCAACAACGCGCGGGCCTCCGTAGGGTGTCGAAGGGGTGCAGCCAAGCCAACGATGCAAATCATGAGTGCATAACTGGCAGGCCATACCAGTACTTCAAAGGTTACAAACGTAGCGAGAATCACCAGAATCGCATAGCGAAGCTCTGTATCGCCATTCTTCAGGGCCCACAGAAGAAATCCGAGTATTGCAGCAGCCCCCAGTATACCCGTTACAGCGATCGCAGAGATGAATTGGTTGTCCACTGCGAAGAATGTGCCAGTAAAAAGCCCAGATGTGTATAGGCGACTTGTGGAGTTGATTCCATTGCCTATCAACAATCGAATCGTATCCTGTTCGAAAATTCTGCCGAGTGCGCCGATCGAGCTACTTCTGTGGGATAGGGATCCTGATTCGGTGAAGCGTTGGACAACGCCCGAAGACCAGAAATCCAACCAAATCGAAAAGGACAATAGCGTCGCTAGGCCATAAACACCAAGGAATACTCGATTCCGTCGCGGGCCGGTCGAAAAGAGCAGGAGCAAACCAGCAACGGCAATACCGGAACGGCTACCGGTCGCCAACATTGCCGCGAATAGAACACATACGATGGACACGTTGAGCGATTTGCGCCATGGCCTGACGCCCACAACGAGCGCAAGACCTACAAGCAGAAGATACGCGAGCAAGAGAGGATGCCCGAGCGAACCTTGACCACGTATCGATCCTTCGAAAATCTCGGAGGCGAATGCTGTTGGCCCAGCCGCTACTTCTCCCTGCCGATAGTAATACCCCCAGACAGGCGCAATACCTGCGGTGGACTCTAGTATTCCGTGGATTCCTTCGGCAATTGCCATGATTACGATAGCTTTGACTACAACTAAGCGGTCTCGGTCATCACACGCCAAACTCATTGACAAAACTGCCGCCCCGATTACTGCTGTCAAGATTAGGGCCTGCCATGTACCGTCGGCCGCTGGGTTTATGAGCGTGGCTATCGTGGCGATCACAACGTACGTGAGGAGGAACGTTGCAGGGACACTTATTCGCTTAATGAATTGATTCCGACGTTGACTGCTCAACATCGCGAGCGCGGCAGCTACAACGACGAGAAGCGGGACCAGCCGTGAAAACGGGCCGACTAGCTCTTTCTGAAGTATCGGAACGGCAATAAGACCCGCAAGCGCAAATGCGAGGCATAATCCTACCCAAGGCCGCGGCCGCGACGTCGTGTCCATGAGCACATTATGGTCTACCAACTGCAAGCGCGCGCTATCTACGATGTCCCGGGGACCGAATCCAGACCCTTCGCTCGAGCCAGGCTGTTCGGGATGTCGGGGTCTCGACGTTGTGTCGATGATGTCGAGTTTGACCGCACCGGACCAAGCGGCGGATAGCCGCTACTTAAAACCCCTCAACTCCGGCCGCGATGGGCAGCCAGCCCTCACAACATGAGGGCTTGAGGCTGCCGGCGGCTAATTAGCGATTGCACCGCGTACGTTCGCAACACCAGCCTCCCGGGCCCCGACGCTTGAGGACGGGTCATTACACCCTTGGCGGGTAGCAGCCAGCGTCCGAAGGACCAGTGATGGGTCAATCTGACCGTGTACACGCATCTTTCGTAGGTTACGCTTCGTCTGAACAAGCCGGGGGGCGGTGTTTCGCCGGGACCTGCCGGGTCGCTATCCGAACCTTAGGTGCAGGTGATCTATGCGCGTGTTGTTCCTCTCCCCGTGGCTACGCCCACGAGCTCGAATCCACGCGGAGGCCCTCGCACGCATCGGCGTCGAGGTCATGTTGGTGACGGCACCTTTGCACCCTGAGCCCCAGGGCGTTCGAAGCTACGAAGTCGAGCTCATTGGTAGGCCCATCCCGAATAAAGGGTGGCTGCAGTTCTACTCTGCCTATCGCCAGGCAGTAGCTTTCAGCCCCGATGTCGTAGTCACGGAGTTTTTGCGGGATCCCCGCTGGCGTGCGTTGGCCCGCTTGGCGCCGCGCATACGCTTCATCCACGACGATGTGCCACACGACCCGACTGAGGTACTTCCGTGGTGGAACCGACTGTTTTTCGAGCGGTGGGATGCTAAGGCAGACGCAACAGTGGTGTTCAGCAACTACGTTCATGACAGCTTAAAGGCGCATGGTCTTGTCAGGGAACCCGTATTCGTCGCACCGCTTACGAGCGACTTGGCTCCAGAGTTGGCCCCCGCGTTTGTCCCTGCCGAGCAACGTCGCAACTTTATCCTGGTCGGGCGACAGAAGCCGTACAAGAACCACCACGTCATATTCTCCGCTTGGGAAAAGCATGTGAATGGCAATGCTTGGCGGGGTGACGAACTCATCCTCTACGGCGGTGGAGAGATTGCAAGCCCACTTCCTTCGCGTGCTCGTTGGCATCGAGGGTCTTACCGCTACAGCGACGTCGTTGCCGATCTGGCGGCATCTAAGGGATCGCTGATCCACAGTCGAATGGCCTCGCAGAGTGGCGTCCAAGTCTTATCCATGTTTCTGGGAGTGCCTACGATTGTTTCGGAAGCAGGCGGGCTCCCCGAATACCAACCAATGGGAATGAGTGTTACTGGCGTGGACGATATCACTGGACTCGCTGGCGGGATCGACTCGTTAGCTGACCCCGCGGAAGTAGCGCGTCAAGCCAGTCTTGCACGCCACCACTACCAGACTCATTACGACAGCCCGATCGCTGCGCAACGTCTAGCGGAAATTTTCCATATTGTAGCAAGTAAGGGAAAATAAGCACTCTATACAACTCTATATGTTGTGAGTCCTTAGCCTTAGTGCCTTCATCTCGTTAGGGGTCCGTAATCCAACCAGGACGGTACATTCGCAATCTCATCACAGCAGGTGGCCGATCACGCTCGCTACGCGATGTCCTCTATGTCGGAGCAGTCCAGGTGGCAACGCTCATTCTGCCATTGGTGACGGGCCCGTGGATCCTGAGGGCGCTCCAGCCAAACGCATTCGGGCAATACGCCCTAGCCCTCGCCATTGTGGAGTTTGGCATAATAATTGTCGACTTTGGATTCCTTCTAAGTGCAACGCAGCATATCGCTGCAGTTCGCGATGACAAGGTGGAAGTCACTAAGTACTTCTGGACAGTGCAGGCCGCCCGACTAATGCTGATGTTACTTAGCGGCGCAGTCATTTTAGCTTTGATATTCTCGGTGCCTAGATTTCACGCAATACATAGCGTGGTCGCCCTGTATTTGCCTGTCCTTGTCGGAACCCTAATGTTCCCGCAGTGGCTATTCCTCGGACTTGGGCGCGTGCGAGCGGTTTCCTTGCTAAACATAACGGCGCGACTGCTCTTACTTCCGCTCATCTTCATCCTGGTGACAAAGCCCTCAGACGCAGGCGTAGCCGCAATAATTGCCGCGGGCAGCTACCTAATATCGGGTATCCTTAGTACGTTTTTCATTATCAGATGGGGACTTCTTTCAGGTTTTATACGTCCTCGACTATCTAGTATTTGGATGGCTTGTAAGGATTCCTGGCCGTTGTTTTTGGCCAACATCGCCTTTAGCCTCTACTCCACTTGTAATACGGTCATTCTCGGAGCGGTTAAGGACGATTACGCCGTCGGCCTTTTCTCCGCTGCCGATAAACTCAGATTTGCAGCACAGACACCTACCCGCGCGATCTCCACCGTGTTCTTTCCTCGAGTCAGTAGAGCAATCTCGCTGAGTCGGCCAAAGGCGCTTACCCTCATGGCCGGGCTCACGCTTGCGCTTACGCTCATCGGAGTACTGACGTGTAGCTTCCTATATCTATTTTCGAGCGAAATCCTTCACTTGTTCGCCGGCAGTACCTTCGGGGACTCGGTATCAGTGTTGGAGATCTTGAGTTTTGTTTGCATTCTCGTCAGTGTCAACACCGCCCTCGGCACGCTGGGAATGGTAAATCTCGGTTTGAAAAAGCAATTTTCTCGCATCGTCGTTTCATGCGGCGTCGTCAACGTCATACTGCTTCTATTTCTGGCTAGGAGCTATGGAGCGAACGGTGCCGCAGTATCGCTATTGGTAACGGAGATTTGTGTTGGCATGCTGATGTTGGCAACGCTAGTCCGGCATGGCGTAGTCAGAGACATCTATTTCGCGCTACGAGGGACTCATTGAAGGGCTCGAAAGCCTGGGATATTGGTCAGGGCAATAGGCCGATAGCCGACCCGAACTCCATACCCGTTGCAGCGCGCCAAGCATCGGCGTCCTCGACAGTCTCGTCACGCTGATACTCCATCTTCGTCCCCGCCTTGAGAAGAATAGTGTTATTCCGCGTCAAGTAGCCAGCTGGCGGTTTGGAAGAGTGATAGCTATATGCCCCTGATGAGCCAACAAAAAAATTGTCGGTAATCGAGACATCGACGGGGGTTTGCAGCTTATATGTGAGCAGGTGGACGCGGACGGCTTGATCTGGACGAACATCGGCAAAGACACCACCGCCTGCACGCTCACACAGGTTTTTTTCAAACTTAATGCGAACAAATCCAGGCGAGTCTGGATTGCTATTCTCGGACCACAACTCTATCATCTGGCCGCAATCGTGAAAATGGTTGTTTCGGATATTCATATCGGTCCAAGAGATAGGCCCACCATTCGGATCGCTCCCCTGTGAGCTCCATGCCACATCGTAGACCTGTGCGATCTCGTTGTTTTCGATTGTCCACCGGCCGACACTAGGCCAGTGCTCAATACCGTTACCCCATCGTAACGTTGGGTTGGACCGACTTGGCAGCCATGCCCCACCAATATAGTCGATTAAACAGTCATGTACGTGGACGTCAGATCCGCTGCCCCGAATACCGCAGCCCCCGGAGCCCGTTACATGAATGTCTTCTATCTCGTTTTGGCCTCGCTGACAATAGATGACGGTGCCGCTTGGACCGTACGCGTTTCCATTGGGAGCGGCCTTAATATCAGCGGCCAGTTCAGTCGGATTAGTAGACGATTTTACAAAAAGCGTGTGGCTCGGTATATCACAATAAAAGTCCCATTGGTTTGCCAAATCGGCCAGGTCAAACTTCAGAACCGGCATCACCGTTCCGTCGACTACTAGAAATCCGACATTGGCGTCGTTGGAGGTGTCGTATCCTCCGTGCGTGGTGGGTGAGCTAAGATCGATCATCCATATGCCCTCGGAATGTTCTAGCCAGCCATCCGGTTTATTCAGGATCTTGAACATGGTGAGAATGGGCCTAGCACCGACGCCGAAGGCACCGACGTCTGCACCAAACGGCAGGTTCAACTCACCATAGAAGGTATCACCTCGGCGAAATCTGACCCTAGAATTGTCTGGAAGTGATTCATTTACTTTTCGAATTGTGGCCCAAGACGTTTCCGGCGTCCGGCCGCCCGCTGCATCGTCACCCTCCATGGTGACGTAGAAAGTCTGAGACGTTGCCTCAGAATTGCTCAGTGCAACATTGGGCCGGGTGAACGGGCCGATTGCGGTCCCAAAAGGAATTGCAAAAACTGGTGCCAGCGCACCCGCCGCAAGGGTTCGGATTCCTTGGCTCATGAGCGCTCTACGCGATACGGGTACGGGCATCTAACAATCTTCTCCCACGTGGACTGGTCTTTGACCTGAGGCCATAATCAGCAACGTCGATAGTGCACCACTCACTGTGCGGGCTCGCAAGTCGATGCTCCGCGCCGGCGCCCCGCAGCCTAAGGGTGATGCGAGTACCTCTAGAAAGCCTGGGACCATACTGACGGAAGCCTTATAAAGATTCCAATACGACGAACTGGGCGCTGTCGACACCTCGATTCAACCCTGCCGACGAAGTAGCGTTTTGTGACGCCTTCGCCCTCTGCGGACCGCGACTAGACGCCATTGGGTGGACCCGATGCGAGGGCTCCCGTTAAACACAAGCACGTATCTCGCCGAACGACGCGTGTCCAGAAGCTACAGGGGTGATCTGTCCGGGGTGCACCGATCAGCGGTAAGACAAGATCGATCTTCGGATATGTCTCTTCAATTGGCTGCTGGTTTGCTGGCCGAGTCCTAAGCCTGGCGTGCCGCGAAGGACCTGCTAGCAGTCGCCACACATATCACCTCGCGAATGGAACTTATCGATGAACAAGCATTCGATCGGTTCCAACCGCATGCTGGCCAAATCCTGTTTGGGCCCGCGCCGTTTGCAGGTGTCAATATTGGCGATCGCTTTGTATTCCCTTCCCGTACGGCAGCCAACTGCATCGGCTGCGTGGAAAATCGGCGGCTGGATAACGCCAGACTGGGCGCGACCTCGCGGCGTAGAGAGGAACCACGTGCGTCGAGGTACGGGGGCGGAGCGGCCGGCACGGCGTTGGGGCGTCTTCAACAAGGCATAGTGGCGCCCACACCATGCCGGACTATGAACTGAGATCGCGTCAGTCGCTAGCGACACCGTCGAGCTTGCCGGCGTGTTTCGATCAAATCTTACTATTGACTCATCGCAATTGCTGCACTCGGGGTGGCGATTCGAACTTTTTTGGCCTGAGCATGGGCGATCGTATCGGATAGTTTTTTCGCCCCGCCGTCCATGAATGGCCACTCCGCTGAATTAACCACAAATACCAACAGGTCATTGTGAGCAACAGCGGCATCGATAGCGTTGAATAAGTCTCGGGTCGACGATCTGCCGGTCACAGAGGTGCGCCGGATCTTATAGACGTCGAGTGGGACAGCGGTGGCAGGAGTTCCGGGTCGGTCGGTGGCCAATGCATAGTCGTAGTAGTGCTTTACGATTGGGATTTGTTGATCATCGAATTCTCCAAAGGGATAAGCAAATCCGCGCACGTGGACACCGTGGCGTTCGTAAACGCTTCTATTGTCGATTTGGTCAACCTGCGCGCTTCGCGGCAGCGGTCCGAGGTGGGAGCGATCCATCGTATAGGCGATGATCTCGTTCCCATCGTCCTGCAGCTCTTTGACCTGAACCCAAGACAGGGTTTTCTGGCCGTCTGGAAAACTTGATGGCACTGCGAATCCGGCCTTGATACCCGCCCCATCGAGGATAGGTTTGATGACGTCCCAGTCCTGATAAGGAGCATCGTCGAAGGTGAACGAGATCACGGCTTGTCTGGCCGCTGGCAAGCGTGACCCGCAGCCGGTCAACATCATTGACACCAGCGCGATCATCACGACAACTTTTCTCATGTTGATGAGTACGATACCGGTCACCTATTCGACTCAGTCTCGCTACAGCCGTCGAATCCTAGACTCTCTGCGATCGCAGCGTCGGAAACCGCCTTGTCACGCGCCGATTTCTGATAGTCAATGAACCCATAGTCTCGATGTCGCTGAAGCACGACAGACGAGCCAGATTTCCACCGTTCCGCGTCCGTACGGTAGGCCATTGTGCGCCGCAGGTAGGTGTGCGTGCGTGTGAACCTGCCGAATACCGTGTGGGGCGTTCTCACCTGGCTATTTCGATATAGGGTCGATGACTATCGGGCTGGCCAGAACTTCCTCACGAGTTCGACTGTCGATTCGATGTTGGCACGACTCGAAGCACCAAAGACAATAGATTCAATATTGGGCAACGATGCTACCCATTCGATCGCTTCGTAAGGCCCAATTGCGCCTGACGCAAAAATAGACATAGCGATCGCACGAAACCTGCGATTTTCTAGCGAATCAAGGTAACTTTCGATGCCGCCGGACATCCGAAAACCGAGTTTATTGATGTTGGAGCACACAATCGGGTTCCCGATACCCACAGCGTCAAGGCTGTCGAGAAGACGGGGCATGTTCATGGTGATGAATCCCGGTTCGGCGCCATACTTGGCAGAAACATGATCTGCAAAAATCCTGAAGGCATCGTTGAAACCCATTCCGAGCAAGAAGTCCACAACTACGTTCTGCAGAAATACGACCGGCGTATCGAGCCCGGAAAACATTTTCATCTCGGAATCGACGAGGAGCGTTATGATGCCTTCGATGTCTTTGGTCGCCAGCGACCGACCGCCGCGCATGGCCGCGTCTAGAAACCCTCCGTCTGGGAGGAACTGCTTAATCGCACCAAATATGCCAGCCTCTGCCATCGCGTTCGAATATTTGTGGGCATATGGCATGCAAGGGTAAAACGACTGTCGATCGTACCGATCGGGATTCTGGCGTACGCGGTCGGCAATATCGGAGATTCTGTCGTGCGTCGTGCACATAAACGTGGTGACACCGGCGTCGTACGCATCGTCCAGCACGGACATAATTGCGTCTGTTGACTGGAATCGCATCGCTTGCGCGCGCGCCTTATCTTCTGACATATGATTGACGCCAAAGAATTGATTGTCGCCGAACAGCAAATTATCCATTCCCAGCCCCTATGCGACTTTAAAGCCGCGTCCACGGCGTCGTTGCTTTAGCCGATCCCAAAAACCAGGTTCGCCGCTGGTGTCGCCACGAACTGTCTCGTCGGCGCCCTCGAGGGTCCGCAGCGCTCCATCTGCACTATTGATGATCGCAAATAGTAGTTCATCGGTGACGCTGGATTGATAGAAGTCCGCCTCCCCCTGGATGTCCTGGCGGGCTATCCGGTTGACCCAGGTATCTAGCTGCGCCGAGTACTCCTCGCCGCGAACGTAGAAGTCGACCTCACCTGTGAGTTCAGTTGTGTATCTAACAGTCCAGCCATTTGGGTAGTCCGAAAGCGCTTGATCGGCAGCCCGGAGATAGACACGAATTTCTTGGCGGTCTACTACAATCTTTCCATTGGTGCCCCAGATCGAAACCCGCGTGGTCATCTTGCGCTCGGACTCGTCGGACCAGTTCACAGAGAGCTGCCCACTAATACCGTTCGACCACTTGACTGTTGTGTACACCTCGTCTTCGGTTTCCGACGATAGAACCTTGCCCAGGACTGTGCCCGAAACCGATTCCGGGCGACCAAAATACCAGGTCATCAAATCTGCGGGGTGCGCGGCGTAGTCGTAGAGCGCGCCCCCGCCCTCATTCTTTTTGCTGCGCCATGTACCCCCTTTCGGCTTGAGCACCACGGGTCCATACGCTTCGCCGAGTACGTGCGTCACCCTGCCGAGCGCCTTGTTTTCGAGTAGCCGCTTTGCCTCTCGGAATGTACTCAGGTGTCGATTGTGGTAGCCAACCTGAGTAACGAGACCCCTCTCCTGAGCAAGTGCGGCAAGAGCGCGTGAATCTGCAGGGTCAAGACAGAAGGGCTTTTCACAAAAGACATGGATACCTCGCTCGAGGCAGTCACGCACCATTGGTGCGTGAAACTTCGATGGTGTGGAGATTACTGCCGCCTCGACGTCAGATGACTCCAGCATTTTGCCCGCATCTGTGTAGGTTTGTACACCGGTGTATTTGCCGAGAACATCGAGGATGTACCCGCTTGAATCACATACACCCACTACCTTTACGTCGTCATGCGCGTTAATTATGGAAAAGTGAGATAGACCCATTTTTCCAAGGCCGATTATTCCAACGTTGACCAAGGTGTCCCCCCGTTTGCATCCCCGTACCGTTCGCCGCGCCCGTAATAGAGGCTGGCCTTGCGAAGCAGGACTTCGTATTGCCCAGCAACGCGATCCCACGCGAATTCGCTGTTGTATCGTGCAACAGCGTTGTGGCTCAGTTTTCGGGCCAACTCGCTATCAGCGAGTAGCTCATCTATTCTGATTTCGACATCGGCTGCCGTTCTGAAATAGATGCCCGCGTTGTCTGCTACCCACGTGTTGTACTTGTTGTCGTGCGCGATCACCGGGTTACCTGCGGCTAAGGCTTCGACTAAAGAGGGATTGGTCCCTCCTACTGTGTGCCCATGCAGATATCCGATAGCGTGATAACGCAGAGCTTGCACGGTGGCGGGGTCATATATCGCACCCAAAAACACAACTTCGTCGCTTGCTGCGTGCACGACAGAACGTTGATAAGGGTCAGTTGAGCCGTCATAGCTGCCTAGTACCGCGAGACGAACACCCCGCCGCTTTGCCGAAAAACCCGAGACGAGCTCGAGAATCGAATTCTCGGGTATCGGTCGAGCGATCAGGGTTAGATATTGCCCGGGCTTTAAACCAAGTTCTAGCACCCGACCCGCCGGTGCGTCCTCAACGCGGTGAGCGCCATAGGTGATGGTGGTGATTTTGCGGGCGGGTGCACGCGTCCGCAGATACGTGTTTAATTCTGGGTGATCGGCGATCAATTCATTTCCAAGTAATGCTGCGAATCGCTCGTTCACGTATAGTATCGCTTGCCTAAAAAGGCCCCAGCGGCGGCGGGACCACTCGATCCCGTCCATGTTTATTACATTCGGGACATGGTGCAGGCGCTGGAGAATATTGAAGGCACCAGTGTTGTAGCCGAAAGTCAGACATACGTCTCGGTGCTTTACCGCGTGCAGTATTGACAACAAGTCGAACTTCGCAGTGCCAAGCCAGCCCAGGTTGGGAACTGAGATGTTGACTCGTTCAATTCCGTTCCATGCATCTTCGTATGTTGGACCGTCGTGGTCGGTTTGACAGTAAACTATTACTCGCCAGCCGTGCGCGACGAGGTACCGTGCGATGTTCTCTGCAGCGGTCTCGAATCCTCCGTAATTTGCTGGAACCCCGTGTGTTCCGAGGATGCGAACTGTAGGCATATCGCTCGCCGAGACGGTCACCGGACATGTCTCACAAGCGCGTTACCGACTCGACCCAGCGGCGGGTCGCAACTGGCCAATACCAAGGAGGCGTCGCCCCCTACAACGTGGTCGATCCGTAAAACAGCGACCATCACACCCCCCGAGCTTGCCGACTAACCCCTAACCCCGCATCGAACAGTAGCCGGAACTTGCTCCCCTCGCACCGCGCCGTATCCCGTTCGACATCGCAACCGCTATCCCTTGTGCCCTCGCGCCTACTGCACCCGCCTTCGGCGCGGCGCGGCAGGCCCCTGACGCGTCCCCCTGCATAGCTCAGCTGTCAGGTTTAGCTTAATGCCAAGCCTGGCCCGCGACCGACGGGCCAAGCTGTCGCACGGGACGCACTTGTGAGCTCGACAGTCGGCAGCGGTCGCGCTCCGCTGCACGCCGCCGTCGTCGCAGGGCCAACCTTGTTGAATCGATGCTGGTCGATGAGGAACCCGCCAACAACGATCATCGGTACGCCGATCACGACCCGGGACGGTATTCCAACGCGCGAACAGATTCGGCATCGTAGGTCCTTAGTCGAAGGTTCCGGTGGCTAGCGAACGGTGGCCCCAGGAGTTGGCCTGACTAGCAGTCGGCCTTGCTTGCAGGTGGGGCGGTGAAGGAAGTACGTAGTGCCGCACTCCGCATGAGTGCCAAATGTGATCGAATGGGATAGCACCTCGGGTCTACCGGCAAGAGGTACATACTTTCGGGTGTTCGTGCAGCCACAGTTGGCCGGCTCACCTCGGTTTGGACCCCTCGTTCGCGCCTCACTTAATCGGGACCGATATTGGGTACGTTGGGTTGCGATTTTCTCTGACCCCACGCTGACAAGGCTACCTCTGTGCACGTTCTGTTCGTCTGCACCGGTAACATCTGCAGATCACCTACCGCGGAGCGACTCGCCGTCGCATTTGGCGGATCGCGTCGCGTACCCCGTTTCGATACGTCCAGCGCTGGCACGCGTGCTGTCGTCGGTCATCCGATACACGCTGAAGCCGCCCCGGTTCTCGAGCAGTTGGGTGGGGACCCGTCCCATTTCGCCGCGCGGCAACTCACGGTGAAGATTGCATCGGCGGCTGATCTCATTCTCACTATGACGAGGGCCCACCGCGTCGCGGTGTTGGAACTGGCTCCTAATCGGCTTCAACGCACCTTCACCCTGAGCGAGGCGTCTCGGCTGATTTCCGAGCATGGCGCCCGCACCATCGCCGACCTTGCCGCACGACGTTCCCTACTGGCGGCTGACGAAACCCTAGACATCCTCGATCCGATCGGGCAATCGCCCGAAGTCTTTGCTGAAATCGGTCACCAGATCGCCCACCTGCTGCCACCCATTCTCGAGGTTTGCCACGGCGATTGACCGCAAACGTCAATTCGCTGACCAGCGAGATTGCCCGCGCCATAGGGCTGGGGACCCCTAGAAAACCCGAGGGTTTTCCCCGGTACAAGTCACGTTGCCGTGGGCTAATGTTGGTTCATCGGCCAGGGGGAGCTTGCGCCGATGACGTTCGGGGGAAGTCATGATCAACGGTCTGCTCGCACTACCGGGAAGCATCCGGGTCGCCTGGGTTCACGCCGGGCACCCGCCGCCGCCGGCGCCCGTGAGCACCGACGGTGCCTGCGTCACCTGCGACTTTCCGTTCGCGAACCTCTCGCACGTGTGCCTCGGCAGCGGCGAGCAGATCGCCAGCTAGACCGCGTCGGCAGCTCAGTTCACCGGCACGTCCAGGATCGGTCGCGGATCCTTCGCGCCGGGCCCGTCGAAGTGCCACCACTCCCCCGCATACGGGGTGAGTCCACCGGCCTGCATAGCCTCACGCAGCAGCGCGCGATTGGCCTGCTGCTCGGCGGTCACCCCGTCGGTGGCATACGCCAGGCTCTTCGGGGAGAAGTCGTCGAACCCGGTACCCATGTCCAGCAGCCACCCGTAATGCCCGTCGACGACGGTCACGTCGACCGACCGCCCCGCCTCGTGGCTGCGCGCGTACTCACTCGGCCGCGCCACCCAATTCGGGTTGGGCACCTCCTGGAACATCCGCACCTGGACGTCGTGCGGACGGTAGCAATCCCAGAACACTAGCCGCTTGCCTTGCGCGCGAAGCACATTCGCCGCCGTGGCCAGGCCGTCGGCCATCGACTCGTGCACCAGACACCGCGCGTCGGCCGGGTAGAGCGCCGTCCCGACGAAGTTGTCGGCCGTGGCATACCGCAGGTCGACCGTCGCGTCGGGCACCACGGTGCGCACGTCGACCAGGCCCGCCGCCCGCGCCTGCGGCGACACCGGCGGCGGATCGGCGGCGGCCGACGCATCGGTGATCATGGCGGCGCACATTACGCCGAGCACGGCGGCAATCCATCTCCTGGGCACGGTCACGGTACGAGTCTGCAATGCCGGCCCGCCGAAACGCAGGAATACTGGTCCCGACACCGCGTCACCGAACGTGCGGCATGACGCCATCCGAGGAGGAAGCCTGACCACCGCACGTCGAACCGTCGCCGCCTGTCTCGGCGTCGCCCTCATCCTCGCGGCCGCGGCGGCCCTGGCCGTGCGCTACACGCCGATTCCCACCCACGGCGTGCTCTATGTCGTCATCGCCGCGCCCTACCTGATGCTCGCCGCCCCGGTCGCCGTCGTCGTACTGGCGTGGGCTCGGCGATGGGTGCTCGCCGCGCTTGCCGCACTGCTCACCGTCGCGTTGGTCGCGGTGCAGGCGCCGTTGTTCATCGCAGCCACCCCCGACCCCGCGTCGGTGGCCGTCCGGACAATGACGGTCAACATGCTCTACGGCCTGGCCGAACCCCACGCCATCGCCGAGGCCGCCGCAGCCGACGCCGACGTCCTGATGGTTCAGGAACTGACCCCACAGGCGGCTCGCGGGCTGGCCACGGCGGGGATCGGCGACACCTTCCCCTACCAGTCCCTCGACGCCCGCCCGGTGTCGGCGGGCGTGGGCATCTACAGCCGGTACCCGATCACCGACTCCGCCCGCATTCCCGGCTATCAGTTGGCGATGGTGCAGGCCGACGTTCGCGTCCCCCGCGTCGCCGACGACGTGTCGCTGCTGACCGTCCACCTCGACGCCCCCTGGCCGCGGCCCATCAGCGGGTGGCAGGGCGACATCGCCAAGCTCCCCGCCACGCTCGCCCAAGTGGCCGCCGGCGCCGGCGACGGCGCAGTCATCATTGGCGGTGACTTCAACTCCACCATCGACATGCTGGCGTTCCGCCGGTTGCTGACCAACGGTTACGCCGATGCCGCCGGCCAATCCGGTTCGGGCCGCAACTTCACCTACCCGTCGAACAAGCCGTATCCGCCGGTGCTCGGCATCGACCACGTGCTGACCAGGAATGCCACCGCCGTCTCCACCGAGACCGTCAAGATGCCGGGCACCGACCATCGCGCGTTGGTCGTCACGGTGATGGTGCCGACCGGATAGGTCTCACGAGAAGCCCAGATCGGTGCGCCCCGCACCCACCGACGGTACCGGATCGGCGCCCACGGTGTGCACCAGCAGGGTGTGGTACACATCGCGAAAGTCGTTCGCGGCCTTCAGGTCTCCGTCGTCGAGGTCGGTCAGGCTGGGCTCGTCGGCGTAGAACCCACCCTTGACCGGTGCCCCGGCGACGAAGACCGGTCCGGCCGTGCCGTGGTCGGTGCCCTCCGACGCATTGGCCTCCACCCGGCAGCCGAATTCCGAGTACGCCATGACGACGACGTCGTTGCCGTGCGCTCATCGACGGCCACTTTCGCCACTACCTCGCGGCCACCGATGACATCGCCCAGCAACCGCAGACTGGCGCTGCGGCGCAGGATGCAGAAGACGTGCATCTGTGACATCCCCATCTCTCCGCAACCAGATCACGCAGTGCGTCATCGAAATACGAAGTGACGTCGGGAGATTCGGCTCTGCGCGATCAGCCGGCGAGATGGCTGATCGAGTCAACGTTTCCGATGCGGTGCGCATCCGACAACGAGACACGTCGCGGGCGAGCGCCTGGGCTCGGTGTCCATCCTGGGGCAGCGAAAGTATAGGACCATCGGTCGCGCCATCGTCGCGCGTTCCGAACGTCAGCCACGATGCGCCGGTACTCGCCGTACTGCAGATCGATCAGCCGGTCCTCGACGCCAACGCGGTCAGCCAATCCGTAGGTCGAGGCGGCCGGGTCGGCCATGAAGGATCCAAACCACCTGTCCCAGATGATGAGTATGCCGCCATAGTTCGTGTCGTAGTGAATGGGGTTGCGACTGTGGTGCACTCGGTGGTGCGCCGGGGTGTTGAACACGTACTCGATTGGCCGAGGGAGACGATCCACGAGTTCGGTGTGCAGAAAGAACTGATAGATCATGTTGAAGCCGTAGGCGACGTAGATGGTCCAGGGAGCAAAACCCAGCAACGGCAAGGGTAGCCAGAAGATCGCTTCGGACCAAGGGTTCCACTTCAGACGCAGAGCGGTGCTGAAGTTGAAGGATTCGCTCGAATGGTGCGCGCGGTGCCCGGCCCACCCCAGCCGCACACGGTGCGAGAAACGGTGGTTGCAGTACCAGGTCAAGTCAACGAGCACCATCAGCAACAGCCATGTCCACCAGGTGTCGGTGGGCAAGTGCCACGGCGCCACTTCGGTCCAGACGACTGTGAACAAAAGCAGGGTGAGGATCTTGAACACCAACAGGAACGCCAATGAGACCGCGCCCATCACCATGCTCACATGAGTGTCGGATCGGGTGTATCCCGTGTGGTTGGCGTGCTGGGGGCTGCGCAATGCACCCGCCTCCGCGACTACCAAGATCACGAACATGGGAAGTGCGTATAACACCGGATTCTGCATGTGCGCCCACAATTCGCCCAAGATCCCGCCTTCTCCCCACCTGCGATATCACGGCTCGAACATTGATCTCTGCACGGCGGCAAGCTCAGTGTCGTCTCCCGCACGCGGTCGCGACCCGTCACCAAAACACCAGCGGGGCCTCGAAGATTCCAGGCTACGCTCTCCCAAGTCATGGACCGACGTCGAGAACGCTCTCAACCAATGGCGGCAACGTGCGAACGACTACCGAGCGTCCGACCGCATAACGCAAAACTCCCCGGCACCCGAGGGTGCCGAGGAGCTCGCTGACGAAAGTGGTGTTACGCCTCCGCGAAACCGCGGGTGATGGCCGGGTCGACCTGGATGCCGGGGCCGGTCGTGGTCGAGACGGTGACCTTCTTCAGGTACCGGCCCTTCGACGACGACGGCTTGGCACGCATGATCTCGTCGATCGCGGCGCCGTAGTTCTCGGCGAGGGACTTCTCGTCGAAGCTCGCCTTGCCGATCACGAAGTGCAGGTTGGCCTGCTTGTCGACGCGGAAGTTGATCTTGCCGCCCTTGATCTCGTTGACGGCCTTCGCCACGTCGGGGGTGACGGTGCCGGTCTTCGGGTTGGGCATCAGACCACGCGGGCCCAGCACGCGGGCGATCTTGCCGACCTTGGCCATCTGGTCGGGCGTCGCGATCGCGGCGTCGAAGTCCAGGAACCCGCCCTGGATGCGCTCGATCAGGTCGTCGCTGCCCACCTCGTCGGCGCCGGCGGCCACGGCGGCCTCGGCCTTCTCGCCGACGGCGAACACGATGACGCGGGCGGTCTTGCCCGTACCGTGCGGCAGGTTGACGGTGCCACGCACCATCTGGTCGGCCTTGCGGGGGTCGACGCCCAAGCGGATCGCGACCTCGACGGTGGCGTCCTGCTTCTTCGACGACGTCTCCTTGGCCAACTTGGCGGCCTCGAGCGGCGTGTACAGATTGTCGCGGTCGACCTTCTCGGCCGCTTCGCGGTATGCCTTGCTGTTCTTGCTCATTGGATTCCAATCACTTGCGTTGGGTCGTGGTGCGCGGGCCGAAGCGGGCCCTCCCACGTTCTAGCTGGTTACAACGTCTAACTAGGAGACCGTGATTCCCATCGAACGGGCGGTGCCGGCGATGATCTTCGCCGCGGCGTCGATGTCGTTGGCGTTGAGGTCTTCCTTCTTCTGCTCCGCGATCTCGCGGATCTGATCCCAGGTCACCTTGGCGACCTTGGTCT
>Ga0209051_1000808_pt1 | contig 32707 bp, 32 predicted proteins | sample AraplaCvi_mMS_r2_2_FD_184286 | JGI IMG/M metagenome (GOLD analysis project Ga0209051, IMG submission 184286) | Arabidopsis root microbial communities from North Carolina, USA - plate scrape MF_Cvi_mMS_r2 (SPAdes) (version 2) | ecosystem: Host-associated > Plants > Roots > Endosphere | place...
CGCCCAGCAGCACGAGCAGCACGACACCCGCCGAGACCAGCGGCAGCGGCTGGTCCAGCGGGATCGCCGCCCAGCTCAGCCGACCCATCCCGCGGCCGCGGTGCGGTGCATCACGCGCTCGAACAGCCCCGGCGCCACCGGCGCGAAGCTGGCCGGCGCGCCGAGGCGGCCCGGCCGCGCGAGGCTCGCGACGCGCGCCTCGTCGAGCGGCGTGCCCGCGCTGCGCACCTGGGCCAGCCAGCGCGTGAACTCCGCGGGCGCGACGGCGACGGCCTCGAAGCGCATGTCGGAGAAGCCGTCGCCGCTGAACTGCGCCGAGATCCCCGGCCAGGCGCCCGGCCGGTCGGCCTGCAGGTTCAGCGTCGTGGCCATGCCGCCCATCGCGTAGACCTGGCTGCCGAGCTGCGGCACGAAGAAGCTGTTCATCACGCTGGCGGAGGTCAGCTTCAGCCGCAGCGGCACGCCCGCCGGCACCACGAGGCGCCCGGCGCTGGCCACGCCCTGGCCCGGGTAGATGAACAGCCACTTCCAGTCGAGGGCGACGACCTGCACCTCCAGCGGCGCCGTCGCGGACGCGATCGGCCGCGCGGGGTCGAGCCGGTGCGCGCCCAGCCAGCCCATGCCGCCCAGGAAGACGACCACCAGCAGCGGGATCGCCCACACGGTGACCTCGATCTTCCCGGAGTAGGCCCACCCCGGCGCGCGCCGCGCCCAGCGATTGCCGGCGCGGAACCACCAGGCGAAGGCGAGCGCGAGGACGATGACGGGGATGCCCACGGCCAGCATGAGGGTGGTGGCGTCGAGCAGGATCGTGCGCTCGGCCGCGCCCACCGGCCCTTGCGGGTCGAGGACGCCGTGTTGCCACCAGGCCGCCGCGTCCGGCGCGACGGCGCCCGTCATTGCCCGCCGCTGGCCGCGGGCGCGGAGGCCTTGGCCTTGTGGTGGCGCTTGTGGTGGCGCACGGGCTTCGCGCGCGGCGGCGTGCTGCCGACCTGGGCCGTGCGGTCGCCCGCGTTGCCGGTGCCGGCCACCGGGCTGTTGGTGTTGGTGCCGCTCTCGGTGCCGTTGCTCGGGTTCTGCTGCGCCGCCGCGGCGCCCGCCGCTGCCGCAAGAACCGCCGCGGCCAGGGCCGCGATCACTGCCGTCGTTCGTGCCATGAGGGTGCACTCCTTGATGGACGCCCGGCCCGGAGGGGCGGGGCCGCCCGCAGGGGCAAGAAGGGTGCCGGGGGACAGGCCGAAGGCCAGTTCCCTTCCTCAGCGCGGGATGATCGTGGTGCGCGCCAGCTGTTCCTGCGCCTCGACCAGCGACGGCACGAAGCGCGCGCCGTGCCCGAGCGCGCTGGCGAGCGACAGCGCCTGGTGCACCGCGTCGCCGACCGGCGTCGCGAGCGCCTGGGCCTCGCCCAGGTGCGTGTAGTAGCGGATGTCCTTGCGCGCATTGTCCAGCGCGAAGGGCAGTGCGGCGACGTCGCCGTCGAGCGTGCGCGACATCGCCTGTAACAGCCCCGAGTTGATCGCGCCCACCGTGCCGAGCGCGACCAGCTGGCGCAGGTCGACGCCCGCCCTGGCCCCGACGCCGAAGGCCTCGGCGGTGGCGGTGCAGATCGCCTGCGCGATGAAGTTGTAGAGCAGCTTGACGGTGTGGCCGGCCCCCGGTCCGCCGACGTGGAACAGGTTCTCGGCGAAGCAGCGCAGCACCGGCTCCAGGCGCGGGAAGTCGGCCGGCTCGGCGCCGACCATCACGTTGAGCGTGCCGCGCTCGGCATCGGCGGCCGAGCGCGCGAGCGGCGCGTCGACCAGCGTGACGCCGAGGGCGGCGCAGCGCGCGCGCAGGGCCGCGGTGGAGGCCGGCTCGCTGGTCGAGGAGTCGACGATCACGAGGCCCTCGCGCGGCCGCGCGAGCAGCCCGGCGACCGCGGCCTCGACCTCCGGCGAGCCGGTGACGCAGACGAAGACGATCTCGCACGCGCCGCCCAGCGCCTCGAACGACTCGGCCTCGACGGCGCCGGCGGCGAGCAGGTCGGCGACGCGCTCGCGGTTGCGGTGGACGGTCAGGTGCAGCTCGTGGCCGCGGGCTCGCAGGTTCTTCGCCATGCCGTGGCCCATGAGGCCGCTGGCGCCGATGAAGCCGATACGCATGGTGGGTGTCGCTCCGTTGTGGACATTCGTGGGCACAATGCGGCACCGTGACGATGCCGCCCTCTCCCTCCCCCGACGCGCCGACGGTGGTCGCCCAGGCGCTGGAGGAGGACATCATCTTCGGCCGGATCCCGCCGGGCAGCCGGCTGGTCGAGGATCCGCTGATGGCGCGCTTCGGCGTCACGCGGCACTCGATCCGCCAGGCGCTGCTGGAGCTCGAGCGCGCCGGCGTCGTGGTGCGCGAGAAGAACAAGGGCGCCGCGGTGCGCCGTCTCGCGCCCGAGGAGGTCGAGCAGATCTACGAGGTGCGCGAGATGCTGGTGCGCCAGGCCGCGCTGCGCATCCCCCTGCCCGTGCCGCCGCAGGTGCTGGACGAACTGGTTCGCCTGCACGAGGCCTTCGCCGCGCATCGCCGGGCCGGCGCCTGGCGCGCGCTGCACGAGACGAACGACCGTTTCCACCTCACGCTCTTCGGCGCCTGCGGCAATCCGGTGCTGGTCGACCTGATCCGCCACGCGATGGCGCTCAGCCTGCCGGTGCGCGCCGGCGGCACCACCGACGCGACGCGCGCCGAGGCCTCCGAGCGCGAGCACGCGCTGATGATCGCGCTGCTGCAGGGCACCGACCGCTGGGCGCTGGCGCAGCTGTGCGTCGACCACCTGCAGCCGGCCAAGCGGCGCTACCTCGCCTCGCGCCTGGCCTGACATCTCACCAACGGTGATGGACCTGCGGGCGCGCGAAGCGCTCGTAGACCGTGGCCACCGCGTCCATGGTCTCGCGCGGCAGCGGCGGCAGGTCGGCCGCGGGCATGTTCTCGTCGACCTGCTCCGGCCGCCGGCCGCCCGGAATGGCGCAGGTGACGGCCTCGTTCATGAGGATCCAGCGCAGGGCGAACTGCGACATCGTCTGGCCCGCGGGCACCCAGGGCCGCAGCGCCTCCACCGCCTCGAGGCCCACCGCGTAGTCGAGCCCGGAGAAGGTCTCGCCGCGGTCGAAGGCCGCGCCCTCGCGGTTGAAGTTGCGGTGGTCGTCGGCCGCGAACGCGCTCTGCGCCGTGAGCCGCCCCGAGAGCATGCCGGAGGACAACGGCAGCCGCGCCAGGATGCCGACGCGGCGCGCCAGGGTCTCGCGGAACAGCAGCTCGGCCGGCCGCTGGCGGAAGAGGTTGTAGATGATCTGCACCGACTGCACGCCGGGGTATTCGATCGCCTTCAGCGCCTCCTCGACCTTCTCGACGCTGACGCCGTAGTGGCGCAGCTTGCCGGCGCGCACCAGGTCGTCGAGCACGCCGAAGACCTCGGGCATGTAGAAGACCGGCGTGGGCGGGCAGTGCAGCTGCAGCAGGTCGAGCGCCTCGGTCTCGAGGTTGACGAGGCTGCGCTCGACGAAGGCGGTGAGGTTGGCGCGGTCGTAGCCCTCGGCCACGTGCGGCGAGAGGCGCCGGCCGGCCTTGGTGGCGACGTGGAAGGATTCGCCGCGCTCCTTGCGCAGGCGCGCCAGCAGGCGCTCGCTGCGGCCGTCGCCGTAGACGTCGGCGGTGTCGAAGAAGTTGACGCCCCGGTCCAGCGCGCGGTGCAGCGTGGCCATCGCCGCCGCGTCGTCCGTGGCGCCCCAGGAGCCGCCGATCGCCCACGCGCCGAAGCTGACGGTGGACACCTTCCAGCCGGTGCGGCCGAGTTCTCGATAGTGCATGGCAAGTCGTCGTTCGAGTCGATTATCGATATTAACACCGTGATGGCCGAACACTCTCCAGGACGGAGTGCCGACCATGAGGAAGGATTATCGATTTCGCAGGGCGGAAACGATGCGAAGCAGCGTGCAAGCCCCCTACGGGTTATCGATTAATCAGTCCGCTTGATTTATCTATCCGGCTTGCCCATACTCCGCTCCCAGAACGCCGCCGACCGCGCGACGCCACCCCCGAGCAACCAGGAGACAAGCTCATGCGTTCCTTCGCCCTGCCCGCCCTCGCCACCGCGCTCGCCGCCGCCGCCCTCGGCACGGTCCAGAACGCCCGAGGCGCCGACCAGCCGGTGATCGGCCTGATCACCAAGACCGAGACCAACCCCTTTTTCGTGAAGATGAAGGAAGGCGCGACGCAGGCGGCCACCGCGAAGGGCGCGAAGCTGCTGTCGGCGGCCGGCAAGACCGACGGCGACAACGCCGGCCAGGTCACCGCGATCGAGAACATGGTCACCGCCGGCGCCAAGACCATCCTCATCACGGCGAGCGACTCCAAGGCCATCGTGCCCGCCATCAAGAAGGCACGCGCGGCGGGCGTGATGGTCATCGCCCTCGACAGCCCGCTCGACCCGGTCGACGCCACCGACGCCCTCTTCGCCACCAACAACTACACCGCGGGCGTGCTGATCGGCCAGTACGCCAAGGCCGCCCTCGGCGGCAAGCCGGCCAAGATCGTGACGCTCGACCTCTCGCCCGGCCCCGCCGTCGGCGCGCAGCGCCACAACGGCTTCATGAAGGGCTTCGGCCTCGCGGGCGCGCCGGACGCCAAGAGCAACCAGATCGGCAAGGCGCCCGAGATCGTCTGCTCGGGCGACACCTTCGGCGACCAGGCCAAGGGCCAGACCGCGATGGAGAACTGCCTGCAGAAGAATCCGGACGTGAACGTGGTCTACACGATCAACGAGCCCGCGGCCGCCGGCGCCTACACCGCGCTGCAGCACGCCGGCAAGGACAAGGGCGTGATCATCGTCTCCGTCGACGGCGGCTGCGCCGGCGTGAAGAACGTGCAGGCCGGCATCATCGCCGCGACCTCGCAGCAGTACCCGCTGAAGATGGCCTCCATGGGCGTCGAGGCCGGCGTCGAGTACGCCAAGAGCGGCAAGAAGGTCTCGGGCTACACCGACACCGGCGTGACCCTGATCAGCGACAAGCCCATGGCCGGCGTCACCAGCAAGGACTCCGCCTCCGGCCTGGCCACCTGCTGGGGCTGACCGTGCACTTCGCGTCGCCGTTCCACCATCCGCTCCGGAGCCGTGCCATGAACAAGTCCGCCCTCCCCGAGGCCGCCTCGGGCGCGCCGGTCGCCAAGACCAAGGGGCACATGCCCGCCGGTCTGAGCGTCGCCGTGCTCGGTCCCGTCATCGCGCTGCTGGTCGCCTGCATCTTCTTCACGACGCAGTCCGACCGCTTCCTGACCGGCGGCAACCTGTCGCTGATCGTGCAGCAGGTGGCGGTGGTGGGCGTGATCGCCATCGGCCAGACGCTGGTCATCCTCACCGCGGGCATCGACCTGTCCTGCGGCATGGTGATGGCCCTGGCCAGCATGGTGATGACCAAGCTCGCCAGCGAGAGCGGCGTGCCGCCCGCGCTGGCGGTGCTGATCGGCATCGGGGTCGCGGCCGGCTTCGGCCTGGTCAACGGCCTGCTCGTGACCAAGGTGCGGCTGCCCTCGTTCATCGTGACGCTGGGCACGCTCAACATCGCGTTCGCGGCGACGCAGCTCTACTCCAACTCGCAGACCATCACCGACCTGCCGCCCCTGCTCACCGGGCTGGGCGAGACCTTCCACGTCGGCGGCACGGCCGTCGCGTGGGGCACGGTGCTGATGCTGGCGCTGTACGGCCTCGCGTGGTTCCTGCTGCGCGAGACCGCCTCCGGCCGCCACGTCTACGCGGTGGGCAACAACCCCGAGGCCACGCGCCTGGTCGGCATCGCCACCCAGCGCGTGCTGCTCGGGGTCTACGTGATCGCGGGCGCGCTGTACGGCGTCGCGGCGCTGCTGTCGGTCGCGCGCACCGGCGTCGGCGACCCCAACGCGGGCCAGACCGAGAACCTCGACGCCATCACCGCGGTGGTGCTGGGCGGCACCAGCCTGTTCGGCGGGCGCGGCGTGGTGCTCGGCTCGCTGGTGGGCGCGCTGGTCGTCGGCGTGTTCCGCAACGGCCTCACGCTGATGGGCGTGTCCTCGATCTACCAGGTGCTGGTCACCGGCGTGCTGGTCATCCTCGCGGTGACGGCCGACCAACTCTCCAGAAAGGCTACCCGATGAACGCCGTCGCCTCTCCCAAGCTGGTCATGCAGGCCAAGGGCCTCGTCAAGCGCTACGGCTCGGTCACCGCGCTGGACGGCGCCGACTTCGAGCTGCGCGAGGGCGAGATCCTCGCGGTGATCGGCGACAACGGCGCGGGCAAGTCCTCGCTGATCAAGGCGCTCTCGGGCGCGACGATCCCCGACGAAGGCGAGATCCTCCTCGACGGCAGGCCGACGAAGTTCAGCGGCCCGATCGAGGCGCGCCGCGCGGGCATCGAGACCGTCTACCAGGACCTCGCCGTCGCGCCCGCGATGACCATCGCCGAGAACCTCTTCCTCGGCCGCGAACTGCGCCGCCCCGGCTGGCGCGGCAAGATGCTGCGCATGCTGGACAAGCGCCGCATGCTCGAGGAGAGCGTCGCGCGCCTGAACGAGCTCAAGGTGGGCATCCGCTCGATGACGCAGCCGCTCGAGACGCTGTCCGGCGGCCAGCGCCAGTGCGTGGCGGTGGCGCGCGCCGCGGCCTTCGCGAGCCACGTCGTCATCCTCGACGAGCCCACCGCGGCGCTCGGCGTGAAGGAAGGCGGCATGGTGCTGGAGCTGATCCGACGCGTGCGCGACCGCGGCCTCGCCGTCGTGCTGATCTCGCACAACATGCCGCACGTGTTCGAGGTCGCCGACCGCATCCACGTCGCGCGCCTGGGCAAGCGCGGCGCGGTGCTGAACCCGAAGGTGGTCAGCATGAGCGACACCGTCGCCGTGATGACCGGCGCCCTCAAGCCGGAGAGCCTCCCGCCCGAGGCGCTGGCGCATTGAACCCCCGTCACGTGTCGCACGCTCCGCACGCGACGCGCACACCCGACGCCCGGCTGCGCCCGCGCGGCTCCAGCCAGGGCGGCCTGCGGCAGTACAACGAGCGCGTCGTGCTGCAGGCGGTGCGCCTGCACGGCGCGCTGCCGAGTGCCGACATCGCCCGCCTGACCGGGCTCACCGCGCAGACGGTCTCGATGATCACCAAGCGGCTGATCGAGGAGGGCCTGCTGCGCAAGGGCGATCCCGTGCGCGGCAAGGTGGGCCAGCCCTCGATCCCGCTCTCGCTCGATCCCGAGGGCGCGTACGCGGTGGGCATCAAGATCGGCCGGCGCCGGCTCGACACCCAGCTCGTCGACTTCACCGGCCACGCGCGCGCCAGCTGGGCGCTGGACTACGCCTTCCCCGACCCCGACCAGGTGCTGGCCGAGATCGGCCGCCGCTTCACCGCCATCCGCCGCAAGCTGGGCGCCGAGGCGCGCACGCGCGTCGTCGGGGTCGGCCTCGCCGCGCCGCTCACGATGGACCGCTGGCAGGCGCTGCTGGGCGTCGCGCCCTCGGCCGCCGAACGCTGGGCCGGCGTCGACCCGGGCGACGCCGTGCGCGCGCTCTGCGACTGGCCCGTCGACGCCATGAAGGACACCGCGGCCGCCTGCGTCGCGGAGCTCGTCGCCGGCCGCGGCCGCGACCTGCACAGCTTCCTCTACGTCTTCGTCGACACCTTCATCGGCGGCGGCATCGTCATCGACGGCCGGCTGCGCGGCGGCGTCTCGGGCAACGCCGGCGCCATCGGCTCGATGCCGCTGGGCATGGCCTCCGAGGCGCGCGGGGCGGCGCCGCAGCTGCTCAGCGTCGCCTCGCTGCACACGCTCGAGCAGGCCTGGGCCACGGCCGGCCTGCAGCCGCCGGGCACCGCGTCGCCGCGCGTGCTGGACGAGCCCTGGCGCCCCATCACCCGACGCTGGATCGACGACGCCGCCACCGCCGTGGCGCAGGTCATCAGCAGCGCCGCCTGCCTGCTCGACCTCGAGGGCGTGATCGTCGACGGCGCCGTCGACCGCGGCCTGCTCGCCGCGCTGCTGGACGCCATCCACGCCGCGATGGCGCGCTACGACTGGCAGGGCGTGCGCGAGCCGCAGGTGCTGCCCGGCACCATCGGCGCCGATGCCGGCTCGCTGGGCGGGGCGCTGCTGCCGCTGCACGCCAACTTCGCGCCGGATCGCGATCTCTTCATCAAGGAAGAGGTCTAGCGGCGAGGTCGGGGACCGGCCTCCGGCCCGTCCTCTTGTCCAATCGGGCGCCCGTGTCGGACACGGGGACAGGCCGGAGGCCAGTCCCCGACGCCGCCGCCGAGCCATTCACGTCGGGAATTCTCGATCGTCGCGGAACGTTGGTTCAGTCGGCCATGCGGTGACCGATAGTCCGGGGGAGCCTCCTCCGACCATGACTGCCGCGACGCCGTTCCATGCTTCATCGACGCTCGCCGCCGCGGCCGCCTGGCTGCTGGGCAGCGGCGTGGCCGTGGCCGCGTTCGCCCGCGGCGCGCCGATCGAGGGCCTGGGCGCCCTCGCACTCGGCGGCCTCGCCGCGCTGCAGTCGCGCCGCCTCGCCCGCGCCCGGCGCGCGCTCGCCGAGGAGGCCGCGCGCCGGCGCGCGGTGGAGGAACGCGTGCCCGCCATCCTCGACCACCTGCCCGCGCGCATCTCGCAGTTCGACCGCGAGCAGCGCGTCGTCTACGCCAACCGCTTCTGCGGCGAGGTGCACGGCCTCGCGCCCGAGGCCCTGGTGGGCCGCTCCCTGCGCGAGGTGCGGGGCGAGCGCGAGTACGCGGCGCTCGAGCCGCTCATCGCCCGCGCCCTCGCGGGCGAGCACGTGCGCCACGAACACGCCCTGCAGGTCGGCGACGAAACCCGTCACTTCCGCCAGGACTACGTGCCCGACCCCGCCGCCGACGGCACGCCGCGCGGCTTCTTCGCGATCTCCTTCGAGATCACCGACTTCCGCCGCGCCGAGGAAGCGGCGCGCGCGAGCGAGCGCCGCCTGCGCGACATCGCCGACAACCTGCCCGCGCTCATCGCCTACATCGACCCCGCGCTGCACCTGCAGTTCGCCAACCGGACGATGGGCGAGTGGATGGGCGTGCCCGTGGCCACGCTGCTCGGGCGCCACGTCCGCGAGCTCTGGCCGCCCGAGGTCGCCGCCGCGCGCATGCCGCAGCTGCAGCGCGCGCTCGCGGGCGAGACGGCGAGCTTCGAGGCGCCGCTGGGGCCCGATCGCCATACCCACGTCACCTACCTGCCCGACCGCCGCGCCGACGGTCGCGTCGCCGGCGTCTATGCGCTCGTCAACGACGTCACCGACATGAAGCGCGTCGAGCGCGAGCTCGAGCGGCTCTCGCGCAGCGACCCGCTCACCGGGCTGCCGAACCGCCGCGAGTTCGAGGAGCGCCTCGCCGACGCGCTCGCGCGCCGCGCCGCCGCGCCCGAGCCGATGGCGCTGCTCTTCGTCGACATCGACCGCTTCAAGTCCGTCAACGACGGCCACGGACACGCTGCCGGCGACGAGGTGCTGCGCCACGTCGCGCGGGCGCTGCGCCAGGCGGCCGGCGCCGGCGACGTGGTCGCGCGGCTGGCGGGCGACGAATTCGTGGCGCTGCTCGTGGCGCCGCTCGACGCGGCACGCGCGGCCGAGGTCGCCGAGGGCGCGCTGGCGCGGGTACGGCAGGCCGTGTCCTTCGACGGGACGGTGATCCGGGTGAGCACCAGCATCGGCATCGCGCTCCTGGAGGCGGCCGACGGGCCCGCGCCCGCCGCGGGCACGCTGCTGGCGCGCGCCGACGCGGCGCTCTACGCCGCGAAGGCGGCCGGGCGTGATACCTGGCGAATGGAGCGCGTCACGGGCTGAGAGCCGGGTCAGGACAGCAACGCCTTCGCCGCCTCGATGCGCAGCGCGAGCGGCACCGACGGGTCGTTCATGACGGACGCGAGGAACTCGCGGGGATCCGCCGTTCCCGGCGGCGCGGCCGCCAGGGTCGGCGATGCCACCGCAGGCACCGCCTCGGCGACCTGCCGCTCCGCCCCCGCGAACTCCTCGGGCGTGACGGAACGCAGCGGCCGCAGCAGCGCGGCCTGCCCTTCCTCGTTCGGCTCGACGTCGAGCCAGGGTGCGTCCTCGAACATCGCCACGAGATCGGGCGCGACGAAGGCCGACCAGCGATCGTCGCCGGGCAGCGCCGCCGGCACGCGCGGCGTCGCGTCGTCCCACGGGTAGGCCTTCGCGTCGACCTGCCTGCGCGCGAGCGCGGCCAGCCAGCGCTCCTCGAAGGCGCCGAGCAGCGCGAGCCCCTGCTCGCGGACCACCGGCTCGCGCAGCGAGAACCAGAGCTGCAGGCCTTCACCCGACACGGCGATGGCCGGCGCGGGCCAGCCCAGCTCCGCCTGCACGCCGTGGTACACGCGGCTGAGCGCCGACCAGTCCAGCGGTCGCCTCAGTTCGAGGATGAGCGCCCGCGTCCGTCCCGCGGGGACGGCATGGGCGGGCGGCGGGCCCAGGTACAGGCGTTCGAGCTCGGAAGACAGGCGACTCATGGCAGGACGACGGTGGCCGGACGAAGTTGCCCCACTCTACTGCCGGCGCACCCGATGGCGAGATGGGCGCACCGAAGATGCGCGACGTCGCGGGCCCGGAAACGAATCGAGGCCCCGCAGGGCCTCGATCTTCATTCATTCGGTGGGGTGGCTAATGGGACTCGAACCCACGACAACCAGAATCACAATCTGGGACTCTACCAACTGAGCTATAGCCACCACTGGAGCCCGAAATCATAACACGGTTTCAGGCTCGTCCGATCATCAGTTCGGCGAGGACGCCGCGGTGGCCGCGCGCGCGACCTGCGCCTCGTCGACCTTGGTCTTGTAGCGGGTCTTCAGCGACTCGTAGACGGCCTGGGTCTCGGCTTCGTCGTAGGCCTGGTCGATCTGGGCCTTGGCCTGCGGGTTCAGCGGGTCGTCGGCCTTGCGCGGCAGGTCCTTGACGACGCGCAGGACGGCGTAGCCGCCGTCGGGCAGCGCGACACCGGCGACGGCCGCACCCTTGGTGATGTCGGCCTTGAGCGCCGCCTCGACGACCGGGCGCGGCGTGTCGGCCGGCGTGCTGGCCATGCGGCTCACGGTGGCGGCGAGCGGCAGCGCGAGCTTGGGATCCTTGCGGGCGGCCTCGACGCGCGCCTCGCCGTCCTTCCGGGCGGCCGCGGCGACGAGCTGCTTGCGCACCGCGTCGACGACCTGGTCGTGCACCTCGGTCAGAGGGCGCGTGCGCTCCGGGTGGTACTCGACGACGCGGGCCGAGACGAGCTGGCTGTTGCCGGTGTCGATGGCCTCGGTGTTGTGCTTCTTCTGCACGCTGTCGGACGCGAAGATCGCGTCGAGCAGGCGCGGCGAGGCGAGCGGGCCGGTGGCGCCCTGCGCGGGCTTGCGCTGCACCGTCGCGGTCTGCGGGGCGAGCGTGTAGGCGGCACTGCCGTCCTCGACCTTGGCAGGGAGCTTGTTCGGCTCCTCGAACACGACGTTGGTGAACTTGTCGGCGCCGGAGGCGAAGGCCTTCTGCGCGAGCTGGGTGCGCAGGGTGTCCTCGATCTGCGGGCGCACCTCGTCGAACGGGCGAATGGTGCCGCCGCGCAGCCCCGTCATCTCGATGATGTGGAAGCCCTGGGGGGTACGCACCAGGTCGCTGACCTGGCCTTCCTTCAGCGCGAACAGCGCCTTGCCGAACTCGGGGGTCGGCGCGCTCTTCAGGCTCATGAAGTCGAGGTCGCCGCCCTGCGCCTTGGTGCCGGCGTCGTCGGACTCCTTCTTCGCGACGTCCGCGAAGCTCGCCGGGTTCTTGCGCACCTCGGCGAGGAGGGCCTCGGCCCTGGCCTTCGCCTTGGCGACCTCGGCCGCGGGCGCCTCCTGCGCGACGCTCACCTGGATGTGGCTCGCGCGGCGCTCCTCGACCACGCCGAACTGCTTCTGGTTGTTCTCGTAGTACTTCTTGACGTCGTCGGGGTTGGGCGTCATCTGCGCCTTCAGCGCGTCGATGCCGAACACGACGTACTCGATCTTCGCCTCTTCCGGCGTCTTGAACTCGGCCGCGTGCGCCTTGTCCTCGTAGTAGGCCTTGAGCTGCGCGTCGGTGGGCGTGATCTGCGCGGCGTAGTCCTTGGTGTCGATGTGCTGCCACTGGATCTCGCGCTGGCCGAACAGCGCGTCCATGCCGGCCTTGCTGGCGACCGCGGGCACGAGGCCGCTCTGCGTCACGCCCGCCAGCGCCTGGTTCTGGCCGAGCTGCTGGCGGATCTGATCGAGGAACGCATCCGGCGAGGTGCCCTGCGCCTGCAGGATGAGCTTGAACTGGTCGAGGCCCATCGCGCGGATCTGCGCGTACTGCGGGTCGTTCTTGAACGTGTTGACCGCGCGGTCGGGGCTGGCCGTCAGGTCCTGGCGCGCCTCGGCGACGCGCAGCACCTCCTCGCGGATCAGGCTCTCGAGCGAGGCGCGCTTGGCGGCGGGCGAGTCGAGCAGCCGGGAGTCGGCCTGCGGGTTGCGGCGCCGCAGGTTGTCGACGTTTTGACGCTGGCGGGCGTCCCAGTCGGCGCGCGAGATGTCCTTGCCGTCGACGGACGCGACGGCCTCGGTGTGCTCCTTGAAGAGGTTGTACGCGCCGCCGCCGCCTGCAAGGGCGAACACGACGAGCACGACCCCCATCACGACCTGGATGACGCGGTTATTCGAGCGGACGAAATCGAACATCAAGAGCCTCTCGGGCGGGCTGAACGGATCAGAAACGACAAAGGCGAACCGGGGTTCGCCTGACGGGTTCATCGCGAGCGGGCCGGCATCGCGGCCCGGGAATCGGGTGGTGGGTGCTGACGGGCTCGAACCGCCGACCTACGCCGTGTAAGGGCGCTGCTCTACCAACTGAGCTAAGCACCCGTCGATGCGCACTGTACCGCGGGCCGCATGACTGGCGACACGCACGGCACGGATCTCAGTTGACCGCGTCCTTCAGGCCCTTGCCGGGACGGAACTTGGGCACCTTGGCGGACTTGATCTTGATGGGTTCGTTCGTGCGCGGGTTGCGGCCCGTGCGGGCGGCCCGCTTGGTGACGGCGAAGGTGCCGAAACCGACGATCGACACGCTGCCGCCCTTCTTGAGGGTGGTCTTCACGCCGCCGATGACCGCTTCCAGCGCGCGGGTCGCGGCGGCCTTGGAAATGTCCGCCTGGCGGGCGATGTGTTCGATCAGTTCAGACTTGTTCACGAAGGAACCCCCTCTAGCGGATGCGCTGGAACATGTTGGAAAGCGCGGCCTGCTGCGAGCCGCAGGCACCGCCGGACGCCCGGCGATGCGACGAAAGATTACAGACCTTGTGGCCTGACGGTGTCAAGCGAGGACGCGATTCTATTCGTATTCGTTACATCCCCTCGAGGGGGCGCTCGGGGCCAACCCTAGGCGACTTGCGCAAGCGCGGCCGGGCCTCGCTCAGCGCGCCTTGGCCCGGATCTCGGGCAGCGCCTTCTGCAGGTAGTAGACCATCGACCAGATGGTCAGCACCGCCGCGATGCGCAGCAGCCAGGTGCCCCACGCCTGCGTGTCGATCAGGCCGAACAGCAGGCCGTCGAAGAGCAGGAACGGGATCGCCACCATCTGCATGGTCGTCTTCCACTTGCCGAGCATGTGCACGGCCACGCTCTTCGAGGCGCCGATCTGCGCCATCCATTCGCGCAGCGACGAGATGGCGATCTCGCGGCCGATGATGACCAGCGCCAGCAGCGCGCCGCACCGCTGCAGCCAGACCAGCACCAGCAGCGACGCGCACACCAGGAACTTGTCGGCCACCGGATCGAGGAAGGCGCCGAAGGCCGAGGTCTGGTTGAGGCGGCGCGCCAGGAAGCCGTCGGCCCAGTCGGTGAGCGCCGTCACCACGAACAGCACCGTCGCCACCACGTTCTGCGTCATCGGCTGCAGCGGCAGGTAGAACACACCGACGATGAGCGGGATCGCGACGATGCGAGCCCAGGTCAGGAGGGTGGGGATGGTGAAGAACATGGAAAGGATTATGGGCCCCCACGGTCGCTGGCGCTCCCTGCCCCCCGCGGGGGCCGGCCGCTTCGTCGCGGGCGGAGCCCGTCCTCGCTCCCTTGAACTTCCGGGTTCTGCATGCGCGGCAGCGCCGGGCAGTTCCTGTCCCTCTCAGTCGAGCACGCGCGGCTTGAAGCGCCGCTCGTGGTCGAAGAGGAAGACCTCGGTGAACCGCCAGGGGTGCGGCACGTGACGCGCGTCGCCGAAGGGCGCGGCGCGGCGCACGGCGTCGATGGCGATCTGGATGGTGTCCTGCGCGTCCTCGTCGGTCGGCCTGCGCGTGACGACGATGTTGCGGACGCTGCCGTCCGCGTTCACCTCGATCTCGAGGATGGGGATGGCGAGCAGCGGGTTCACCGCCGGCGTGGTGTAGCTGATGGACGGGTTGAGCGCGACGAGGCGCGACGCGATCTGCAGCTTGTACTCGTCGGCGGTCTGCGCGGGGCGGCCGTACGGGACGGCGGGCGTGGTGGGCGTCGCGGTCACGGGCGGCCTCGGGTGGGTGTCGGCGTCGGGCGGCAGGGGCGAGTGGCACGCGGCCAGCGCGAGCGCGGCGCAGGCGGCCGCGGGGCGCGCGCGCCGCAAGGAGTCAATGAAGGGCACGGTAGATTTCCTCGGCGAGGGTTCGTGAGATGCCGTCGACGGCCATGAGCTCCTCGACGCTCGCGGCGCCGACGCCGCGCACGCCGCCGAAGCGCTGCAGCAGCTTGGCGCGCCGCTTGGCGCCGATGCCGGGGATCTCCTCGAGCCGGCTGCCGCCCGTGCGCACGCTCGCGCGCTTGGCCCGCATGCCGGTGATGGCGAAGCGGTGCGCCTCGTCGCGGATCTGGGCGACCAGCATCAGCGCCGCCGAGTCCGGCGGCAGCGTGAGCTTGTCGCGGCCGTCGGCGAAGACGAGCTCCTCCAGGCCGACCTTGCGTCCCTCGCCCTTCTCGACGCCGACGATGCGCGAGAGGTCGAGCCCGAGCTGCTCGAACACCTCGCGCGCCATCGAGACCTGGCCGCGACCGCCGTCCACCAGCACGAGGTCGGGCATGCGCGCGCTCGACGCGCGGCGCGAGGCGGGCCCCTCGTCCGCGGGCGCGGCCGCGCCGTCGGCGCTGCCCTCGCCCTCGGCGGTCAGCGGCGCGCCGGTCAGCGGATCGGCCTGCGCCTCGGCCGCCTCGCCCGCGGCCTCGGGCGACTGCGCGGCCGCGGCATCGATGCGCGCGTCGGCGGCGGAGTCGGGCTGCACGTCGGCGGCGGCGGTCGTGGCGGCGGTCGTGGCGGGCGCGACGCCGAAGCGCGCGTAGCGCCGCGTCAGCACCTGGCGCATCGCGGCGTAGTCGTCGCCGCCGGTGATGCCGGTGATGTTGAAGCGGCGGTACTGGCCGCTCTGCATCTTGTGGCCCTCGTAGACCACGCACGAGGCCTGCGTCGCCTCGCCCGCCGTGTGGCTGATGTCGAAGCATTCGATCCGCAGCGTGTCGAGGTCGTCCGGCGCGAGGTCGATCGCGTCGGCCAGCGCGCGCGTGCGCTCGCGCTGCGAGCCCTCCTCGGCGAGCAGGCGGCCGAGGGCGATCTCGCAGCCCTTCTCGCACATCTCGAGCCAGATGCGGCGCTGCTCGCGCGGGTTGTGCTGCGCGGTGATCCGCAGCCCGGTCTGCTGCGACAACGCCTCGACCAGCGACTTCGACACCGCATGGCTCAGCACCCACTGCGGCGGCGGCGGCGAGTTGAGGTAGTGCTGCGCGATGAAGGCCTCGAGCACGCGCACCGCCGGATCGAGCGGCGCCCGCGGCGCGGCGTCGTCGGCCTCGGCGAGGTCGTCGTCGCCGAGGTCCACCGCCGTCGCGTCCTCGACGTGCGCGGGAAAGTAGGCGCGGTCGCCGAGGTGGCGGCCGCCGCGCACCATCGCCAGGTTGACGCAGGCGCGGCCGCCCTGCACGCGCACGGCGAGGATGTCGACGTCCTTGTCGCGCGCCGACAGGCTGCTCTCGTCCATCGACTGCTGGTGCAGCACCCGCGCGAGCGCCGCGATGCGGTTGCGCACCTCGGCCGCGCGCTCGAACTCGAGCACCTCGGCGTGCGCCATCATCGTCGCCTGGAGCTCGTCCATCACCGTCTTGTGGTCGCCGAGCAGGAAGCGCTCGGCGTCGCGCACGTCGCGCGCATAGTCCTCGGCCGAGACCAGGCCCACGCACGGCCCCGAGCAGCGCTGGATCTGGTAGAGCAGGCAGGGGCGCGAGCGGTTGGCGTAGACGGTGTCCTCGCAGGTGCGCAGGCGGAACACCTTCTGGATCAGCTGGATCGTCTCCTTGACGGCCCATGCGCCCGGATAGGGCCCGAAGTACTTGTGGCGGCGGTCGACCGCGCCGCGGTAGTAGGCCACGCGCGGGAACGGGTGCGTCACCAGGCGCAGGTAGGGGTAGCTCTTGTCGTCGCGGAACAGGATGTTGAACTTGGGGTTCAACGTCTTGATCAGGTTGTTCTCGAGCAGCAGCGCCTCGGCCTCGGTGCGCACGACCGTGGTCTCGAGCCGCGCGATGCGGCCGATCATGTGGCCGATGCGCGTGCCGCCGTGGTCCTTCTGGAAGTAGCTCGAGACGCGGCGCTTGAGGTTGCGCGCCTTGCCGACGTAGAGCACGGTGCCGGCGACGTCGAAGTAGCGATAGACGCCGGGCGTGGTGGGCAGCGCGGCGACCTCGGCCAGCAGCCGCTCGCGCGCGGCGCGCGCGGCGTCGACGGCGGCGCGGTCGGCCTCCTCGGCGGCGCGCGCGACCCGGTCCTCGGACGCCTCCCCGGCGATGCGCGCGGCGACCTCCTCGCGCGAACCGAGCTGCGCCGAGGTGACGGGGCCGGCGGTCAGGCCGTCGCCCGCGTCGGCGGCCTTGCGACGGCGGGCGGTGGATGCGTTCGCGGGAACGGGGGACTTGGGGGCGGACATCAGCCCCTCATTGTGCCGTTGCCGATAATCCCGCGATGTCCGCGCCGCGTGTCTCCCGCCCGTCCGAGCTGCCCGCCCTGCGCTGGGACGTGTTCTGCCGCGTCGTCGACAACTTCGGCGACATCGGCGTGTGCTGGCGGCTCGCGCGCGGGCTCGCGCGGCGCGGCCACGCGGTGCGGCTGTGGACGGACGACGCGACGGCGCTGCGCTGGATGGCGCCCGCCGGCGAGCCCGGCGTGGCGGTCGGCACGTGGACGGGCGCGACCCGGTTCCCGCCGCCGGGCGACGTGGTCGTGGAGGCCTTCGGCTGCGATCCGCCGCCCGAATTCATCGGCGCGATGGCCGCAGCCGCGCCCACGCCCGCGTGGATCAACCTGGAATACCTGAGCGCCGAGGACTACGTCGAGCGCAGCCACGGCCTCGCCTCGCCGCGCATGGCCGAGCCCGGCCGCGGGCTGCGCAAGTGGTTCTTCTACCCGGGCTTCGCGCCGGGCACGGGCGGGCTGCTGCGCGAGCCCGGCCTCGAGGCGGCGCAGGCCGCGTTCGACCGCGGCGCGTGGCTGGCCGCGCAGGGTCTCGCGCTGCGGCCCGGCGAGCGCCTCGTGAGCCTGTTCTGCTATCCGGGCGCGCCGGTCGGGCGCCTGCTGGATTCCCTGGCCGGCGACGGCCGGCCCACGCTGCTCGCCACCGCGCCCGGCGCCGCCACCGCCGCCGTGCACGACGCCCTGCCCCCCGGCGGCGCCTTGCGCCAGCACGCGATGCCCTGGCTCACGCAGGACGACTTCGACCGCCAGCTGTGGGCGAGCGAGCTCAACTTCGTGCGCGGCGAGGACTCCTGGGTGCGCGCCCACTGGGCCGGCCGCCCTTTCGTCTGGCAGGCCTACCCGCAGGACGACGGCGCGCACGGCGCCAAGGTCGAGGCCTTCCTGGCGCGCGCGCTCGACGGCGCCGGCGCCGCGGCCGCCGCCCACCTGCGCACCTGGACGCGCGCCTGGAACGCCCTGGCGGACGACCCCGTCGACCTGCCGCCCTGGACGCCGTCGGCCCTCGCCGCCACCGGCGAGGCCCTGCGCGGCTGGCGTGCGGCATTGCTCGGGCAAGCGGACCTCGTCACGTCCCTCCTCGCATTCGTCGGGCGAAAACGGTAGAATCAACGGCTTTGCGTTACATCAGCGGCGGGAAATGGATTTTTCCGGCTGCGCGAGCCGTGACCCCGGGGCCCCAAGCCCCTGGTGCTCGATCCCACACCCGTAACGCCCGCTGACCGGTCCGCCCTTTGCGCGAGACCAGAACCCAGGAACTACGCGCCATGAAAATCGCTCAGGAAATCCGCGCCGGCAACGTCATCATGCAGGGCAAGGACCCGATGGTCGTGCTGAAGACCGAATACAGCCGCGGTGGCCGCAACGCCGCCACCGTCCGCATGAAGATGAAGAACCTGCTCAACGGTTCGGGCGCGGAAGTCGTCTTCAAGGCCGACGACAAGATGGACCAGATCGTCCTCGACAAGAAGGACTGCACCTACTCCTACTTCGCCGACCCGATGTACGTCTTCATGGACGCCGAATACAACCAGTTCGAGGTCGAGGCCGAGAACATGGGCGACGCCATCAGCTACCTCGAGGACAACATGCCGGTGGAAGTCGTCTTCTACGACGGCAAGGCGATCTCGGTCGAACTGCCGACCAGCGTCGTGCGCGAGATCACCACCGAGCCGGCCGTCAAGGGCGACACCTCGGGCAAGGTCATGAAGCCCGCGAAGACCGCGACCGGCTTCGAGATCGCCGTGCCGCTGTTCGTCGAGTCCGGCGACAAGATCGAGATCGACACCCGCACGCACGAGTACCGCAAGCGCGTCTGAGCGCGCGACGAGCTCGGCGCATCGCGCCCCAGGCGCCTCGGCTCACCGGCCGCAGGCGCCTTTTTCGTTCCCGATGAACCGCCCTTCCGCCGCCATCGTCCCCGCCGAGATCGACTTCGGCGACCCGGCCGCGCCCGCCGCGCCGGCCTTCGACGACGTGTACCACGCGCGCAGCGGCGCCTTCGCGCAGGCGGCGCACGTCTTCCTCGCCGGCAACGGCCTGCCGGAGCGCTGGCGCGGGCGCGAGGCGTTCACGATCCTCGAGACCGGCTTCGGGCTCGGCAACAACTTCCTCGCCACCTGGGCCGCCTGGCGCGCCGACCCGCGGCGCGCCGCGCGGCTGCGCTTCGTCAGCGTCGAGCTGCACCCGCCGCGGGCCGCCGACCTGCAACGCGCGCTCGCCGGCTCCCCCGAGCCCGCGCTCGCGCAAGCCCTGTGCGACGCGTGGCCGCCGCTCACGCCCGACTTCCACCGACTCGCCTTCGACGCCGGCCGCGTGGAGTTGCTGCTGCTGTTCGGCGACGCCCAGGCGCGGCTGCGCGACCTCGTCGCGTCGGTCGACGCCGTCTACCTCGACGGCTTCGCGCCCGCGAAGAACCCCGCCATGTGGGCACCGGGCGTCTTCAAGTCGCTCGCCCGCCTGGCCGCGCCGGGCGCGACGGCCGCGACCTGGAGCGCCGCGCGCGCCGTGCGCGACGGCCTGGCCCAGGCGGGCTTCGCCTGGGAGCGCGCGGACGGGGCGGGCGGCAAGCGCGACATCACGGTGGCCCGCTACGCACCGCGCGCCGCGCCGCGCCGGCCCGAGGCGCGCACCGGCGACGCGCGCGTGCGCACGGTCGCCATCGTCGGCGGCGGACTCGCGGGCGCGGCGTGCGCCGATGCATTGGCGCGCGAGGGGCTCGCCTGCGTCGTGCTCGATCGCCACGAGGCACCGGCGAGCGAGGCCTCGGGCAACGCCGCCGGCCTGTACCACGGCGTCTTCCATCCCGACGACGGCGTGCACGCGCGCGCGCACCGCGCGGCGGCGCTGATGGCGCGGCCGGCCTACGCCGCGGCGATGGCCGCCGGCGTGCCGGGCCGCGGCGACGGCCTGCTGCGCCTCGAACCGGGGCTCGCCGACGTCGCGCCGCTGGCAACCCGCCTCGCGCGAAGCGGCCTGCCTCCGGCCTACGTCGAGGCCTGGGCGCCGGCGCAGGTGCAGGCCGCCGGCGGGCCGGCCTGCGCTGCCTGGTTCTATCCCGGCGGCGGCTGGATCTCGCCCGCGGCGCTGGTGCGCCACTGGCTGTCCCGCGCGGGCATCGACTGGCGCGGCGGAGCGGCGCTCGTGCGCCTGGAGCGCGTCGCCCTCGACGGCGCGCCGCGCTGGCGCCTGTTCGGGCGCGACGACGCCGTGCTCGCCGAGGCCGACGCGGTGGTCTTCGCCAACGCCGCCGGCGCGACCGCCGCCTGGGCGCGCGCGCACGACGCGATCGACGGCACGCGCCCCGCGGGCGAGGCGTGGATCGCACCGCTCGCCGCGAGCCGCGGCCAGGTGAGCCTCGTGGCCGCGGGCACGCCGGGCCTGCGCGCGCCGACGCTGCCCATCGCCGGCGCCGGCTACGCGCTCGCGCTGCCCGACGGCGCGGCGATGTGCGGCGCCACCCTCTCCGGCGACGACGACCCCGCGCCCCGCCTGGCCGACCACATCCACAACCTCGGCCAGCTCGCTGCGGTGACGGGCACGGCGCGCGCGAGCGACGACACGGTGCGCGCGCTGGTGGACGCCGGCGCGGTGACCGGCCGCGTGGGCTGGCGCGCCAACACCGCCGACCGGCTCCCCATGATCGGCGCCGTGCCCCGCGAACCGGACGCGGCGCCGCCCGACCAGCCGCGCCGCTGGCCGCGCGTGCCGGGCCTCTTCGTCTGCGCGGGCCTCGGCTCGCGCGGGCTCACGTGGGCGCCGCTGGCGGGACGGCTGATCGCCTCGTGGATCGTCGACGCGCCCTACCCGGTGCCGGCCGACCTGGTCGATGCGCTCGATCCGGCACGCTTCGCCACGCGGCGCGTGCGGCGCCACGCCAGGGTGGGGCCTGCGGCCTGAGCCGCGACCTCAGTACGTGAGGGTCTTCACGCCTTCGGGCGTGCCGAGCAGGCACACGTCGGCGCCGTGCTTCGCGAAGATGCCGACGCAGACCACGCCGGGCCATTGGTTGATCTCGGCCTCCATGGCCGCGGGGTCGGTGATGGCGAGTCCGCGCACGTCGACGATGGGGTTGCCGTTGTCGGTCGTGCAGCCGGCGCGCACGCTCGCCTGGCCGCCGATCGCCGCGAAGCGCCGGATCACCTGCGGCACGGCCATGGGGATGACCTCGACGGGCAGCGGGAACCTGCCCAGCACGTCGACGCGCTTGGACGCATCGGCGATGCACACGAAGCGCGCCGCCAGGTCGGCGACGATCTTCTCGCGCGTGAGCGCGGCGCCGCCGCCCTTGATCATGCAGCCGCGGCCGTCGATCTCGTCGGCGCCGTCGACGTAGACGTCGAGCCCCGTCACCTCGCCGGCCTCCAGCACGCGAATGCCGTGCGCGCGCAGGCGCTCGGTGCTCTGCACGGAGCTCGAGACCGCGCCGGCCACGCGCACCGGCATCGCCGCGAGCGCGTCGATGAAGTGGTTCACGGTCGAGCCGGTGCCCACCCCGACGATGCTGCCGGGCTGCACGTAGGCGATCGCCGCCTGCCCGACCTGGGCCTTGAGTTCGTCTTGCGTCATGCCGCGATTATCCGCGCGCCGTCGGGGACAATGAGGGCCGTTCTCCTTCGCGCCTGACTGCCTTCCCGATGTCGCTCGTCCCCTACGCCCTCACCCGCCCGTTCCTGTTCGGCCTCGACCCCGAGCAGGCCCACGAGCTGACGCTCGACGCGATCGCGCGGCTGCAGAACACGCCGCTGCAGTGCCTGTGGGCGCAGGCGCGCGTGAGCGACCCGGTGACGGTCGCGGGCCTGCGCTTTCCCAACCGCATCGGCCTGGCCGCGGGCCTGGACAAGAACGGCCGCTGCATCGACGGGCTCGGCGCCATGGGCTTCGGCTTCATCGAGGTCGGCACCGTCACGCCGAAGGGCCAGCCGGGCAACCCGAAGCCGCGCATGTTCCGCCTGCCGCAAGCCGACGCGCTCATCAACCGGCTCGGCTTCAACAACCTCGGGCTCGACGCCTTCCTCGCCAACGTGAGGCGCGCGCGCAGCTTCCGCGCCGCGGGCGGCGTGCTGGGCCTGAACATCGGCAAGAACGCGGCGACGCCGATCGAGAACGCGACCGACGACTACCTCGCCGGGCTGGCGGGCGTCTACCCGCACGCGGACTACGTCACCGTCAACATCTCCAGCCCCAACACCAGGAACCTGCGCGCGCTGCAGTCCGACGAAGCGCTCGACGCGCTGCTGGGCGCGCTCGTGGCGCGCCGCGCGGAGCTCGCGCGGCTGCAGGGCCGCCAGGTGCCCATGTTCCTCAAGATCGCGCCGGACCTCGACGAGGCGCAGGTGCAGGTCATCGCCGCGACCCTGAAGCGCCACGGGCTCGACGGCGTGATCGCGACCAACACGACGATCTCGCGCGACGCGGTGAAGGGCCTGCCGCACGCCGAGGAGGCCGGCGGCCTCTCGGGCCGGCCGGTGCTGGTTGCGAGCAACGCGGTGATCCGCCAGTTGCGCTCGGCGCTCGGCCCGGGCTTCCCCATCGTCGGCGTGGGCGGCGTGCTGAGCGGCGAGGACGCGCGCTCCAAGATCGACGCGGGCGCCGACCTCGTGCAGGTCTACACGGGGCTCATCTACAAGGGCCCGCCACTCGTGCGCGACGCCGCGCTCGCCCTGCGGCGATGACCGACGAGGAATTCGAGCGCGCCCGCCGCGCCAACGCGCGCGCGGGCCAGGTGCTGGTCGCGCTGCTCGTCGCCTGGGGCACGGCGTATCTCTGGTTGCTGCGGCCCGCGGTCAACGCCTTCACCGTCGCGCACGCCGGCATCACGCTCGGCGTGCTGCACCTGGTGCCCGTCCTCGCGCCGGTGGCGTGGCTGGGGTTCCGCCTCAGGAAGAAGTACCCGGCGCCGGTACGGCCCGAGTAGCCGCCGCCGCAGGGGACTGGCCTTCGACCAGTCCCCACCCCGGGCTCAGTGGATCTGCACGCCGGTCTTCGCCTGCACCTCGTCGCGCGTCACGCCCGGCGCCAGCTCGACGAGCTTCAGCCCTTGCGGCGTGATGTCGAGCACGCACAGGTCGGTGATGATGCGGTTGATCACGCCCACGCCGGTCAGCGGCAGCGTGCACTTGGGGATGATCTTGAGGTCGGTCGTGCCGTCCTTCTTGGTGGCGACGTGCTCCATCAGCACGATGACGCGGCCGACGCCGGCCACCAGGTCCATCGCGCCGCCCATGCCCTTGACCATCTTGCCCGGGATCATCCAGTTCGCCAGGTCGCCGAACTCGCTGACCTGCATGGCGCCCAGGATCGCGAGGTTGATCTTGCCGCCGCGGATCATGCCGAAGGAGTCGGCGCTGGAGAAGATGCTCGAGCCGGGCAGCGTGGTCACGGTCTGCTTGCCGGCGTTGATCATGTCGGCGTCGACCTCGTCCTCGGTCGGGAACGGGCCGATGCCCAGCAGGCCGTTCTCGCTCTGCAGCCACACCTCCATGCCCGCGGGCACGTGGTTGGCGACCAGCGTGGGCAGGCCGATGCCCAGGTTCACGTAGAAGCCGTCCTGCAGTTCCTGCGCCGCGCGCGCGGCCATCTCGTCTCGGTTCCAAGCCATTGCGTGTTGCTCCGAATATCAGTTCGTGTTCAGGACTTGCGGATCGTGCGCTGCTCGATGCGCTTCTCGGGCGTCTCGTTGAGCACGATGCGGTGCACGAAGATGCCGGGCAGGTGGATGTTGTCCGGGTCGAGCTCGCCGGTCTCGACGATCTTCTCGACCTCGACGATGGTGGTCTTGCCGGCCTGCGCGACGTTGGGGTTGAAGTTGCGCGCGGTCTTGCGGAACAGCAGGTTGCCGGACTTGTCGGCGACCCAGGCCTTGACCAGCGAGACCTCGGGGTTCAGCGAGCGCTCCATCACGTACTGCTGGCCGTCGAACTCGCGCACGTCCTTGCCCTCGGCGACGATGGTGCCGACGCCGGTCTTGGTGAAGAACGCCGGGATGCCGGCGCCGCCGGCGCGCAGCTTCTCGGCCAGCGTGCCCTGCGGCGTGAACTCGAGCTGCAGTTCGCCCGCGAGGTACTGGCGCTCGAACTCCTTGTTCTCGCCGACGTAGCTCGAGATCATCTTGCTGATCTGGCGCGTCTCGAGCAGCTTGCCGAGGCCGAAGCCGTCGACGCCCGCGTTGTTGGAGATCACCGTGAGGCCCTTCACGCCCGAATCGCGCAGCGCATCGATCAGGGCCTCGGGGATGCCGCACAGGCCGAAGCCGCCGACGGCCATCAGCTGGCCGTCCTTGACGACGCCTTGCAGCGCCGCGGCGGCGCTCGGGTAGACCTTGTTCATGCCTGCATGTCTCCAGGGGAAGTGGGAATCCGGGGCACCGCGCGGGGGCGCAGCGAGGCCACGAGCGTACTCCTTCTCCCTTGTCGGAGTCGTTACGTAGAATTGATTACATGGACGTCGCCGCCCTCCAGAGCCTGCACGACGAGATCTTCGCGCCGTGGGTGCGCGAGCTCGGCCTGCGCGTGCGCACGGCCACCGACGACGGCGTCACGCTCGCGCTGCCGGTGGCGCCGCGCCACGTGCACGGCGGCGGCGTCGTGTGCGGCCAGACGCTGATGGCCGCAGCCGACACCGCGCTGGTGCTCGCGATCAGCCGCAGGCTGGGCGGCTTCCGCCCGCAGACCACCGTGCAGCTCCAGACCAGCTTCCTGCGCCCGGTCGGCCAGGACGTGTCCGAGGTCGCGGTCGAGGCGCGCGTGCTGCGCGCGGGCCGCAACCTGGTCTTCGGCGAAGTGCACCTGCGCCTTCCCGACGGCACCCTGGCCGCCCACGCGACCAGCACGAGCGCGCTGTTGTGAGCCCGCCGCTGCCGCCGCCCGCCCCGCGCTCGGGCGACATCCACCTGCCGCCGCCCGCGAGCGTCGCCGAGGCGCTCGCGCGCGCGGCCGACCTGCGCGCCGGCTTCGACTACCGCATGGCGTTCGAGCTCGCGCCCATCGGCCTCGTGCTCTCGCGCAAGCGCCTGATGATCGACTGCAACCGGGCGGTGCTCGCGATGTTCGGCGCCGAGCGCGAGCAGTTGATCGGCCAGTCCTTCCGCGTGCTCTATCCGACGCAGGGCGAGTTCGAGCGCACCGGCGAACGCATCGTCGCCAGCCTCGACGCCGACGGCCGCTACGCCGACGAGCGCGTGATGCGCCGCGTCGACGGCGAGCTGTTCTGGTGCCACGTGTGCGGCCAGTCGCTCGATCCGCAGGATCCGCACGCCGCGGGCATCTGGAGCTTCGAGGACCTCTCCTCGCGGCGCTCGCTCAAGCAGGAGTTCACCGCGCGCGAGCGCGAGATCGCCGCGCTGCTGATCGAGGGCCTCACGAGCAAGCTGGTGGGCAAGCGCCTGGGCATCAGCCCACGCACCGTCGACGTCTATCGCGCGCGCCTGATGCGCAAGGTCGGCGCGGCCACCACCGCGGAGCTCGTGCACAAGCTGCTGAGCGGCGGGCAAGGCTGAGCGCCGGAGTTCCACTCCGAAGAGTGGTTAGCTGCGCGATGCGCGGCCTTGGACACATCCCGTTTCCCCGCGGACCAGCAGCTTCTCCCGGCACGCCCGTTGCCAGTCCTTGCCGCACCCGAGCCGGCGAGAGAGAGACGCCACGCACGGGACACGATCGCGCAACACGCGCTTCACGTGCGGCGCCCGTCTTGCCGACGGGCCTTGCCGGCGACGCGTGCGGGCGCGGGTTCGATCCCCCAACCTGATCCGAGAAGACACCATGAGACTGCTCACCACCCTGACCCTCGCCGCCTCCACAGCGCTCGCCCTCACCGCCTGCGGCGGCGGCGGCAGCGGCGACATCGGCGACCAGCTGAACCTGAGCTCGCCGTCGGCGCGGCTCGTCAACGCGATGCCCGCCGGCCCCGCCCTGCAGCTGTACCGCAACGCCGACCTGCAGACCGACGCCGGCACGCCGACCTATGAGCAGTCCTCGAAGTACTTCGAGACGGTGACCGCGACCTCGACCTGGTCCGTGCGCGACGCGAGCACCGGCCTGCAGATCGGCTCGACCAGCGTGGCCGCCGCGGGCTCGACGCGCTATACGCTGATCGCGTTCCCCAACACGACGACCGGCGCCGACCTCGTGCAGATCTCCGACCCCTTCGACGTCGGCATCACGGCCGACAGCGCGCGCGTGCGCGTCGTCAACGGCTCGCCCAACTCGAGCACCTTCGACGTCTACATGACCGCGCCCGGCGTCGACCTCAACACCGTCTCGCCCACGCTCGCCTCCATCGCCTACGAGCAATCCATGCCCGCCTCGGGATCGGACTCCTACAGCTTCCCGGGCGCGACGTACGAGCTGCGCCTGACGCTGGCGGGCACCAAGACCGTCTTCTTCGACGGCACGTTCAGTGCGGCGTCCAACGACGACATCCTGCTGATGACGCTGCCCAACTCGGACGTGCCGGGCGACGTGAAGGTGCTGGACATCCCCTCGGCGAACGACGAGCAGAACTCCGAGATCCTCAACGACCTCTGAGCGCACCGGGCGACTCCGAAGCACGCAAGCTGGAGCTGGAGTGCGCAGTGCGCAGGGTCGCGCCGCGAGCACGGCCCTCGAAGCACGAGCGGCTAGACTTCGGGCGGTGCGCGCGCGGGTGCGCGCCGCCCCTCGCCATGCACATCGCCTTCGAATCCCCCCGCCAGGCCGACGTCGTCGCCCTGATCGACGAGCTCGACGCCTACCAGCGCCCGCTCTACCCGGCCGAGAGCCACCACGGCATCGACATCGACCAGCTGGACGCGCCGCACGTGCTGTTCGCCGTCGCGCGCGACGGCGAGGGCCGCGCGGTGGCCTGCGGCGCGATCGTGCTGGGGACCGGCTTCGGCGAGCTCAAGCGCATGTACGTGAAGCCCGCGCTGCGCGGGCGCGGCCTGGCCGGCCGCCTGCTGCGCGCGCTGGAGGACGCCGCCGCCACGCGCGGCTGCGCCGCATTCGCGCTCGAGACCGGCACCCTGCAGCCCGAGGCCATCCGGCTGTACGAGCGCGCGGGCTACGTCGCGTGCGGGCCCTTCGGCGACTACCGCCCCGACCCGAACAGCGTGTTCATGCGCAAGGGCGCCGGCTGAGCTGGCGCCCGTCTCACGCGCAGGCGGCGCGCAGGTCGTCCGGCAGCGGCACGGTCTTCTTGTTCGGGAAATCGAGCCACACGAGCGTGGCGCCGCCGTCGGCCGCGACCCGCTCGGGGCTGTCCGCCATCGCGAGCGTGAAGTAGGTGTCGATGCTCTTGGTGCCGGGCGCGGCCACGAAGTGGCGCGCGAGCAGCTCGCCCGGGAATTCGATCTGCTGCCGGAAGTTGCAGAACCCGTTCGCCATCACCGGCCCCACGCCCGCGGGGTTGGGTTCGGCGCCGAAGCGCGCGAGCCAGTCGATGCGCAGGATCTCGAAGTAACGGAAGTAGACCGTGTTGTTGACGTGGCCCATCGCGTCGAGATCGCCCCAGCGGACGGGGATGCGCATCTCGTGGACCAGCTTCAGGCCGTCCGGCAGGTCGAAGCGCATCCGGCCTAGATCCCGAAGCCGTCGTCGGCCTGCAGGACCGCGCCGTTGATGAAGTGGCTCTCGTTGGCGCACAGCATCAGCAGCGCGCTGTCCAGGTCGTGCGGCTTGCCGACGCGCTTGCGCGGCATCATCTGGATCAGCTTCTGGCCGGCCTCGGTCGACCAGTGGTGGTGGTTGATCTCGGTGTCGATGTAGCCAGGGCACAGCGCGTTGACGTTGATGTCGTAGCGGCCCCATTCGAGCGCCATCGCGCGCGTCATGTGGATCACCGACGCCTTGCTCATCGCGTAGATGCCGATCTGCGACAGCGGGCGCAGCCCGGCCATCGAGGCGACGTTGACGATGCGGCCACCGGTATAGGTGCCCGGCGCGGCGCCGCGGGCGCGCGCGATCATGCGCTTGGCGACCTCCTGGGCGACGAAGAACGCGCCGCGCGCGTTGACGTCGAACACGTAGTCGAAGTCCTCCGGCGAGACGTCGGTGAGCTTCTGCGTGGTGCTGACGCCGGAGTTGTTGACGAGGATGTCGATCACGCCCATCTCGGTCTCGGCGTGGGCGACGGCCGACTTGATGCTGTCGGGGTCGGTGACGTCGAGCTCGACCACGTGCGCATCGCCGCCGTTGGCCTCGATTTCCGCGCGCAGCGTCTTGAGTCGCTCCATGCGGCGCGCCGCCAGCACGACCCCTGCGCCGGACTCCGCCAGCGTGCGCGCGAACTGCGCGCCCAGGCCGCTGGACGCTCCCGTGACGAGCGCCACCCGGCCCGCCAGATCGATCTTCATTCCCATGGTGGTGTGTCCTGTTTTTCGAGTCGACAAACCATACCACGCACCTAAAATAGAACGATCGTGCTTTTTCTAGACCGCCGGCCCTTAGAATGCCTGCCGACCGGCCCGCCGCGGGCCCCGGATTCCTCCCTTTTGTGAAAGCCGCCCATGACCCCGCAAGAAATCCTCGCCCAGTACGGCCCGCGCGAATCGATGGAGTACGACGTCGTGATCGTGGGCGCCGGGCCCGCCGGCCTGGCGACGGCGATCCGCCTCAAGCAGCTCGCGGCCGAGGCCGGCAAGGACGTCTCCGTGGTCGTGCTCGAGAAGGGCTCGGAGCCGGGCGCGCACATCCTCTCGGGCGCGGTGATGGACCCGAAGGCGATCAACGAGCTGCTGCCGAACTGGCAGGCCGACGGCGCGCCGCTGAAGCAGCCGGTCACCGGCGACGAGTTCCTCTTCCTCTCGGAGACCGGCGCCCGCGGCGTGCCCGAGTGGCTGATGCCCTACCCGTTCCACAACCATGGCAACTACGTCATCTCGCTGAGCGACGTGGTCAAGTGGCTGGCGCAGCAGGCCGAGGCGCTGGGCGTCGAGATCTTCCCCGGCTTCGCCGCGGCGGAGGTGCTCCACGACGACAAGGGCGCCGTCAGGGGCGTGGCCACCGGCAACATGGGCGTCGGCAAGGACGGCGAGCCGACCGACGGCTTCCAGCTGGGCATGGAGCTGCTCGGCAAGTACACGGTCTTCGCGGAGGGCGCCCGCGGCCATCTGGGCAAGCAGCTGCTCGCGAAGTTCAGGCTGCAGGAGGGCCGCGACGCGCAGAGCTGGGCCATCGGCATCAAGGAGCTGTGGGAGGTGCCCGCCGACAAGGCCAAGCCCGGCCACGTGCTGCACACGGCCGGCTGGCCGATGACCGACGCCTTCGGCGGCGGCTTCCTCTACCACCTGGCCGACAACAAGGTCACGCTCGGCTTCGTCATCGGCCTCGACTACGAGAACCCGTGGCTGAGCCCTTTCGAGGAGATGCAGCGCTGGAAGACGCACCCCGCGGTGCGTGCCCACATCGAGGGCGGCAAGCGCATCTCGTACGGTGCGCGCGCGATCAACAACGGCGGCCTGCAGGCCCTGCCGAAGATGGTGTTCCCGGGCGGCGCGCTGGTCGGCTGCGACGCCGGCACGCTGGACGCCGCGCGCATCAAGGGCAGCCACGCCGCGATCAAGAGCGGCATGCTGTGCGCCGAGGCCGCGTTCGCGGCGCTGCAGGCCGGCCGCTGGGGCGACGAACTCTCGGCCTACCCCGCGGCCTTCGAGCAGAGCTGGCTGCACAAGGAACTGCAGCGCACGAAGAACTTCAAGCTGTGGTTCAAGAAGGGCAAGCTGCTGGGCAACGTGATGACCGGCGTCGAGCAGTGGCTGATGCCCAGGCTGGGGATGCCCATCCCGCCCTGGACCCTGCACAACGCCAAGCAGGACAACGAGCAGCTGCGCCCGGCGTCCGGGATGCCGAAGATCGCCTACCCCAAGCCGGACAACAAGCTCACCTTCGATCGCCTGAGCTCGGTCTTCGTGAGCAACACCAACCACGCGGAAGACCAGCCCTCGCACCTCACGCTCAAGGATGCGGGCGTGCCGGTGAAGGTCAACCTGGCCACCTACGCGGGGCCGGAGAGCCGCTACTGCCCCGCCGGCGTCTACGAGTTCGTCAAGGCCGAAGACGGCGCCGACCGGCTGCAGATCAACGCGCAGAACTGCGTGCACTGCAAGACCTGCGACATCAAGGATCCGACGCAGAACATCGTCTGGGTGACGCCCGAGGGCGGCGGCGGCCCGAACTACTCGGGCATGTGAGCGTGGCGCGCCCGCGCCCGTGAGGGCGCGGCGGCCTTGGCCCGCGGCGGCGGGCCCGGCGAGCCGGGCGCGGATGCGCCGTACGGTCTCCCCTCAGGTACCGATGCGGAAGATCTTCGCGACGCTCGGCACGCCGTTCGCGTCGAACACGAACAGCATGTAGTAGCCCGGAGGCGCGATGCCGGCCTTGCCCGGCGTCTTCAGCTTCACCGTCGTGCCCGTCTGGGTGAAGGTCATGTCCTGGAAGCGCTGGTTCTCGTTGAAGTTGTGCGTGACCACGCCGGTGCGGATCAGCGTCACGCGCGAGACCTGCGTTCCCGTGGACACGGAGACGTTGAAGGACGCGTTCCAGCCCAGCACGTCCGGCGCGCTGACGATGGCCGGGCGCGGCGCCGGGTTGCCGCTGCCATCCTTCAGGTACAGGTACGGCGGGTAGTAGATCTCGGCGTTGAGGTTGGTGACCGGGCCCGGATCGCCGCCGCCGCCGGTCATGACCGTGGCATCGGGCAGCAGCATGGAACTGGAGTGGTACAGGCGCGGGATCGTCGCCGTGGCCATGTCGCTCCAGGCGCCCGACGTCGGGTTCCACATCTCGGAGACGTACCACTCGTCGCCGTTGAGCGTGTTGCCCTTCTGGCCGCCGCCGTTCACCCACACCTGGCCGTCGGCCAGCAGGGTGGCGTTGCCGTACGAGCGCAGGCGCGTCTCGGCGCCGGTGGCCGTCACGACCGGCTTGGTGCCGTTGAGGTTGATGGTCACGGTCTGCTGGCGCGACCGCACGGCGAGGATCTTGCCCTGGTCGTACATCACCGCCTGCATGCGCGCGTCCAGCGCCTTGGGCGCGGTGACGGCGTACTTGGTCAGCGTCCCGGTGCCGGCGGTGTCCATCTTGTAGAGCGAGCCGGTGGTGGTCATCAGGAACACGTTGCCCTGGGGCGCCACCCAGGCGCGCGGGTAGTACCAGGCCTGGCTGACGGAGCCGAAGGCGTCGTCGCTGTCGGCGCCGGTGAGCGCGTGCCAGCCGGTGGTCTTGTTCCAGAGCTCGGGCGTCGTCGCGTAGCTGGCGGGCGAGCTGGCCTTGGCGGCCGGGGCGGCGGCCGCGCGCTTCGGGGCGACGATGTCGTCGTTGTCGCCGCCCTGGTCGCCGATCGGGCGATCCATGCGCCCGCCGAGCGCGAGCTGCTGGCCGTCCGTGAGCGTCAGCAGCGTCGGGTACCAGCGGCGCCAGCCCATGGCCGGCTCGCCCAGCATGGTGTCCTGGGTCGTGCTGTAGCGGTTGACGTCCGCGACGCCCCAGCCGTTCACGTTCTGCACCATCGTCGTGCCGCCGATGATCAGCACGTCGCCGGTGTCCGGCAACAGTGACTGGCCCGCGCAGAAGATGTTGGTGCCGGTCACCTGGGGCAGCACCTCGAAGGCGCCGCTGCCCGTGCCCTGCGTCGGGTCCCACACCGCGTAGTGCAGGCCGCCGCCCTGGAGGCCGGTGATGTCGCTGCCGTAGAACAGCACGCGGCCGGTCGGCAGCAGCACCTGGTGGATCGGCATCAGCGGCAGCGAGACCACCGGCCCGAACACGCCCTTGGTCTGCGCGTCCGGCACGCCCGTGGGGATGAACCCCGGCGCCGCGGAGGCGTTCGCCGCGAACGACGCGACGTGGCGGCGGCCATCGTCGACGGCGGCGGCGACCGTCGCGCCGTCGTCGGAATCCTCCTCGACGCTGCTGGCGCTGGCGCGGATCGTGTCGCCGGCGCTGCCGCCGCCGCAGGCGACGAGCACGGCCGCGAACAGCACGGAAAGGCGACGGGCGGAATACGGGGTCTTCGTCATGCAGGCCTCCGGGGACGGGATGAGGTGTGTGTGGACGGGGGGATGCTGCCGGGGCGGGGACGAGCGGACACGCGCACGCCAGCCGGCGCGCGGGACGGCGGCGATGCCGCACGGTCTCGGTTCATGCTCCTCTCCCCTGTTTCTCGGGTCGCGCAGGGCGACCCGGCCCTCGAGCCGGCCGTGGTCGGCAGCCGGCGCATCGGTCGCGGCCCGCCTCGCGGGCAGGCCTGCTCGATGCCGTGGGGAGGGTACGCGGGGCGGGCGGGAAGCGTCAATGCGGACCGACCCGTCGAACAAGGGGGGTCTAGCCCGGCCCCGGCGCTCGGGAGCCCTCCGTCACAGGGGTTCGACCGTGACTTCCACCAAGGGCGCGTTGCCCGAGCCCCCGCGGATCACGCCGCGCAGGGGTGCCACGTCGGCGTAGTCCCGACCCCAGGCGAGCGTCACGTGGTCGGCGCCGACGGCGACGTCGTTGGTGGGATCGAGCGCCAGCCAGCCGAAGGGCGGGCACCAGACGGCCGCCCAGGCGTGCGAGGCATCGGCGCCGACCAGGCGCGGCTGGCCGGGCGGCGGACGGGTGAGGAGGTAGCCGCTCACGTAGCGCGCGGCCAGCCCCAGCGAGCGGCAGGCGCCGATGAGGACGTGGGCGAAGTCCTGGCAGACGCCGTGGCGCAGTGCCAGC
>Ga0209051_1000811_pt1 | contig 32543 bp, 24 predicted proteins | sample AraplaCvi_mMS_r2_2_FD_184286 | JGI IMG/M metagenome (GOLD analysis project Ga0209051, IMG submission 184286) | Arabidopsis root microbial communities from North Carolina, USA - plate scrape MF_Cvi_mMS_r2 (SPAdes) (version 2) | ecosystem: Host-associated > Plants > Roots > Endosphere | place...
TGACTCGGACGGCGTCGTTGGCCCGGTCGCCGACGTCGGCGTCGGACTCGGACTCGGCCTTGACGTAGGTGCCGATGCCGCCGTTCCAGAACAGGTCGACGGGCGCCTGCAGGATCGCCTTCATCAAGGCGGGCGGCGTCATCTCCTCGACGTCGTCCTCGAGGCCGAGCGCCTCGCGAACCTGCGGACTGATCGGGATCGACTTGTGTTCCCTGCTGTATACGCCGCCGCCCTCGCTGATCAGGCTGCGGTCGTAGTCGTCCCAGCTGGAGCGCGGCAACGCGAACATCCGCTCCCGTTCCGCCCACGAGGTCGCCGCGTCGGGGTTCGGGTCGAGGAACACGTGGCGGTGGTCGAACGCGGCGACGAGGCGAATGTGCTTGGACAGCAACATGCCGTTGCCGAACACGTCACCGCTCATGTCGCCCACCCCGACGACCGTGAAGTCCTCGGTCTGCGTGTCGACGCCCATCTCGCGGAAGTGTCGCTTCACCGACTCCCACGCGCCCTTGGCGGTGATGCCCATCGCCTTGTGGTCGTAACCGACCGACCCACCGGAGGCGAAGGCGTCGCCGAGCCAGAAGCCGTACGACTTGGCGACGTCGTTGGCGATGTCGGAGAACGTCGCGGTGCCCTTGTCGGCGGCGACGACGAGATAGGCGTCGTCGCCGTCGCGTCGCACCACACCCGCCGGGGTGGTGACGGCACCGGTGGCGGTGTCGACGTTGTCGGTGACGTCCAGCAGGCCGGAGATGAACAGCCGGTAGCAGGCGACGCCCTCGTCTCGGAACGTCTCGCGGTCGGCGGCGGCGTCACCGGTGGGCGCAGGCGGGTTCTTCACCACGAAGCCGCCCTTGGCGCCGACGGGCACGATGACGGCGTTCTTGACGGCCTGCGCCTTGACCAGCCCGAGGATCTCGGTGCGGAAGTCCTCCCGGCGGTCCGACCAGCGGAGGCCGCCGCGGGCGACGTTCCCGAACCGCAGGTGAACGCCCTCGACCCGCGGTGAGTACACGAAGATCTCGTATTTCGGTCGCGGCAAGGGCAATTCGTCGATGAGTCCCGGATTCACCTTGATCGACAGCACGTCCTGGCTGCGCGCTGAGGCAGGGCTGGTGACGAAGTAGTTGGTGCGCAGCGTCGCCTGGATCATCGAGGCGAACGCGCGCAGCACCCGGTCGGTGTCGAGGCTGACCAATGCGTCGATGCCGACCGCGACCGCGGTGGCCGCCGCCGACGCGTCGCGCTTCTTCTCCCCCGACTCCGACTGCGCGTCATCCGGATCGAAGAGCGCCTCGAACAGTTCGACGAGGGCGCGAGCCGTCGCCGGGTTGTCGTTGACGACCGTCTCGATGTGGGACTGACTGTAGGGAAAACCCGCCTGCCGCAAGTACTTTGCGTAGCTGCGGAGCACGGTGACCTGCTGCCACGTCAGGCCGGCCCGCATGACCAGTTCGTTGAAGCGGTCGATCTCCACGCGGCCGTGCCAGATGGCGGTGACCGTGTCGGCGAACCGCATGGCGGTGGCTTCGCGTTCGACGGCGTCGTCTTCCTCGCGGATCGACTTCTGTGGCGAGATCTTGAACTGGTAGATCCACACCGGCATGCCGTCGGCACGGTTGACGTAGAACGGGCGCTCCTCGAGCACGACGACGCCCATGCACTGCAGCATCGGCAACAGCACGCTCAGCGACGCCGATCGGCCGGCGAGGTACCAGGTGAGGTTGGCGGGCTGCCCCTCCCCGCCGTCGGCGAAGACGAGCTTGACCGAATTGTCTTGCAGCTGTTCGATGATCGCGATGTCACCGATGGCGTCGTGCGGAGTGAACGCCTGCCGGTAGACCTCGGGAAACGCCGCCGCGTAGTGCTCGGCGTCGGCGCGGGAAATGGCGCCCGTTGGGACCGCCCCCATTAACCGGTCACCCCAGGTGCGGGCCGCCTCGGTCAACAGATTCTGGATCCTGCTTTCGGCCTCGACGGACGTGTCGACGTCTTCTGGCTTGCTGTCGTCGGGCAGCCGAACGGTGAAGTGCACCACCGCCCAGGGCGATTCGCTGACCCGCGCGGTGTACTCGAGGCTCTCGCCACCCAGCTCGCGGACCAGGATGTCCTGCATCTCCAGGCGGACCACCGTGGTGTAGCGATCACGTGGCAGGTACACCAGGCAGGACACGAAGTGGGACAGCTGGTCGGTCCGCAGGAACAGCAGCGCCCGACGCCGCGAGCCGAGATCCACCACCGCGTTGGCCATGTCCAACAGTTGCTGGGCACTGAGCGAGAACAGCTCGGACCGCGGGATCGTCTGGATGATGTCCAACGTCAGCGGACCCGGGTGGTTGTTGTCGCCGTGCGACAGCGCCAACGCCTCCCTGACGCGGCGCGAGATCAGCGGGATCTCCAGGACGTTCGAATTGGACGCGGCAACGGTGAACAACCCGACGAACCGATGCTCGACGGCGGCGTCCTCGCCGGGCAGCGTCTCGCGGACCACCACGATGTGGGGGTGGGCGCCGTAGCGCAGGTAGCTCGGCATGGTCGCCTGCGCCAGCACCAACAGGTCGTCCTGCTCGGTCAGCTGCGGCAACACGTCGGTACGCAGCCGCAGCACGCCGAGCCGACTGGCCGGGTCGACGGTCGCCGCCCCGTCCTGCACCGAGCAGCGCTGGTAACCGAGCAGCACGAAGTGTCCGTCGGCGAGCCAACGCAACAGCGCCGCCACGTCGCGACGGTCATACGACGGGAAGTGGCCCTTGCGGTCGGAGTCCAACTGGCTTGCCAACACGACCAACGCAGCGTCCAGCGCCGCCGAGTCGAGTTCCACCTGCCGGGCGTCGTCGAGCACGCTGGGCAGAAGCTTGACGGCTTCGGCGACAGCCTTGGGATCCGCCGTCGGCGAGAGCTGGACGTGAATCCAGGTCTCGTCGACGCCGTCCCTCGGGGCGTCGGGCGCGTTGACGGGGTGGACGTCCACCAGTCCCCCCGCTGGATCGCGGCGGACGCGGAACACCGGGTTCATGATCGCGGTGTACGCGACGCCGAGACGATGCAGGAGCACCGTCACGGTGTCGGTCAGCATCGCGCTCTGGTCGGTGACGATCTGGATCGCGGGGCCGATTCCGCTGGGGTCGTCGGACGCGTGCACCACGACCTTCGTGTCGCCGGTGGCACGCTGATGCCCGACCATCTCGTGGGCTGCGAGCAGTGCCGGGGACACGGCGCGCCCGGTGACGTCGACTGGCATCGTCAGCGCGGCGTCCACGGCGGGCGCGTCACCCTGCGGACTTTGGTGGGTCGCGACATACGCCTCGGCGATGGAACTGCCGGGAGCCGTGTCGATCACCGCCGATCCGTCGCTGCGTTGTCTTCCTGGAACACCAGGATTCACCGTCGTCATACCGAACGCTCCTGCCTCACGCGCGTGCCGTCCGCCGTTGGATGTGGTCGCCGAAGCGGCCAAGTGGCCCGCGGATTCGACACTAGTTGTCCGTGGTGTCGACGCGGTTCAACCCCGTCAGATCAGTCGCGAGTCAGCCTGCGGTGGGTAACCCGGTGCGGGCGAGCCGCATCCGCACCCAACCGCGAGAGCTTGTTCTCCTCGTAACCGCCGAAGTTGCCCTCGAACCAGAACCACTTGGCCTCGTTGTCGTCGTCGCCCTCCCACGCCAGGATGTGCGTGCAGGTGCGGTCGAGGAACCAGCGGTCGTGCGAGATGACCACCGCGCAGCCGGGGAACTGCTGAAGCGCGTTCTCCAGTGAGCTGAGGGTTTCGATGTCCAGGTCGTTGGTCGGCTCGTCGAGCAGGATCAGGTTGCCGCCCTCCTTGAGGGTCAGCGCGAGGTTCAACCGGTTGCGCTCACCACCGGAGAGCACCCCGGCCGGCTTCTGCTGATCGGGGCCCTTGAAGCCGAACGCGGACACGTACGCACGCGACGGCACCTCGTTCTGCCCGACCTCGATGTAGTCGAGTCCGTCGGAGACGACCTCCCAGACGTTCTTCTTCGGGTCGATGCCGCCACGGTTCTGGTCGACGTAGCTGAGCTTGACGGTCTCGCCGACCTTGACGATCCCGCTGTCGGGCTCCTCGAGGCCGACGATGGTCTTGAACAGCGTGGTCTTGCCGACACCGTTGGGTCCGATGACGCCGACGATGCCGTTGCGGGGCAGCGTGAAGGACAGATCCTTGATCAGGATGCGCCCGTCGAAGCCCTTGTCGAGGTGGTCGACCTCCACGACGATGTTGCCCAACCGCGGGCCCGTCGGGATCTGGATCTCCTCGAAGTCGAGCTTGCGCGTCTTCTCCGCCTCCGAAGCCATCTCCTCGTATCGGCTCAGGCGGGCCTTGTTCTTGGCTTGGCGGGCCTTGGCGCCGGAGCGCACCCACGCCAACTCCTCGACCAACCGCTTCTGCAGCTTCTGGTCCTTGCGACCCTGAACGGCGAGCCGCTCGGCCTTCTTCTCCAGGTAGGTCGAGTAGTTGCCCTCGTAGGGGTAGGCACGGCCGCGGTCCAGCTCGAGGATCCACTCCGCCACGTTGTCGAGGAAGTACCGGTCGTGGGTGACGGCGAGGATGGCGCCCTTGTAGTCGGCGAGGTGCCGCTCCAGCCACAGCACGCTTTCGGCGTCGAGGTGGTTGGTGGGCTCGTCGAGGAGGAGCAGGTCGGGCTCGGACAACAGCAGCTTGCAGAGCGCGACGCGGCGCTTCTCACCACCGGAGAGGTGGGTGACCGGCTCGTCGGGCGGCGGACAGCGCAGCGCGTCCATCGCCTGCTCGAGCTTGGAGTCCAGATCCCACGCGTCGGCCGCGTCGAGCTCCTCCTGCAGCTGGCCCATTTCTTCCATGAGCTCGTCGGTGTAGTCGGTGGCCATCAGCTCGGCCACCTCGTTGTACCGGGCGAGCTTCGCCTTGATCGGCACGCCCTCCTCGACGTTCTCGCGAACGGTCTTGGACTCGTCGAGCTGCGGCTCCTGCATGAGGATGCCGACGGAGGCCCCGGTGGCGAGGAACGCGTCACCGTTGTTGGCCTTGTCCAAGCCGGCCATGATCTTCAGGACGCTCGACTTACCAGCGCCGTTGGGACCGACGACGCCGATCTTGGCTCCGGGGAGGAAGTTCAGCGTGACGTCGTCCAAGATGACCTTGTCACCGTGCGCCTTGCGGACCTTCTTCATCGTGTAGATGAACTCAGCCATGCTTTGGGTAGTGCCTTTCCGGTCTGCGGGTATCGCTCAGCTGACCATCCTAGGCGCGACGGCTTGCGGCTACGCCGTCAGTGGCAGGGCCTCGCCTTCGATCGGGCTCTCGTCGGCGTCGGCGGGGTCCTCGTCGGTCGTCGCCTCGGCACTCGGCTCCACCTCGTCCTCCGTACGCTTGCGTTGCTCGATGCGCACCGTGGCGCGCGTCAGATCGGGCCCAACGGCGGTGGCTCGAACCTCGACCGACGACCGCCGGTTGCCTTCCTTGTCCTCGTACTCGCTGGTGTAGACGGTGCCCACCACGACAACCGGATCGCCCTTGATCAGCACGCCACTGACGCCGTCGACCACCCGGCCCCAGCAGTTCACGTTGACGAACAGGGAGTTGCCCGCCTCCCAGTTGCCTTCGGCCGTGCGACGGCGCGAGTTGCTGGCGACGCGGAACTTGTACACCTGCTGATCGCCGACCCGGCGGAGGATCGGATCGGTGACGATGGTTCCGACCATGTGAAACGGGGTCTCGAACATTGCGCTTCCCTTCATCGGTTCTTCCCTCGGCAGCCCCATGTCGTGCTGCCCGAGACCATTCACCGTCCGACCCCCGACACCGGGAGCTGACGACGGGCGAGCGGGCGGGTGCCTGTGGATGAAGTGGGGACTGTGGATGGAGGGAGACGACCGTCAGCGGATCAGCGGACCGAGGTCGGCCGTTCGAGTGCGCTCGTCAGACCCATAGACGGTCGAGGTCGGCGACGGTCGTGACGAAAGTGTGCGCGGCGAACAACTTGTCAGTGAGAAAGGCATGGGTGTTCTGGTCTCGGTCGGCGCAGGCGTCACGCAGGACGACTATCTGGTAGTCGAGGTCCATTGCTTCGCGCACCGTGGTCAGGACGACGCCGCTGGTACTGATTCCGGCGAGGATGAGTGTCGTGATCTCGCCAGCGCGTAGCTGATGGTCGAGGTCGGTTGTGGAGAACGCGCCGACGCGGGTCTTGCGGACGCCGACGTCGCCAGGTTGGGGGTTGAGCCGGGCGTGAATCTGAGTGTCGGGGGCGTCGACGTCCAGAGCCGGCTGTCGCGGTCCGCCCGTCATTGCCGCAAAGACGCTGCGCTCGGGGATCGCGGCGAGGTCGGCCTGGGTGAACGCCACGCGAACCCAGCCGATCCGACCGCCACGAGCGCGGACGTTGTCGACCGCCGAGGTGACCCGCTCGAGCAGCGACTCTCCGTCGGATAACTGGGCGACGATTCCGTTCTGATAATCCATCACGAGCAGCGCGGTGCGGCGCGGGTCGAGTGCGGGTGCGTCAGGCATGTGTTGGTCCTCTCGGGCGAAGCGTTGACTGCGAATTCTGAGGGCTCAAGCCGTTGGTGCGGCGCCGCACTGGATCAGCCTGCTGAGGTTGATCTGGTCCTTGGTGCACAACGTCGCCGTGCCGCCGCTTACCACTGGCGGCAGTGAGGCCTTGTTGCCGTCGAGGACGGTTCCTGGGCTGGTGGACACGGTCCCTCGATCCGCGGACCGGATGGTGGGAGCCGTCGGTGACGCGCTGTAGGCGTGATCGGGTGGCGCCAGCGGTACGCTCACCGTGGAGACCACGATCGCTATGGCGGCGAGAAACTTCAGTTGGGCATTCATGATTCGTCTCCCCTCAGCCCACGATCGAGCACGGTGATGAGCAGAAACAACGCGCTGATGCCGACGAGCAACAGGGCGAGGTGGTGCATGCCGCCGGTATCCGCGGCGGGATGGAAGAAGGCGCCCTGGGCCGCCGACGAGATGATGGCGCCGAGGTAGCCAAAGGTGCGCAACAGCCCGGCCGATGCACCAATGTCGTCGGGACGGGCTTGGCGGTAGACCGAGTTCTGCAATCCGAGGCTGTTCAAGCCCTGCGGAACTCCGAAGACCAGCGCGACTCCGACGATCTGCCAGAGCGGCGTCGAGGATTGCAGCGTTAGCAGGAGCACACTGCCCATGACCTGCCCGACTGCGGCCATGACGAGCTTGCCGCGCACCCTTTCACGGCGACCGCTGATCAGCGAGACGACGATCCCGGTCGCGAACACCGGCAGCATGGCGAGGCCGGCCTGGCTGGGAGACAGGCCGCGGCCGGCCTCGAGCCACTGGGTGAAGCCGTAGATGAAGCTGTAGGAGACGACGAAGGACAGCAGGGCCCGTCCGTAGGTGAGCATCAATGGCACGTTGTCGCCAAGGATCCGAACGTCGATGAAGGGCTGGTCGTGCAGCAACTCGCGGAAGGCGAAGGCTGCCGCCGCGACGAGGAAGACGACACCGAGGTACCAGTGTCCGACGCGTGGCTGCATCAAGAGCAGCAGCAGCGCGACAAGGGCGGCGCCGAAGAGACACATCCCCAGCAGGTCGAGGTCACGAATGCCTTCGCGACGGCTCGGCGACCGGAGTCGCCCGCTGGGCGGGGCGCTCGACTTGGGCAGACGGCGTGCCCCGAGCGTGAAGGCAAGCAGCGCGATCGGGATGTTGACGGCGAAGGTGGTGCGCCATCCGCCGAGACCGATCAGCAACCCACCCAGGGAGGGACCGATCACCGAGATGGTCTGTGTCGAAATCGCGAGAACGGTCAGGACCATGGCCGGGCTGTCGCGGCCCGTCCGATCGCTTTCGTCGCGGATGAGGCGCATCGCGGCGGGATAACCGGCGCACGTACCGAAGCCAAGGATCACCCGCGCGATGATCAAGACGGTGAGGTTCGGCGCGAAGGCACCGATCACACCCGCGAGCCCGACGAGGGCGGTCGCGGGCAGGAACAATCGGCGTGGGCCGTACATGTCGATCAGCCGACCGACCACTGGCTGGCCCACCGCAGTCGCCAGGTAGAGCGACGAGATCAGCCACGCCGTCTCCGACGCCGGCGCACCAAGTGCCACGCCGATCGGCACCAAGGCGACGGCGATGGTCGTGGAATTGATCGGGTTGAGCACCGCACCCGAGATGAGTGGCGCGAGTAGCTGGTGATCGAAACCGTCGTCGCCGCGGATTCGACGGCGCAGTCGGGCGCGTGGCGCTCGCGTCTCCTCGGTGACATACCTGGTCATATAGACAGGTTAGCCTGTACAGGTAACCCTGTCTACATGGCGGTCTGGAAATCCATCCCGGCCCGTCACGAATCGACGACGCGCTCGAGAAGGGTCAGCGCCTCGCTGACCACTCCGAGCTCGGACTCCGTGAGACGTTGAGCAAGGGCTTGCGCCAACCATTCGCGCCGCGACGCGCGGACGCCCTGTCCGTAGGCCCGCCCCTCCTCGGTGAGGAAGATGAGCTGGCGCCGGCCGTCGGTGGGATCGGGTTCCCGACGGATCAAGCCCTGTCCTTCCAGGACCGCCACGGTCTCGGCCATCGACTGCGGGCGCACCCGCTCGGCACCGGCCAGCGCGCTGGTCGACGAGGGTCCTTCAGTTGCCACGATCCGCGCCAGCGCAGATGCCTGCGCCGAGCTCAGCTCACCGATCGCCGACGCTTCCTGCATCTGGCGTCGCAGCCTGCCCACGAATACCCGCAGGGCTCCCGCGGCGGCGACCGCGGCGTCCGGGATAGCGTCCTCATCCATGTGCGCAGCGTAAACCTGCACAGGCTTACCTGAAGAACGAGTCAGCGCGCCTAGCGCTCTTCGAGCTTGGCCAGCTTCGCGAGCATGTTGTTGTACGCGGCGAGGTCGGCGTCGTCGTCGCGGTCGGCGGCACGGTCCAACCGCACGGCCGTCCGTTGATCGCTGCGACGCCACTGGATGAACAGTGCAATCAGCACGAGAACAAGCGGGACTTCGCCTGCCGACCAAGCGATTCCACCGCCAAGGCGTTGATCGGCCAGCAGGTCGGTGTGCCAGGGCAGCTGCAGGGACTTGTAGAAGTCACCGGCAAGCACGGCCTTGGTGCCCATCAGCACGACGCCGAAGAAGGCATGCAGCGGAAGCGATGCGAACACCACCGCCAACTTGGCGATGGGCGGGATCGGCCTCGGCGTCGGGTCGACACCGATCACCACCCAGTAGAACAGGTAGCCGGTCAGTAGGAAGTGCAGGTTCATGGCGACGTGCGCGGCGTGGCTGGTGACCGCCACGTCGAAGATGCCACCGAAGTAGAGACCGTAGAACCCCGAGACGAAGATGATGGTCGCGACGATGGGGTTGGTCAGAAATCGCGACACCCGACTGTGCAACGCCGCCAACAGCCATTCACGCGGGCCGGGCGGCTCGTCGCCGCGGGCCGCGGGCAGTGCCCGCAGCGCCAGGGTGACCGGTGCGCCCAACACCAGCAGCACCGGCACCAACATCGACAGCAGCATGTGCGCGGCCATGTGCATGCTGAACATCGCGGGCATGTAGCGGCCAATCCCGGACGACGAGGCGAACAGCAGCACCGCGCAGCCACACAGCCACGCGACGATCCGCCCGGTCGGCCATGCGTCACCGCGCTTGCGCAGCCGCCACACCCCTGCCAGGTACAGGCCGGCGAACACGATGGCCGCCGTCCCGAGGATCAGGTCGAAGCGCCAGTCGAACATGACCCGCGCCACGGTGGGCGGGCCTGCGAGGTCGTAGCCGATCTCCACCGCCGTCACCGACGGGTTGAAGATGGCCGGCGGAGGCGGCGGGGTACGGCCCAGTGCGACGGCGATGCCGAACGTCACGCCGAAGACCCCGGCCTCGATCAATGCCAGCCGGATCAGCGCCAGACGTGCGTTCGCATCGGTGCGCAACGCCGCGACGCTGCGCCGACGCTGCTGCCACCCGAGCACGCCGAGCACGACCAGCGCCGTGGCCTTGCCGACGAGCAACCAGCCGTAGTTGGTGTGGAAGAGGTCCTCGGGGCGGACGCGCACCAGCGCGTTGACCACCCCGGAGATCGCCATCGCGACGAAGCACCACAGCGCGACGAGCGAGAACCGGCGGGCGGCGAGGTCGGCGTGTTCACCGCCGCGCAGGGCGTGGGCGAGCAGCGCGATGAGTCCGCCCGCCCACAGCGCGCCCGCAATCAGGTGCACGAAGAGGCTGTTGGTGCCCAGGTCGTGAGACCCGCCTGCCGAGGAGTGTCCCGTCAGCACCAGCGGCAGAAGGGTGACCAGCGACCCTGCCAACAACAGCGGGGTCCACGACCAGCGCAGCACCGGAATGCTGAGGACCGTCACGACCGCGGCGAACAGTGCGGTCCACCGCCATGCCCCCGCGACGTCGACCAGGCTCGCCACCGACCAGATCGCCGAGAGGTCCATGCGGCTGGTCAGCGGTTGGCCGGTCACGTCGGAGACGGTCAACGGGACCAGTACGGCCGCGCACACGGTCCAGACGCCCGAGGCGACGGTTCCCGTCCGCAGCGCGCGATATCCCGCCGCGTCGAGCACGCCGTTGCGCTGCGGTGGGACCAGGAAGGCCGCGAGCAGGAACGACCCCACCGCGACGACGGCGGCGATCTCTCCCGCCGCTCTGACGAACGGCAGTCCGTAGTTCGTGACGGGGCCGGGATCGGGCAGGCCGGTCGCGGTCAACGCATCGGCCAGCGACAGCGCTGCGATGCAGGCGGCGGTCGCGCCAGCCAGCAGACCGACGCCCAAGAGGATCGGCCACACTGCGCTGGTGCGGGTCTGCGCCCGCGCCGTCGTGGTGGTCATTCCTCCAGGGTATGGCGCGTCGCCGACTTCGCTAAAACGCCGCCGTCAGCCGTTCTCCTTGCGCATGGCCAACTCGCGGAGGAAGAACTGGTCCCGTGAGAACTTCTCGACCTTGCTCATGTCGCCGAGGATGTCGCGCAATTCCGCCAGGAACGCCGCGCGACGCTCCTCAAGATCGGCGGCCGGCGTCAGCAGGTTCTGGTCGGCGATCACCTGTCGCGCGGTGGCGAACAGGAGCGCCGACACCGACTCGTTGCTGCGGACCCGGTTCTGCGCGATGTACTGACCACCGACGCCGAGGGCCAGGGCGGTGAGATCCTTCTCGCCGATCTCCGGGGGTGCGCCCCGAAGGACGTCGGCGACGATCTCGTACGCCTCGATGAACGGCCGCAGCATGGCGCCCGCCACCAGTGGCCGTTTGGCCTTCAGGATCGCGTCGATCTCGTCACCGCCCGCGGCGACGTGTCGTTCCCAATCCTCGTGCCACGACATCTCCTCGGCGACGTGCTCCCGGAACGCCGCGGAGTCGGCGAAGTAGAACTCGAACTTCAACAGGTCGCGCAACCGCATCGCCTGCGCCCAGAAGGCCTCCACCCGATCGCCCTGCGCGCGGGCGGCGTGCACCAGCGACAGCTCGACGATCGAGGTCTCGAGGAACGCGTGGATCAGGGTGTTGCGGTAGAACGCCGCCTGATGCTCGTCCTCGGGGGCGATGCGCCACACCGGCTCCCGGCCACCGTCGACCCGGGTCACCGGGTGCCCACCGGAGAGCGCGTCGACGGCTGCCCGCACGCCGTCGGTGGTGCGCAGTCGCAGCGCGCTGTTGGTCATCGGCGTCTTGGTGCGCTCGAGGTAGTCGAGCGAGTCTTGCATCGTGTGATGCAGCTGGTCCAGGGTCAGGGCCACCCCGCTGGTGGTGAGCAACAGCGCGGAGACCAATCCCGTTGCGTTGACCGGTGTTACGCGCAGGATGCGCCATGCCACCTCGAAGGCCATCTTCTGCATGGCCAGACGCTTGGCGGCTTCGTCGGTGGTCATCGGCCCGTGCGGCTCGCCGAGGTACTTCGCCATCGAGACCGCTTCGGGGAAGCGGACGTAGATCTTGCCGTAGTTGCGGTCGCCCTGAGCCTTGATGAAGTTGTACAGCCAGGACACCCCCTCGGGGGTCTTCTCGCCGCCGCGGGCATAGTCGGCGTACTCCGCCGTCTCGTGCAATTGGTCGAAGCTGATCGAGACGGGCTGCAGCAGGATGTCGTCGCTGCGACCCGCCAGGTAGGCGTCGGCGACGTACGCGAGCAGACCGAGCTTGGGCGGCAACATCTTTCCGGTCCGCGAGCGCGTTCCTTCGATGGCCCAGCTCAGGTTGAACCGCTTTTCGACGATGTAGCCGACGAATTCCTTGAGCACGTACTTGTAGGTGGGGTCGTCGAGTTTGCGACGAATGAAGATGGCGCCCGAACGGCGCATCAGCGGACCCATGAAGCCGAACGACAGGTTGATGCCTGCGAAGGTGTGCACCGGCGGCAGCCGGTTCTCCTGCATCGCCACCGGCACGATCACGCCGTCGAGATAGGACCGATGCGAGAACAGCAGCACGGCCGGATGACGCTCCAGCGCACCGCGCATCGACTCGACCTCGGAGCTGTCGTAGTCGATGTTCGGGTCGAAGCCCCTGCTGAACACCGCTCGGCCGAGTGACGGGATCAGGTCGACGGAGAACCGACTCCACCCGGTCGACAGCTCGTCGAGCATGTCGCCGGCGGACTCCAACGTCGCTCCGGGGATCTTCTGCAGTCCCTCACGGAAACGGTTGGAGGACAGTATCTCCGGCTTGATCAGACGGGGCGACTTGTATTCCGGCCCCAGCAGCCGCAACTCGACGCGGCCGATCGCCAGCTCCGCACGCCGGACGACGAAGTGCGCGAAGTCGCGCGGATTCTCCGCGACGGTGGTCTCGCTCCAGTGCTGACGCAGCTCGGAGACCTTGGCGGGTTCGCCGGCCACCACCCGGGCCCGGGCCGGATTCTTGTGGAGGATGTTGCGCTGCAGCAATTTCGGTGGACGGTAGGTGTCGCGACCGCTGATGAACGCCACCACCTTCGACCGGGTGGGCAGACCGCCGGGAACCCAGAACACTCGGACGGGAACCACCGAGCGGTCGTCGTCGACGTCGAGCAGCTCGACGAGTCGGGCGAGGGTCGCCGGTGGCGGGTCGCCGGCGGTCGGGAGTTGCAGAACCTCGATGTTGGAGCCAGGGTGTTCCTTGCGTTGGTCGGTCAGCCAATCGTCGAGCATCTCGACCTCGGCAGGCGAGTCCACCGCCGCGAGGACCAGCGCGTCACCGGTCGGAGTAAAGCTGTGCAGGGCGTCGGCGGTTACCTTCACGGCCGCCCCTTCGTCTCCGGAGTCGCCTTGGCAGCAGCCTTCTTTGCGGGCGCCTTCCTGGCCGGAGCCTTCTTCGCGGGCGCCTTCTTGGCCGGCGCCTTCTTCGCCGGGGCCTTCTTCACCGGCTTGGCGACGCGGTCGTAGAGCGGTGCGCTGGGAAGCGCGCCCACCGGCCAGTCCTTCAGCGTGTCGAGGTAGAGCTGGCGCACCTCGGCGATGCGCTCCGACAGGTTCTCCGACGTCCAGTCGTCGACGGGGATCGGCGGGAAGACCGCGACGTCGACGGTGCCGGGATTGAATGTGCTCGAGTTGCGTTCGGCGATGACCTCCGCGTTGCGGATGACGATCGGCACCAGCGGAACGCCGGCCGCCATCGCGATCCGGAACGGGCCCTTCTTGAACTCCCCCACCTCGGTGGTGTCCAAGCGGGTGCCCTCGGGCGCGATGAGAACCGAAATCCCCTTGCGGGCAAGCTCTTCGATCTTGCGCAGGCCCTCCACGGCGGCCTTCGGGTCGTCGCGGTCGATGAAGGCCGCGTCGAGCACTCGGCCGACGGTGCCCATCAACGGGTCCTTCTCCAGCTCCTTCTTGCCAACCGAGGTGAAGTTGTCGCTGATCAGCCGGCCCGCGATGAACGGATCGGCCTGGTTGCGATGGTTGAAGAGGAAGACCGCGGGCCGCTTGGCCGTCAAGTTCTCCTCGCCGAGCACGTTGAGTTCGATGCCGATCGACGCCATCAGCAGTCGGGTCCACGCCGCGGTGAAGAAGTTGACCCCGGTGCGGCGGTTGCGCGTGAGGAGTCCGAGGCCCAAGCCACCGGCCGCGGCGGGCAGCAACGAGGCGATTCCGGCCACGGTGCGGAGCTGGGCCACCGGGTTGCTGCCGCTGCGACTGGTGAACTTCAGGATCGGCCAGCCCCGCTTGACGGCGACGGCGCGCAGCTTGCCTGCGGGATTCGTCGGTCGCGGGTTGCCGACGAGGTACATCAACGCGACGTCCTCGTCGCCGTCGGCGTAGAAGTAGCTCTTGGTCAGGTCGACGCCGTTCTTGGCCGAGAACGCTTGCACCGCACGGGCCTTGCCGGACCCCCAGATGATGGGCGTGCGCACCTCACCGGTGATCAAGCCGTCGTCGTCGGTCTCGAACTGGTTGCTCAGCACGTTGTCGATGCCGAGGAACCTCGCCACCGGCTCGACCTGGACGGTCAGCGCCGACGAACTTAGTACGACGGTGTGGCCGCGGGCCATGTGGGCGCGCACCAGCGCGCGCATCTCGGGATAGATGCGCGCCTGGACGTGCTGGACGAACAGTCGCTCGCCGAGCTCGTCGAGGTCGCTGATGGAGTTGCCGTGCAACATCCTGGCGCCCTTGCCAATCAGGTCCTCGAACTCCGAGCGGCCCAGTTGATGGTTGAGCCCGGCCTGCACCATGCCGATGAACTCGCCGACGCTCATCTGGCCGCGCCGCAGCCTGTCCTGGGTCATCATGACGCCGGTGAAGCCGGCCACCAGGGTGCCGTCGAGGTCGAAGAAGGCGCCGACCTCGGGACCCTCCGGGCTGGCCTCGATCTCGGCGACCGAGCCGGGCAGTCGAAGGATGACGTTGTCGCCCTCACGCTCGGGCTGTCCGTTCTGCGAAGTCATTGCGCGGCACTCCCATTGGCCGAGGTGGACGGTGAAGCCTGCGGCGCCGCCGACGACGGCGCGGGCGGATCGGCTGTGAAGGACGCGGGCGTCGACCGGCCCTCGCCACCAAGGGCGAGCACCTCGTCGAAGCCATCCCGTAGACACCTCGCCCACAACGCCTCGTCGGCGATGGCCGCCCGGTCGTAGCGGGTCGTGATCGTGCAGTAGCCCGCGCGCGACACCAGCACCACCATCATGGCCACGCCGGGCAATGGGCCAATTCCGTAGTGCCGCAGAATCTTTGCGCCCGCAATGAAGGTGTCCCCCGGGTAGATCGGCACGTTGCTGGCCTGTACGTCGGAGTTGACCACCGAACCGGCCACCGACTCGAGGATGGCGTCGGGCAGCAAGCTGATCAGCGGCGCCATGGCCCCGACCATGTCGATTGCCCGTTCCTCGCGCTTGCGCATCATCTGGGCGCGTACCTTCGCGATGCGCCTCGTCGGGTCGGCGATGCCGACCGGAGCCGCGAGATTGACTCCGGCGAAGCGGTTTCCGCCGGCGGGGTCGTCGTCGGAACGCAGGTTGACGGGCACCGCCATGGGCAGCGTGGCGACGGGAATGCCCTTGACTTCGTGGTAGAGCCGAAGCGCGCCGCACAGCCCCGCCAAATATGCGTCGTTGATCGAGCCGCCCGCGGCCTTCGAGGCCTTGTGCAGGTCGCCGAACTTGATGTCGATCGCCTCGGTGCGCGAGGACATGCTGCGCCTGCGCAGCAGGGGCGACGGATCCGCCACCGGGCCCATGACGCGGGCGCTTGACCTGGCGTAGTTGACGACGCCGCCGACCGAGGACACTGGGTCGCGGACGACCCGGCCAAACAACGACGCCGCTCCCCCGATGGCGCCGAAGATGCCGCCGGCGATCGAGCCGGGAAGCTTGTTGAGGCCTTCCCGCATGAGGTCGTTGGGCGAGAGATCCTCCGGGATCGGCAGCGGCGCAACCTTGGCCGGTGGCGGATCGCGTTCGACGTCGTAGATGTTGGCGAACATCTCGATCGCGCCGACGCCGTCGGTGACCGCGTGGCTCAGGTGCAGCATCGTCGCGGCCGTGCCGTCGGCGAGACCCTCGACCAGCGTGGCCGTCCACAGCGGTCGCGAGATGTCCATCGGGGACTGCAGGGCCACCTCGGCGAGGTCCATCACCTCGCGCAGCGTGCCGGGCGCGGGCACGCGGACCCGTCGCACGTGATAGTCCAGGTTGAAGTCGGGGTCGACGACCCAGCGCGCCGCCGCCGTCGGCAGGGTCGGCATCACGACCTTCTGGCGCAGCCGCAAGACCTTGCGGGAGGCGTTCTCGAAACGCGTCCGGAACCGCTCCCAGTCGGGTGTCGCGTCGAGCAGCTCAACCCCCATGAGCCCCGAACGAGTGCGTGGGTTCGCCTCGCCGCGGTGCAACAGCTGGTCGACGGCGCTCAATTCCTCGGGAAGTCCGGCCGCGGCGTTGTCCGGCACGTCGCTCATCTTCTGTCGATCTCCTGCCGTTGTCCCCCGGATGCGGGCTCCACGCTAGTCGGCCGTCCGATACCGCGGGTCGCAATCTCGGTGTTGTGAGGCGGTTGCCAGATCCGACGGGATATACACTCTTCGGCGTTGCCTCCGTAGCTCAGTCGGATAGAGCAAGGGCCTTCTAATCCCTAGGTCGCAGGTTCGATTCCTGCCGGGGGCGCTGGTAAGGCGCCGGATCGACCAACCACGCCGCCGTCGGCCACGCCGTCGGCGAGGTCGGCGAGCAGCCCGCGCAGCTCGTCGGCATACGCGAGGTGCTTGCGCAGTTTGACGGCGCTCTCCTCGGCGGCGGCGTGGCACTCCCGCAACTTCTCGGCCGCCTCGCGCCGACGCTCCTCCGATGCGTCGCCGTCGGCGAGGACGTCGACCGCGTCGAGCAGGTCCCTCATCTCCGCGAGACTGAAGCCCAGCGGCTTCATCCGCCGTATCACCAGGAGCCGTTCGACGTCGGCCTCGGTGTAGAGCCGGAACCCGCCCGCCGAGCGCGCCGACGGCGTGACCAGCCCGACCTCGTCGTAGTGCCGGACAGTGGCGATCGACAATTCCGTCTTGGTGGCCACCTGGCCGATCTGCATTTGCACGTCGCCGCCTAGTGTCCGGAGCCCAGGTTCCCGGAGAGCCGGTCGTGCCGGTCGGCGGAGTCGTCGTCGAGTCCGACGATCTCGACGTTCTTGCCCTTCGACCGGTACTTCGTGGTCACCGCGTCGAGCGCGGCGACGGTGGAGGCGTCCCAGATGTGCGATTCGGACATGTCGACGACGACGTTGACCGGATCGCCGACGTAGTTGAACTGGTAGACCAGGTCGTTGCTCGAGGCGAAGAACAACTCCCCGGTGACGCGGTAGACCACGGTGTCCTCGAGTTCACCTGTGCCGCTGACCCTTTCGACGGTGACGAGGTGTGCGACCCGCCGCGCGAACAGGACCATCGCGGTCACCGCGCCGACGATGACGCCGTACGCGAGGTTGCTCGTCGCCACCGTGACGGCCACGGTGGCCACCATGACCACGGTCTCGCTGCGGGGCATCCGCCGCAGCGTCGACGGCGTGATGCTGTGCCAGTCCATCGTGCCGACCGAGACCATGATCATCACGGCCACCAAGGCCGCCATGGGAATCAGGCCGACGACATCGCCAAGCCCGACGACCAGGATGAGCAGGAACAGCCCCGCGAGAAACGTCGAGATCCGCGTGCGTGCCCCGGACACCTTGACGTTGATCATCGTCTGGCCGATCATCGCGCAGCCGCCCATGCCGCCGAAGAGACCGGTGACGACGTTGGCGACGCCCTGGCCCCAGCTCTCCCTGGTCTTGTTGCTGTGGGTGTCTGTGATGTCGTCGACCAGCTTGGCCGTCAGCAGTGATTCCAGGAGTCCGACCAACGCCACGGCCAGCGCGTAGGGCGCGACGATCGCGAGCGTCTGCCACGTCCACGGCACGTGCGGGACGACGAGCGTCGGCAGGCTGGTCGGCAGTTCGCCCTCGTCACCCACGTTGGGGATGTGCACCGAGAACACCAGCACGGCCGCGGTGAGGACCACGATCGCGATCAGCGGGGCGGGGATCGCCGTGATCCACCTCGGCAGCAGCACCATGATCAGCAGGCCGACCCCGACGAAGGGATATACCAGCGCGGGCACCCCGATGAGATACGGCAGCTGGGACAAAAAGATCAGAATCGCCAGTGCGTTGACGAAGCCGACCATCACGCTGCGCGGGACGAATCGCATCAGTCGCGCCACCCCGAGCGCGGCGAGCACCACCTGCAGGATGCCGCCGAGCAGGACCGCGACGATGAGGTAGTCGAGGCCGTGCTCGCGCACCAGTGGCGCGATGACAAGGGCGACCGAACCGGTTGCGGCAGAGATCATGGCGTGCCGACCGCCGGTAAAGGCGATGGTGACGGCCATCGTGAACGACGCGAAGAGCCCCACCCGGGGGTCGACGCCGGCGATGATCGAGAACGAGATGGCCTCGGGAATCAGCGCGAGGGCAACGACCAAGCCGGCGAGCACCTCGGTCTTCAGTCGCCGCGGCGAACGCAACGCCGCCATCACCGAAGTGCTGGGATCGCCCGCCTGTCGGACGTCGGGCTCAGGCGAAGTCGGTGGAGAGGTCAAGACAGCAGTCCGTTCACGAGACGTGACGACCGGCGACCGTCAGCGCACCGAACTCTACTCTCACCTCACATGAGAGTTGCCCTTCCCGGCTACTGCGAGCGGTCCGACGAACCCTCGCTCGGCGGGGACGGCGCCGTGCCGCCGTCCTCGGGCTGCAGTTCGGCCGAGCCGTCGTCTTCCGACGCGTCGAGGTGTTCCTCGTGCCGACCCCGATCGGGCTCCGTCATCGTCGTCCCCTTCGCTGAACTGCCGTCCGCTGTCTCCGACGCAGATACCCGGGCTCACGACCCCGAAACCGTAAGTCTCTGACGCGTTTCAAGCCCCCGACGACTGAGCACTCGACGAAAAGCACTGTCCCAATTGGAGGAAACACCACATGTCACAACGCAACACCGTCGTCCGGTCACTTCACGACCTCGGAGCAGCTGCCTGGTTCGGCGGATCGCTCATGGGCGCAGTCGGCGTCAACGGAGCCGCAGCCGCCGTCCAAGACCCCAAGGAGCGCGCCAAGGTCGCCGCCGTCGGGTGGGCAAAGTGGGCGCCCGTGAGCTTCGCCGCCATGGGAGCGCATCTCATCGGAGGCGCGGGAATCCTCAAGGCGAACAAGGAACGTGCCAAGCACCAGGAAGGCGTCACCGCCAACACCGTTACCAAGCTGATCCTCACCGGCGCCGCCGTGGGCGCCACGTTCTACAGCGGCGCGCTCGGCGCGAAGACCGCTCAGGGCGACGGACATTCGGTTGCCGGGGCCACCGAGCCGACGGCCGCCACCCCGGACGACGTCGCAGCGGCACAGCGGCAGCTCAAGTACCTACAGTGGGCGCTGCCGGTCCTCACCGGCGCGATCATCGTCCTCGGTTCTCAGCAGGGTGAGCAGCAGCGGTCGACGCAGGTGCTCGCCGGTCTGGGGTCCAAGCTGTTGAGCCGCGCGGGCGACTGATCCGGTCCGCTCACCAGGCCAGCGACGTGTCCGGCGAGCCGTCCCGTAGTTCGAATTCGGCGGCGGTGAACCGCTTGGTCTCGTAGAGACCACGGAGCTCGGCGGCGGAACGGGGCCCGGCGATCCAGCGCCGGGTCCGGTTCAGCGCCCATGACGACCGGCACGTCACCGCGAGGCCGTCACCCTCGACTGCGACCTCGCCGACGCCCGGTCCCCCGCATGCCTCGACGACGCGGTTCACCGCAGCCTGAGGCAGCACCGGACGCCCGCGGGTCGAGAGAACGAAGCGGCACCGCGACAAGACCTCGGGCGGTGGGTCGCCGACGCCGATGCGGGGATCGTCGTCGCGCAATTCGGCGCGGAGGCGTTCGGCGTCCGGACCGTGGAGCCAAACTCCGGCGTCGAGATGCAGGAAGCAGGCGAGCGTCGCGACCAGCGAGCCCGCGGTGTGGCCGGTCGCGTCGACGACGACGGCCACCTCGGGGATCGCGTACCGCAGTCCATGGCGGCGGGCATCGGGGTCGGGGACCAGCCGAGCTACCGCGAGCGCCTCTTGGTTCTTGGCCGCGGTCCGTTCGGCGACGTCACGGCCCGCCCAGTCCGGTCCCGAGTGCCACGCCACGGCCAGGGGCTCGTGGCGCAGCACGGCACCGCTGCTCATCGCGCGATGGGCCAGCTCCCAATCCTCCCCGCCGTACCGCGTGAAGGATTCGTCGAAGCCGCCGACGTCGTCGAACAGCTCACGGCTGCAACACATCACCGAGCTGATGACGTAGCGGTAGGAGCGGTGGTCGACGTCGAGCAGCTGCCGCGACCTGACGTATTCGTCGCGTAGCCACTGCGGTTCCTCGAGCACGTCGGGACCGGGACCGCCTGCCTGCCACGACCGCCACCGGTCCGGCGTCCACCCGTCGAGTTCCGCGTGCCTGCGCCGGCCCACCACCAGCGCGTCGGGCAGCACCGACGGCAGCCGCACGATCCGTCGGACGTAGTCGGGGTCGGGGTGAGTGTCGGCGTCGAGGAAGCACAGGATCGGGGCGGTGCTCGACCGCACCCCCAGGTTGCGCGCCGCCGCGGCACGAAAACCGTTGCGGCCCTGGCTGACCACTGACACGTTCAACGTCGACTTGGGCCGGGGTGCCTGCGCCGAACCGTCGTCGGCGACGACCACCTCGATGAGGTCGTGCGGATGGGTCTGCTGTTCGAGCGCCGCCAACGTCAGGGCGAGTTGGTCGTGCTGCTCGTAGAACGGGATGACCACCGCGACGCGCACCGCAAGCCCGGGGTGATCGTCGAGGAGGTCCCACCGGTTGCCGGGGACGGCAAAACGGCCGCCGGACAACGGGATCGCCGACACGAGGGGGTCAGTCATGCCACCGGGCCAAGGCTCGGGCGTACCGCGCCGCGGTGAGCCGCGACGACGATCCGCTGCCGGTTCCCGCCGCGATCCACGTCGAATCCGGATGGGCCAAGGCGTCTTCGAGCGCCCCCCGCAATCCGCGTTCGGTGTCGGGGTACGTCGTCACCGTGCCGGGATGCCGCTGGTCGTGTTCGAGGGTGTACCGGTTCACGGGAACCAATGGACGTCGACCCGCGGCGATCCACGCGTTGATCGACGCCGAGGCCGACACGTGTCGGTGATGCGCCACCGGGACTGTGACGAGGCGCAGGACACCCTCTACCGCCTCGTCCGGCACGTAACCGCTGACGGAGAACCGGCGGCCGGCGCGCTCGGCGGTTTTCGCCAGGCTCTCGATCAGGTCGTCGTGCCCCGCCGAGGGTTCACCGACGGCCACGAACCCCACCGACGGGGGCAGGTCCGCCATCGCCGCGAGCACCTCGTCGTGCCCCTTCCCTGGATAGACGAAGCCGAACACCCCGACGCTGCGGTCACCGGTCACGGGTGGCCGAGGCACGGCGACGCCGACGTCAAGGGTGAGCGGGATGACCTCGACGTCCACGGGGGCCGCGATGCGGGACTCCTCGAGCAGCGATCGCTCGTGCTCGCTGTTGGTGACGAGGCCGTGCACGGCGGAGCACAGGGCGAGATAGGCCTCGACGCGCTTGGGGTAGTTGCCCCCGTCGGACGGCTGTGGCACGTCGTGCAGCGTCACCGTGAGGCGGGCACCTTCGGCTTCGGCGGCACGGGCGAGGGATACCACCCGGTGCGCGGCCTCGGCCGGCGTTGCGCCGAACAGCCTGTCGGTGAAGTGCAGATGCACCCCGCCTGGCGGTCGGCCCGAGTCGAGCTCACGCCAATGGTCAAGGCGGACAACGTTCGTCGGACCGTCGACACCACGCAGCGAAGCGGCCAGGTCGAGGGCGAAGGACACGACGCCGTGGCGCGCCGGCCCGACCACGAGGTGCGTCGCCGTCACCGCGCCAACGCCGTTCCCAGACCAAGCAGGTCCAGCGTGTGGGCGTGCCGCTCGAGGGCCAGGCCGACGAAGTCGGGATTGTCGTAGTACCACTGCAATTGGGTTCGGTGCACGTCACCCGGCCGGATTTCCGCGCCGTCGAACCACCAGTCGACCCGGCCGGGGGCGACGATGTTCCGCGCCCTCAGCACGCGGGGTTCCAGCGGTGCGATCACCGAGCCGAGCAGCGTCCTCGCGGGAACGGGGACCGACCGCGGGACGCCCACCGCGGAGAGGACCCGTCGCCCCAACTCCGTCAACACGCCGTTGCCGGGATGGTTGACGGTGTGCGCGGCGTCGGCACCGCTGGGCCCCAACACATCCGACACCCCGACGTCGCACTGCAGGCTCTCCCGACGGGCCAGCTCGGCCTGGCTCGCCTCGGCGACCGCGACGAACGCCGCGTCGTCGACCTCGACGTCCCAGTCGTCGTCGACGGTCTTGCCGTCCCGCGCGGCGACCACGGTGCGCAGGTCGTGGTACGGGACCACCGGCGGCACGACGCTTCGGTCGGCGGGGTGACGCACGATCGCCTGGAACGGATGCAGACCGGCGTAGCGGATCACCGGCCACCGAACGACCCGCGCGCTGGACGGCAGTTCGGCGGCGAGCTCCGCCGTGCCAAGTGGCAAGTCGCGGTACCCGTCCCTGATCGGTTGGCACAGCAACACCGCGGCCCGACCGAGCAACGCCCGCAGGTGTTCGAGGTCGGAGCGCTCCAACTCGTGCACCGGCGGCATCCGGACCGTCGTATACGGTCGGTCGTCCACCCCGTCGAGCACCAGCCGAAGCGCCTCGGCCTGACAGTTTCCGACCACCAGCCACAGCGGCCGGGACTCGTCGTCGCGGGGTGGGTCGACGCGATAGAAGTCACCGTAGTGCCGCGTCCTCGGTGACGGTGGGTGCACGAGGTCACGTTATCCGTCGGCGTGAGTCCACGCAGACGGGGTAAGACATGGGGCGTGCTGACTGTGGCCTCGGTTCCTGCAAGCCACCCCTACGTCCAGTCGGTGGTGGACACGTCACGCGTCACCCTGCTGCCCGACCCGGTACCGCCGGGAGCGACGCTGCCCGGCCAGTGGTGGCCGCCCCGACTCTTGGACCCCGAGTACGTCCGACGCCACCTCGGCACGTTCGACGTGCTGCACGTGCACTTCGGCTTCGAGGCCATCTCAGTCGACGCGCTACTCGAAGTCGTCGACGTCTTGGACCGGAACCGGATCCCGCTGGTGCTGACGGTGCACGACCTGCACAACCCACACTTCGCCGATCGCACGCAGCACCTGGCTCGGCTGGACGTCCTCGTTCCCTCGGCGGCCGTGGTCGTCACCCTGACCAACGGGGCGGCCGCGGAGATCCGCCGCCGCTGGGACAGGGACGCCGTCGTGCTGCCCCATCCCCACGTGCTGCCGATCGACGCCGTCGGCGCGGCGCGGCCGTCGCGCCACGAGCCCGTCGTCGCGGTGCACGCAAAGGCCTTGCGCGCCAACATCCGGCCGTGGCCGATCCTGGACGCACTCCTCGACGGCGACCTCCCCGAGCACCGCCTGCGCCTGGATCTCGACGACGAGGCCATGACGACCCCTGGATCCACCGAGCGCGTGGACCGCTACCGACGCGCCGGGGTGGACGTCCGGGTGCATCGGCGCTTCAGCGACGCCGAACTGATCGGGTACCTGACCGAGGTCGACGTCGCCGTGCTGCCATACGTGTTCGGCACGCACTCGGGGTGGGTCGAGGCCTTCCACGACGCCGGCACGACCGTCCTGACCCCGGACTGCGGCTTCTTCACCGAACAGCACGGCACCCTGGAGTACGGCTACGGTCTCGACGGCCTCGACCAGGCCGGCCTGCTGCGGGCCGTGACCACCGCGCTGGGGACCCTCGGAGGCGCGCGGGGCGAAGACCTCGACCGCCGGGAGCGGCGCCGCCGGGAGCGCGAAGAGATCAGGACCGCGATGGTGGACCTGTACGTCGCGGCGGCGGCCTCGTCGTCGGCCGCCTGACGCTCTGGTGTTTGCCACGTCCGGCGCCCCGCTAACCCGCCGCGGTTGCGAGGTTGCTGAACACCTGAGGCGTCGACGGGAGACCGCTGAGAACCTCCCCGAGGCGTTTGCGTCTCATCCCGGTCGATGGCATGGTCATTCGCAACCCGCAGACGGGTGACCTCCGCGACGGCATTCTGCCTGTCGAAATGCATGCTGATAGGTGGGAGCACCGGCGAGTGACGGAGTACGTCTACGACATGTCGGATCCCGAACGCGACGCGCTGACCGAGCACTTCCTAAGCACCAAGAAACTCGGCTGCAACCGCTTCGCGTGCTTCGCTCTCGAGGGAACGGATCCATTCGCCAACATTGCCCGGCAACTGGAACGCGAAGTCTTCGAGGCCTCCTGGGGCAACGACTCCGCGACCATGAAGCAGGAGTACGGCCCATACGACGAGAGCAGCCTGTTCTTCATGGTCGTCGACGTGCACGACAAGGTGCCCGCGGCGGCCCTGCGGATGATCCGCAACTCCCCGGCCGGACTCAAGACGATCGTCGACCTCGACGACTGCCGGAAGTCGCCCATCGCTCCGACGGCGATCCCCGCCGACGAGGTCATGCGCCACCACGGGATCGACGACCTCGACCGCTGCTGGGACGGCGCCACCGCAGCCATCCCCCGCCGGTATCGCCGCAAACTCGCCGCAACCCACGTCCACCTGATGCGCATCATGGCCCTCGCCGCCATGCGCGAGGACATTCAGCACTTCGTCGCCGTCCTGGATGCCCCCGTCGTCAGGGTGGCGCGCGACATCCTCGGGCTACCGCTGATCCCGCTCGCCGGAACGCCCCCGTTCACGCACATGGACGCACCGGACAACCAGGCGGTCTACGCCCACGTGCCGTCGTTGCTCGGACTGGCTGGACGACGCAATCGCAAAGTGGGACAACGGATCAGGGCCAGCTTCGCCGAGAAGGCCCTGCCCAGCCCCGAACAGTTCGCCGCCAGGTGACGTGACGTGGCGCTGACAGTCGACCTGACCAACGTGGTCCGCGAGTACCGCATCGGCGGGCACACCGTCCGGGCCCTCAACCGGGTGACGCTGCGGATCAACGGTGGCGAATTCACCTCGATCGTCGGCCCGTCGGGTGCCGGCAAGAGCACGCTGCTGCAGCTGCTCGGCGCGTTGGACTCCCCCGATTCCGGCTCGATTCAGTTCAACGGCACCGAGATCGCCACCATGACCGACGAACAGCAGTCGACGTTTCGACGTCATCAGGTCGGGTTCGTGTTCCAGTTCTTCAATCTCCTGCCGACCCTGACGGCGTGGGAGAACGTGGCGCTGCCGATGCTGCTCGACGGACGGCGGCTACGCCAGGTGCGCTCCGATGCCGTCGCGCTGCTCGACCGCGTGGGGCTCGGCGACCGGATCGACCATCGCCCCGCCGAACTGTCCGGTGGGCAGATGCAACGGGTGGCCGTGGCGCGGGCCCTGATGATGGACCCGCCGCTGATCCTGGCCGACGAACCCACCGGCAACCTCGATTCGTCGACCGGCGCCGCGATCATGGAACTTCTGCGCGACGTCTCGCGCACCGACGGCGCAGGCAGAGCGGTCGTCATGGTCACCCACGATCTCGGGGCCGCGTCGCAGACCGATCGGGTCATCACGGTCCAGGACGGTGCAGTGAAGTCCGATCTCGCGGGGCGGACCAGGGCGGTGCCCCCGTCCGCGCCCGCGCCACGGAACGGGCGGCACTCGGCGGGCGGTCGCGACCAGCGGACCGACGTCTTCCCGATCGTGCACACCGAACCACCACGGCGACGCGGCAAGCACTCCGCGCACCGGGTGTAGCGCAGTGCTTCTCTCGGTCTTCAGCAGACTGAAGGTCCTCAACGTCCGTGAACTGCGCACCCACTGGGGGCGCGCGGTGGCCTCGATCGTCGTCGTCGCGGTGTCGGCCACCCTGCTCGTCGCCGTCCTCGGCGTCTCCGGTTCGATCACCGGGTCCATCGACCGCCTCGCCACCAGCATTGGCGGTGACGCCGACCTCGAGGTCTCCGGCATCACCGGCGAGGGCGTCGACGACACCATGCTCACCACGGTCGCCGGTACCGAGAACGTCCGCGCCGCAGTGCCGTTGGTTCGCACGCGCATCACCGCCGCCGGGCAACCCGCCCTGCTCGTCGGCCTCGGCCCGAACGCCTCCGAACTGCACTCCGACCTGCAAACCGCCATCCAACATCAGCTCGAGCAGGGATCACCCGTGACGTCGGCACCCGACGGGGTCGTCGTCGGCGCCGGGCTCGGAGTGTCCAAGGGCGACCGATTCCAGGTTGCGGGCACCGAGCTCACCGCGGTGGCGGTGGTCGACGGGCCTGCGGCCCGCCGGCTGAACGACGCCCACTTCGTGATCGCGCCACTGGCTCTCGCCCAACGGCTCTCGGGCCGACAGGGGCGGCTCGACTCGATCCTGGTGTTCACCACCCCGGGCGCGGATCAGACGGTGGTCCGAGCCGCGGTGACGACGGCGCTTCAGGGCCGGGCGGTGGTCGCGACGCCGAGTTTCCGCGCCGCGCAGGCGAGTAGCTCGTTCGCCATCCTGCAGGCGATGACGCTGCTGGCCGCCTCCGTGTCACTGGTGGTGGCGGCGTTCCTGAGCTACAACGCCATGAGCATCGCGATCGCCCAGCGACGGCCCGTCATCTCCACGATGCGCGCACTCGGCGGTCGCCGACGCACGATCATGTCCGACATGCTCGCCGAAGCCGCACTGGTCGGTTTCCTGGGTGGCCTCGTCGGGTCGGCGTTCGGAATCCTGATCGGTTACTTCGCCATTGGGCAGCTGCCGTCGACGCTGGTGCAGACGCTCGACGCCCGCTTGGAGTACGTGCTTCCGCTGTGGGTGGTGCCGCTGACCGTCGCCGCGTGCGTCATCGCCAGCGTCAGCGCCTCGGCATTGGCCGCCCGGCAGATCCACACCGTCGCGCCGATCGAGGCGTTGGCACCAAACGGCTCGACCACCGCCGACCCCGGTTCGCGACGCCTCAGGATCGCCGCGGGCATCGCCGGGGCGGCGCTGCTGGCCGTCACCGTCGGCGTCGTCACCGCCGACCTCGGACAGATCGCCATCGCGTCGATAGCGTTGTCATTCATCGGGTTCAGCGCGTTGTGCTTCGCCTTCTCGGGGCTCATCATCAACGCGGCCGCTGCGGTGGCCCGGCGGTTCGGACCGGCAGGCGTGCTCGGCGCGGCGACCATCGAACGCGCCCCGCGCCGCATGTGGGTCGCGATGATGACGGTGCTGACCGCCGTGGTCACCACGGTCGCGGTCACCGGCGCGACCGGAAACGCCGTCGACTCCACGGTCGCGTCCTTCGCCTCCGTCGCCGATGCCGACGTATGGGTCAGCTCGGCTGCCGCCACCGACTACTCGTCGGCGCTGCTGCCGCCGACCACGGCGGCAGACGTCGCCGCCGTCCCCGGCGTCGAACGCGTCGTCCAGGATCAGATGGCCTTCGCCACCATCGGCGACTCCCGCGTGATGCTGCTCGGGATCGCGGCAGACTCTCACCGCGACATCTACGCGTCCCTGGCGCCCGCCGACCGCAAGAAACTGCTTGCCGGCGAGGGCGTGGCGTTGTCGCGTGACCTCGGGAAGTCCATGAACGTGGCTGCGGGCGACCAGATCACGCTGCAGACCCCCACGGGACCACGCACCGTTCGGGTGCTTGCGCTGGTGCCGTACTTCTCCGGGATGACGGGCACCGTCGCGATGAGCCTGGACGCGATGCAGGGCTGGTTCGACCGCGCCGGGGCAAGCGACCTGGAGGTCACGCTCGCCCCCGGTGCGGACCCGGCCGCGGTCACGGCGGCGATTCGCAAGATCGTCTCCCCCGAGACCTTCGTCTACTCGGGTGACGAGGCCCTCGACGGCGTGGCCAGCGCACTCGATCAGGTGATCGCCGTCATCACCGTCATCGCGTGGATCGTGGTCCTGGTCTCCGCCGTGACGCTGTTGAACACCTTGATGCTGTCGGTCTTGGACCGGCGCCGCGAGATCGGCGTGCTCCGGGCGATCGGCGCGACGAGGGCGTTCACGTACAAGGCGATCCTGGCCGAGGCCGCAGGCATCGGCATCGTCGGTGCCGTGCTCGGCCTAATCCTCGGCGCCGCAATCCAATACCTGACGTCCGTCGCGTTGACGAACGTCCTCAGCATCGACGTCGCGTGGGAGCCGAAGCCGTCGATGATCGCCATTGGCGCCTGCGCACTGGCGATCTGCCTCCTCGGCTCCATACCACCCGCCGTGCGGGCGGCGCGGCTCGACATCGTCGAGGCCATCAGCGCCGACTGACCGTCAGCGAGTGAACCAGGCGAACCAGTCGCGCGAGGACGGTCTGAGGTAGTGCTGCGGCGCAACCTTCTCGTCGGGGAAGAGCGCGAATGCCTGCGGCCGACCGCCGGGTCGCGGATGGAAGTACGCCCCGCTCACCCAGTCCGGGTTGATGTCGAGTTCCATGCCTCGGACGACGCCGGCGTCCTGCAGGATGCGCCCCAGCGTGCACACCGAGAGGGCCGGCCCTGCCGCGTAGACCTCGACTCCGCTTGCAGTGACACCGAATCCGGACCGATGAATGAAGGCGGTCTGGCCGATGGTCGTGCCCCACTCCTTGGTGCCGCCGGTGGCGCAGGTCTCGTTCAGCGCGCCGCCGTCGACCAGCGGCACCAGGTTTTGTCTGACGCTGACCACGTCGGGTGCCATCCGCACCTCCTGATTCCACCGTCCGACGTCGGCCGTCCCGTCGGCCCGCAGCACCAGGCTGGCCTCGCCGTCGACCAAGCGGGTCACGGTGCGCCCCTGGCTGTAATAGCCGGGACGGCTGGGATCGGTGAGCCGGAAGCCGCCGTTGAACGCGACCGCGACGTCGTTCTCGTCGGCGGGGGTCAGCGACGGCGATGCCGACCACGTGCCACCGGGATCGGTGGTGCCGGGACGCAGTTCACCGCGCACCAGGGCGGGGTCCATCCGCAGCACGCCGACCACGAACGAGGTGTGTTGACCGTCGGGGCGCAGGGCCGCCACCTGGACCGCGGGCTCGCCCTTCGCGGTCACCACGGTGTGCCAACTGCCCTCGCCGGGGAGCGGAGAGTCACCGCTCAGCGGCGCCAAGGGGGTGGATGGCAGGGTCGCCGAACCGGGGACCTGGGGTACGGCTCCGGCCGCGGCCGGAATGCCGCCGGTAGGTTCACCGCCGAGGGCGGGCTGATTGCGGAGGTACACCTGCTTCTCCAGCCAGGTGACTTCGTCGTTGAGGCCGTGGCTACGGCCCCATTCGGCGAGTTTGGCCATGGCGCTGTCGGTGCCGGAGACCCGAAGCGCGGCGACCCCGCACCCGCCGGCGACCAGCGCGGCCACGGTCAGCACGGCGACGACGAGGCGCGAGACGATGGCCACCCTCACCTCCTGACAGGTCGCCGCGCGTCGACGATTCACCAACGAGGTTGCCAGGGCGCGCTGTTGGATCGCTGTCTAGGAGCTGTGGGCGACGAAGTCCGCCACGATCCGGCCGAGTTCCTCGCCGCGCTGTTCCTGAACGAAGTGGCCCGCGCCGGTGATCGTCACGTGCTCCTGTCCGCGCGCACCGGGCACGCGCCGCTGAAACACCCGATCCCAGCCTCTGGTCGCGGGATCGCCGTCGGAGTAGGCGGTGAGGAACGGCTTGTGCCACTGCTCCAGCACCGCCATGGTGTCGCGGCCGATGGCGGCCCCAGGGTCGTTGCGCGTCAACGGGATCAGGGCGATCAGCTGGCGGAGGCCTGCGGTGTAGGACCGATCTGGAAACGGTGCGTCGTAGGCAGCCAGCACGTCCGCAGGCAGCGGTCCGGCCACCGCGTCGAGGAAGAAGCTCGGCACGATCTTCGGCGCCCGTTGGTAGAACGCCACGTAGTCGAGCAGCGTCTCCTGCAACATCATTCGCCCGTCCCCCACCCCGTGGTGGGCCCATTCGAGCTCGCCCTCCAACGCGGGATCGCACGTGTGCAGGATGGTGTTGGCGGCCACGACGCGCGCGAAGCGGGCCTCGTCACGCGCCAACACACTGAGGCCGAGCGGCCCGCCCCAGTCCTGGGCTACGAGGGTGACGTCGCGCAAGTCCAGCGCGGTGACGAGGCCGTGCAACCAGTCGACGTGGCGGGCGAACGTGTAATCGGTTGCCTCGGTGAGCTTGTCGGAACGGCCGTAGCCGATGTTGTCGGGCGCGACGACCCGTAGTCCGGCGTCGACGAGGACCGGGATCACCTTGCGGTACAGGTAGGACCACGTGGGTTGGCCGTGCATCAGCAGGACCACGGGCCCGTCCTCGGGGCCGGCGTCCACGTAGTGCATGCGGAGCGGGTCGAGCTTCCTGGTCTGCACCTGCACGTAGTTGGGCGGGTAGGGGTAGTCGGGCAGGTCGGCGAATCGGTCGTCAGGGGTGCGCAGGACGCCCATCAGATGGTGGTCATTTGGCCAGCTGCGGGTAGAGGGCCTCGACGCCGCCTGCGAAACCCGCTCGAACCGCACGACTGGTGTCGTCGGCGAGCATCTCGTAGTCGCCGGCCGACACGGCGTCGAGTGCGAGGGCTGCGACGTCGGCGGGATCGGACTTGGGCGCGTCGAAGATCGCCCCCATGTCGGTATCCATCAGGCCGACGTGTAGCGCGGTCACCACTATCCCGCGATCAGCCAGTTGAAGCCGCGCCGCATTGGTCATCGACCACGCCGCCGACTTCGAGGCGCAGTACCCGCTGTGGTCGGGAGTGCTCACCCAGGACAGCACCGACAGCACGTTGAGAATGCCACCGCCGCCATTGGTCTCGATCACCGGGGCGAACGCTCGAATCATCGACAGCGTGCCGAAGTAGTTGGTCGCCATCTCGCGATGAGCGCCGTCGAGATCACCGGTCAGAAGGTTCACGTCGGCCGCGATCCCGGCGTTGTTGATTAGCAGCGTCACGTCGCCTGCCGCCTGCGCCGCCGCGGCGACCGACGCCGGGTCGGTGACGTCGACTGCAAGGGGGATGACACCTTCGAGGTCGACCGATCCCGGGTCGCGAGCCCCGGCGTACACCTTGGCGCCGCGGGCGACCAACTGGCCCGCGAACTGTCGACCGAGCCCACGGTTGGCGCCGGTGACGAGCGCGGTCGAGGCAGAGATGTCCATGGAGCCATACTGCGCCTCGGGGGCCCCGCGCGTCGGATGTTTCCGGGGACTAGCTCGACTCCAGCCGGGTGACCAACCCGCGGTCGCCGTCCACCCTGACGCGGTCGCCGGTCTTGAGCACCTGGGTCGCCACCAACGTGTTGACGACGCAGGGCAACCCGTACTCCCGCGCGACGACGGCGCCGTGCGACACCGAGCTGCCGATGTCGGTCACCAGGGCGGCGATCACGGTGAAGTACGGCGTCCACCCCACGTCGGTGACGGGGGCGACCAGAATCTCACCGCGCTGCACGTCACGTGCGTCATGAATCGACTTTGCCACCCGGACAACGCCTTCCGCGATTCCGCGACTGGCGGGGCGCCCAAGGATCTCGTCGTCGGTGATGGTGCCTGGCGCTCGAGACAGGATGGGCGCGGGCCGTCCGACGGAGACGTCGTCGAACTCCAACGCCTGCTGGAAGGCCAGCGCTTCACGGCGCTGCCGCGCCCGGTGGACGAGCTCGGCGACGTCGGCGTCACCGACGATCCGGCGCAGTTCGGCGCGGTCGAAGAAGAAGACCAGGTCGGCGTCGGGCAGGCGTCCCGAGGAGGCCAGCACCTCCCCCAGGTGGTGGTATCCAAGTTTGAGGCGGTGCGCCATCAACGCCATCTTCGACTTCGTCTCCTCGCGTCCGCGCGCGCCGCCCTGCGCCAGGCGGGCGAGCAGCCGGACGGTACGGGAGGCGGGGACGTCGACGCGTCGTCGAGGGGGTTGCTCCCCGGCGGAGTCGCGGGCCGACTGCACCATGGCCTGCATCATCGACCCGAGCCCTTCGGCGTCCTGCGCCCAGGCGGGGTCTCGCATGCACAGTTCGCGGTAGCCGCGGTGCCCGTGCCGAATGAGGAACGCCCGCAACGCAACTCCGCCTGGCCCGGGATCGTTCCGCAGCCGCGTCAAAGCTCGTGCAGGCCCCTCGGCCAGGAACCACCCGGTGGCGGTGTCGTCGGCCGCGACCTTCCGCACCACCTGGTGCAGCTCCTCGACCATCAGCGCGCTCTCGACGTCGGCAGCGCCGGCCATCAGCCGGGCGGCCTCGGCCTGGCCCTCGCTCTCGTCGCGACCGTCCTTGACCGCCTGGCGCACCAGGTAGCTCTCCAGGACGTTCGCGCCGACTGCCGCGCGCGACGAGGACCGGACGTGAACCAGGGTGACGTGACAGTACAGCTCGACGCCCGACTCCAGTTGTCGAAGAACCTCTTCGGCGTCGTGACCGGTGGGAATGGGAAATGCGGCGATCTGCTGGCCGAGGCGCCGGATCGCCGGTCCGGCGGACAACGCGTGCGTGGTGAGCCGCACGGTGTTGACCAGCTTGTCGGCGAACGGCTTTGGCGGCTTGGGTTCCAGTTCGTCGACCACCCGGCCGCAGATGGACATGGAGAACTGCTCGAGGGAGTTGCCGAGGATGCCCGAGCTCAGGCCC
>Ga0209051_1000812_pt1 | contig 32460 bp, 30 predicted proteins | sample AraplaCvi_mMS_r2_2_FD_184286 | JGI IMG/M metagenome (GOLD analysis project Ga0209051, IMG submission 184286) | Arabidopsis root microbial communities from North Carolina, USA - plate scrape MF_Cvi_mMS_r2 (SPAdes) (version 2) | ecosystem: Host-associated > Plants > Roots > Endosphere | place...
CCGTCGCGGACTTCCCGGCCATCGCCGGCGTCACCCTGATGCTCGGGGCCCTCTACGTCTTCATCAACACGGCGGTGGACCTCATGCAGGCCGCAGCTGATCCACGTATCGCCACAACAGGAGGTTAGGTGCCGAAACAGCCACTCATCGTGGGAAACCCGGTGTTCGTCGTCGTCGACATGCAGGAGGGCGGTGGACTGCCCGCAGACGAGATGGGAATTCCCGTCATGCCAGGCAACGCCGAGCGCGTCGCCGTGGCCGAGCGTCTGCTCGCCGCAGCGCGCGCTGCGGACATCCCGGTGGTGTTCTTCCAGGAGGTCCACCGGCCCAGCGGCGTCGACTTCGGCCGCGAGCTCGACGGCGTCGAGGGTGTGCATTGCGTCGAGGGGCAACGCGGCACGGACCTCGAACCGACGCTGCGACCCATCCTCGACGGATCACGGCACGAATTCCACCTCGTCAAGCGGCGCTACTCCGGCTTCATCGGCACCGAATTCGACATCGTGCTCCGCGGTCTGAAGGCCGACACGCTGATCCTCGTCGGCGGCCTGACCGACGTCTGCGTGCACTACACCTTCGCCGACGCCCACCAGCGCGACTACTTCGTGCGCGTGGTCACCGACTGCGTCGGTGGGTCCTCGCAATACCGGCACGACGCGGCACTCGACGCGATGGAGTACCTGCAGACCGGCGCGCTCCGCACCAGCGACGAGATCCTCGCCGCGTTCGCCGAGCGGGCGCCCCTCCTCGAAGGTGCCACCCCATGACCACCAGACTTCGCACCATCGCGGCCGCCGCCGTGGTCGGCATGCTGGCGCTGAGTGGCTGCGGGAGTTCGGATTCCGGCAGCGGGACGCCGAACGCCGCACCGACGGACAAGGTGCTGCATCTGTCGTTCCTGCAGGATCCCGGGCAGCCACCGGACCCCGACATCTTCTATGCGGGGCAGGGCCTGCTGTTGACCACCAACACCTACGAGGGTCTGCTGCAGTACAAGGGCGGCACCGACAAGCCGGAGCTCGAACCGCTTCTGGCCACCGAGTGGAAGGCCTCACCGGACAACAAGGTGTTCACCTTCAAACTCCGCGAAGGGGTCAAGTTCCACGACGGGACACCCTTCACCTCGGCGGCGGTCAAGGCGTCCTTCGACCGTCGGCTGGCCGTCAACCAGGGTCCGGCGTACATGGTGTCCGACGTCGAATCCGTCACCACTCAGGGTGATTACGGCGTCACCGTCACCCTCAAGGCCCCCAACTCGGCGTTCCTGGACTACCTGGCATGCGCGTACGGTCCGCGGATGCTCAGCCCCGAGGGGCTGAAGAAGAACGCGGGCACCGACAACGCTCAGGGTTATTTGACCAACCACGACCTGGGCACCGGACCGTTCACCCTGACCGCCGCCGAGGTCGGATCGCGCTATGCGCTCGAGGCCTTCCCGGACTACTGGGGTCCCAAGCCGTACTTCCAGAAGGTGGAGATTCCGGTCATCACCGACGTGTCCGCGCAGCAGTTGCAGTTCAACAACGGTCAGGTCGCGGCGATCCTGCACGATCTGCCGTCCTCGGCGGTGCAGTCCTATCTGGACAACAAGGCGTTCGCGAATTACTCGCTGCCGACCATGATGTCGAACTATCTGTACGTCAACCCGCACAAGGGGATGATGACCGACGCGAAGAATCGAACGGCCGTCCTCCAGGCCATCGACGTCGACGAACTGGTCAAGCAGACCTACTTCGGGCGCGGCAAGGTCGCGGAGCAGATCTACCCGCCCAACGTGATGGACCCGCAGTACGCGAAGCAGTCCGTGCCGCACGACCCGTCGGTGCTGACGGCGCTGGCCGGGAGCCTGCCCGCCGACCAAAAGAACGTCAGCATCGGCTATGACTCGAGCAATCCCGACAACCAGTTGGTGAGCAACCTGATTCAGACCCAGCTCGCCGCAGCCGGCCTGACGGCCAAGGTGCAGGCCTACCCGACCTCGGAGACCTTCGGCTGGGTCGGTACCGACGGCCAGACCGCTCCGGAGATCTTCGTGGCGCTCGCGTGGCCGGATGCGCCGTCGCCCTACACGTGGGGCCACATCTCGTGGGACGCGTCGGGCGGGTTGAACTACCTGGGCTGTTCGGCGCCGCCCGTGAGCGACGCACTGGCGAAGGGTCTGCCGGACGGCTCGCCCGAGGCGTTCTCACAGGCCGGCCTCGAGGCGGTCAAGACCGGCTGCTGGCTGAACATCGCCAGCGTCAACGACTTCGTGGTCGCCCAGCCGTGGCTCAAGGGCGTCGAGGAGGCGCACGTGGTGACCAACCCGAACTCGCTGCGCCTCGCCGCGCTGTCGGTGGGCTGATGACCGGGCTGGCGCGCAAGAGCGGTGTCCGCAGGATCGTCCTGCTGACCCTCGGCTGGGAGGATTTGCCGAAGTCGGTGTCGGTGTACGGCGCCTCGCCGGAAGAGCAGATGCGCGAACCGGTACCCGGTGTGTTGCTGCAGACCGACGGCGGCTGGGTGCTGCTCGACACCGGGTTCAACACCGCGCTGATCCGCGATCCGGCGCTGCGGCGGCGGTACTTCCCCTCCGTGGAGTACCAGCCCCTGCTGCCGGGGCCGGGTGAGCCCATCGAGGAATCGCTGCACGAGATCGGCGTGGACGTCGACGACATCCATCTGGTGGCGTTGTCGCACCTGCACGTCGACCACGCCGGTGGACTGAAGCTGTTCGCGGGCAAGGTTCCCGTGCACGCGCAGCGTCGCGAGTTGGAGTACGGGCTGTCGAATCACCCAGTGCCGCAAAGCCATGCGATCTTCCGCGTGGACTTCGACGATCCGACCATCGACTGGCGTCTGGCGGACGGGGAGGCCGAGATCGCGCCGGGGATCACCGCGATTCCCACGTACGGGCACACGCCTGGCCACCAGAGCTTCGTCGTGGAACTCGACGAGTCCGTGACCGGTGGTGAGGGTGCGGACGGGTATGTGTTCGCCTTCGACGCCGCCGACCTGACGGAGAACATCGAGCACGAGCGTGCCATCGGCGGCTACATCGACGTCGAACCCGAGGAGACCGTCGAGCCGATCCGTCGGCTCAAGGAGCTGGCCGCCACGAAGGGCTATCCACTGATCCCCGGTCACGATCCGCACGTGTGGCCGGAGTTGACCGCCCACTTCCACGAGCGCTTCGGCCCGGTAACGGCATAGATGGACGTCTTGATGACCGAGTGCACCGGGCTCTGGCGGCGCACCCTTCTCGTCGGCGCCGACGGATCGCACGAGGCGGGCGGCGACGTTCGATGGCTCCAAGGCATCACCGCCTACGTCGACTCCCGGGGGTTTGGCGGCCCACTTCGGCAGCGCGGCAACGTCTTCGAATGGCATCGCGACGTCGACCTCGAACCGCCGGGGCCGTTCCCGGACGCCGGGGCAATGCACTGGGACGGCGACGTCCTCGTCGAAACCGGCGTGCACGAGGACTACTCCGAACACTGGGTTCGCGATGCGGACTCGCCGGGTCCGTGCGCCGCGGCCTTCCTGCGCTCCGCCGACGGGGCGAGCGGGCTGCTGATGCGCGTCGGGGACCTCTTCGGTTGGGCGGGTTCGGGATCGGTGGTGATCGGTGCATTCGGTGGGGCGGAGTGGACCGCCCTGGGAATCGCGCCGTCGGATGACCACGTCGACGCCGTCGGCCAGCGCTGGATTGTCGAACGAAACGAAGGGAACTCGATCTCGTGACCGGTATGACCTCATTCACTTCGGTGCCGATCGTCGACGTCGGCGGTCTGCGATCGCCGGATGCGGCCGAGCGCGACCGGGTGTCGGCCGAGATCGGCAAGGCAGCACGTGAAGTCGGATTCTTCTACGTCAGTGGTTCCGGCGTCGACGAGTCGAAGTTCGACCGCATGCTCGAGGCCACCAAGGCGTTCTTCGCGCTGCCGCTCGAGGAGAAGATGCGGAGCTACATCGGCCTGTCCCGCTGCCATCGTGGCTTCGTGCCGGTCGGCGAGGAGGGAGTCGAGAGCGGCGGTGTGCCCGACCTCAAGGAGGCGTTCGACACCGCCCTCGACCTGCCCGCCGACGATCCCGACTACTTGGCGGGCAACCCGATGCTCGGCCCCAACACATGGCCGAACCTGCCGGGCTTCGCCGAGGCCGTGACCGACTACTACGAGGCAGTGCTGGAGGTCGGGCACCTGTTGCTGCGTGCGTTCGCGGTTGCCCTCGGGGAGGACCCGGAGGTCTTCACCCGCCACGCCTCCAAGACTCCGAGCCAACTGCGGCTGGTGCACTACCCGTACAACCCCGACGCACGTGACGCCATGGGCATCGGTGCGCACACCGACTACGAGTGCTTCACGCTGCTCAAGCCGACGGCGCCTGGACTGGAGGTCCTCAACGGCGCAGGGGAGTGGATCGACGTGCCCCCGGTGCCGGGCACCTTCGTGGTGAACATCGGCGACCTGCTCGAATTGTGGACCAGCGGTGCGTTCGTCGCGACCAGCCACCGCGTGCGGAAGGTCGCCGAGGAGCGCTACTCGTTCCCACTGTTCTTCAACGTCGACTACGACACCGAGGTGAAACCACTGCCGCAGTTCGTCTCTCCCGATGCGCCGCAGCGCCCGCCGTTGAAGGCCGGGGAGCACCTGTTCGCTCAGACCGCCCAGAGTTTCGCGTACCTGCGAGGCCGCATCGAGCGCGGTGAGTTGGTGCTGCCGGAGGGGTCGCTCGAGCTCAACCAGTTTGGCCAGCAGGCGCTCTTGGGCGTGGAGTGACCCGCGCGCACCACGCCTTCATCACCGACCCCGTTTTCGAAGGAGCCATCCGATGACCACCAGATTCCGTCCCCTCCGTGCCCTTGCCGCCATGGCCGCAACGGCCGCCCTCGTGCTGACCGCCTGCGGCGGTTCGGATTCCGGCAGCAGCACACCGAACGCCGCCCCGACCGACAAGGTGTTGCACCTGTCCTTCCTGCAGGACCCGGGCCAACCGCCGGACCCCGACATCTACTACGCCGGCCAGGGTCTGCTGCTGACCACCAACACCTACGAAGGTCTCCTGCAATACAAGGGCGGCACCGACAAGGCGGAACTGCAGCCGCTGCTGGCCACCGAGTGGACGGCGTCGCCGGACAACAAGGTGTTCACCTTCAAACTCCGCGAAGGGGTCAAGTTCCACGACGGGACACCCTTCACCTCCGCGGCGGTCAAGGCGTCCTTCGACCGTCGGCTGGCCGTCAACCAGGGTCCGGCGTACATGGTGTCCGACGTGGATTCGATTACCACCCAGGGTGATTACGGCGTCACCATCACCCTCAAGGCCCCGAACTCGGCGTTCCTGGACTACCTGGCCTGCCCGTATGGTCCGCGGATGCTCAGCCCCGAGGGACTGGCCAAGAACGGGGGCTCCGACCACGCGCAGACGTATCTGACCAACCACGACCTGGGCACCGGACCGTTCACGCTGACCGCCGCCGAGGTCGGCTCGAAGTACGAACTCACCGCCTTCGGTGACTACTGGGGCACCAAGCCCTATTTCGAGAAGGTCGAGCTGCCGGTCATCACCGACGTGTCCGCACAGCAGCTGCAGTTCAACAACGGCCAGCTCGCGGCGATCCTGCACGACCTGCCGTCCTCGGCGGTGCAGTCCTACCTCGACAACAAGTCGTTCGCCAATTACTCACTGCCGACCATGATGTCGAACTTCGTCTACCTCAACCCCAAGAAACCGATGATGGCCGACGCCAAGAACCGCACCGCGGTGCTGCAGGCGATCGACGTCGACGAGTTGGTCAAGCAGACGTACTTCGGCCGCGGCAAGAAGGCCGAGCAGATCTACCCGCCGAACATGATGGCCGACCAGTACGGCAAGCAGACGGTGCCGCACGACCCGTCGGTGCTGACGGCGCTGGCCGGCAGCCTGCCCGCCGACCAGAAGTCCGTCACCATCGGCTACGACTCCAGCAACCCGGACAATCAGTTGATCAGCAACCTGATTCAGACGCAGCTGGCAGCGGCGGGTCTCGACGCCAAGGTGCAGGCCTATCCCACCTCTGAGATCTACGGCTGGGTGGGCTCTGACGGGCAGACCGCGCCGGAGATCATGACCTACCTCGGCTGGCCGGACGCACCGTCCCCGTACACGTGGGGCCACATCTCGTGGGACGCCGACGGTGGCCTGAACTTCTTTGGTTGCTCGGCGCCCGCGGTCACCGCAGCCCTCAACGCGGGCCTGCCGAACGCCTCGCTGCAGGACTACTCGACCGCCGGTGAGGAGGCGGTGAAGACCGGCTGCTGGTTGAACGTCGCCGACGTCGACGACTTCATGGTGGCCCAGCCCTGGCTGAAGGGCGTCGAGCAGGCTCACGTGGTGACCGACCCGAATACGCTTCGGCTGGCTGCACTCTCGGTCGGCTGATGGCGACGCTCCTACGTCGCAGTGGCGTGCGCCGGATCATCCTGCTGACGCTCGGCTGGGAGGAACTGCCGAAGTCGGTGTCGGTGTACGGCGCCCCGCCAGAGGAGCGGATGCGGGAACCGGTGCCGGGTGTCCTGTTGCAGACCGACGGCGGGTGGGTCTTGCTCGACACCGGGTTCAACACCGCACTGGTGCGGGATCCGGCGCTGCACCGGAGGTTCTTCCCCACGGTCGAATACCGCCCGGTGCTGCCCGGGCCCGGCGAACCGATCGAGCAGCGGCTCGCCGAGGTGGGGGTGGACTTCGAGTCGATCCACACCGTGGCCGTCAGTCACCTCCACCACGACCATGCCGGCGGGCTCAAGCTGTTCGCCGGCAAGGTGCCGGTGCACGCCCAGCGCCGCGAGCTCGAGTATGGGTTGTCGAATCATCCTGAGCCCGAACGCAATGCGATCGTCAGGGTGGACTTCGACGACCCGACCATCGACTGGAAGCTCGCCGACGGGGAGGCCGAGATCGCGCCGGGGATCACCGCGATACCCACCTACGGGCACACGCCTGGCCACCAGAGCTTCGTCGTGGAACTCGACGAGTCCGTGACCGGTGGTGAGGGTGCAGACGGGTATGTGTTCGCCTTCGACGCCGCCGACCTGACGGAGAACATCGAGCACGAGCTCGCCATCGGCGGATTCATCGACGTCGAACCCGAGGAGACCGTCGAGCCGATCCGCCGGCTCAAGGAACTCGCGGCGCGCAAGGGCTACCCGCTGATCCCCGGTCACGACCCGCACGTGTGGCCGGAGTTGACCACCCACTTCCACGAGCGCTTCGGCCCGGTGACGGCGTAGACGGAGCTGCCGACGACCGCCGGTGGGATCAGTTGATCGGTGCGTTGACGACCACGAGGTCGGCGAGGATGCCGCGGGCGGCGACGATGCCCTCCCCGGTCTGCCACACCTCGTCGTTCACGACGTAGACGCGATTGTCGCGCACCGCGGAGAGCCTCTTCCACGCCTCGCTTTCGAGGACCTCCGCGGCGCGCGCCTTGGCGGCGGGGGAGTCGAAGGACAGGAAGACGACGTCGCCGTCGGCGGCCGAGAAGTCGGTCGCCTTCGACACCTCGGAAACGCCGATCTCCTCATACGACTTGTCCTTGAATCGTTGCGTGGCCGGGCGGTCCGCGCCGACCGCGCCGAGGACGGTGGCCGGGAAGTCGTCGACGCCGTAGACGCGCAGGGTGTTCTCGGTGAGCTGCACGACCGAGACCTGGTAGTGGGTGGCGTCGTTGTCGGCGCCGACCTTGTCGGCGGCCCGCTCGAATCCGTCGACCAGTTGATTGGCGGCGTCGACGCGACCCGTTGCGGCACCGACCGTGCGAAGCGTGTCCTGCCACCCGGGACCGGGCGCGCCGGTGAACACCGTCGGCGCGATCGCGGACAGTTCGCCGTAGGCCTCCGGCGTCAGGGCCTGGGAACCGAGGACGAGGTCGGGCTTGGCGGCCTTGATCGCTTCGAGGTCGGGTGACGAGCGATCTCCGGCCGCGGGCACGTCGTGGATCACCGTGCCGAGATACGACGGCTGGGCGGTCGCGCCGTCCCGCGGTGCGGCGACCACGACGCGTGACTGCAGGCCCAGCGCGCACAGGGCGTCGAGTTGGTCACCGGAGAGGACGGCGATGCGCTGCGGGTCGGGGGGAACCTCGGTGGACCCGGCAACGTGGCGCACGTCGCGATTCGGCGGATCGTCGAGCGGAGCCGGGTCGGGGGCGCACGACTCGTCGGGACGGCGCTGGTTGCCCAAGACCGCGGCACCGGCGACCTTCGTGGTGCTCGTCACCGGAGAGTTGGCGGCCGACGCCGCGTCCGGGGCACCGGCCGGGGGCGAGTCCCCGCATCCGGTGGCCAGCGTCGCCACCAATGCCGTCGTGACGGCTGCCGCGGCTGCGATCGGACCCATCCGCGAGCTCAGGAACGCCACGCCGCAGACGGTACCAAGCCGCGGGCCGCGCCCCGCCTCACCGCGGACTTCCGGGCCGTTCGAGCCTGGTCACGAGCCGTCGGGCGGAGAGTTCTTACCAAATACGACACTTTGTAGGACCCATGGCGCGACACCGCCCGGCGGGGGATAAGATTGCCGACGAGCCTTCGGGTTCGCCCGTCGATATTTTGGAGGACCTGTTGGTAGCCGAAGCGCCCCCAATCGGAGAACTCGAGGCACGCCGTCCGTTTCCGGCACGGATGGGCCCCAAGGGCAACCTGATCTACAAGCTGGTCACGACGACCGATCACAAGCTGATCGGCATCATGTACTGCGTCGCCTGCTTCGTCTTCTTCTTCATCGGTGGCCTGATGGCGCTGTTCATGCGCGCCGAGCTGGCCCTGCCCGGTCTGCAGTTCCTGAGCAACGAGCAGTACAACCAGTTGTTCACCATGCACGGCACGGTGATGCTGCTGTTCTACGCGACGCCCATCGTGTTCGGCTTCGCCAACCTCGTGCTGCCGCTGCAGATCGGCGCCCCCGACGTGGCGTTCCCGCGTCTGAACGCGTTCTCGTTCTGGCTGTTCCTGTTCGGCGCGATGATCGCCATCGCGGGCTTCATCACCCCCGGCGGTGCGGCCGACTTCGGCTGGACCGCCTACTCCCCGCTGACCGACGCCATCCACTCGCCCGGCGCGGGTGGTGACCTGTGGATCATGGGTCTGGCCGTCGGTGGTCTGGGCACCATCCTCGGCGGCGTCAACATGATCACCACGGTGGTCTGCATGCGCGCCCCCGGCATGACGATGTTCCGGATGCCAATCTTCACCTGGAACATCCTGGTGACCTCGATCCTGGTGCTGCTGGCCTTCCCGCTGCTGACCGCCGCGCTGTTCGGTCTGGCGGCCGACCGCCACCTGGGTGCGCACATCTACGACCCGGCCAACGGCGGTGTGCTGCTGTGGCAGCACCTGTTCTGGTTCTTCGGTCACCCCGAGGTGTACATCATCGCGTTGCCGTTCTTCGGGATCGTCTCCGAGATCTTCCCGGTGTTCAGCCGCAAGCCGATCTTCGGTTACACCACGCTGATCTACGCCACGCTGGCCATCGCGGCGCTCTCGGTCGCGGTGTGGGCGCACCACATGTACGCCACCGGCGCGGTGCTGCTGCCGTTCTTCTCCTTCATGACGTTCCTGATCGCCGTTCCGACGGGCATCAAGTTCTTCAACTGGATCGGCACGATGTGGAAGGGGCAGTTGACCTTCGAGACACCGATGCTGTTCTCGGTGGGCTTCCTGGTCACGTTCCTGCTCGGTGGCCTGTCCGGCGTGCTGCTGGCCAGCCCGCCGCTGGACTTCCACGTCACCGACTCCTACTTCGTGATCGCGCACTTCCACTACGTGCTCTTCGGCACCATCGTGTTCGCGACCTATGCGGGCATCTACTTCTGGTTCCCGAAGATGACGGGTCGCCTGCTCGACGAGCGCCTGGGCAAGTTGCACTTCTGGTTGACGTTCATCGGCTTCCACACCACGTTCCTGGTGCAGCACTGGGTCGGTGACGAGGGCATGCCCCGCCGGTACGCCGACTACCTGCCCAGCGACGGCTTCACGACGCTGAACATCGTCTCGACGATCGGTGCGTTCATCCTCGGCATCTCGACGATCCCGTTCGTGTGGAACGTGTTCAAGAGCTGGCGCTACGGCGAGCCGGTGGTGGTGGACGATCCGTGGGGTTACGGCAACTCCCTGGAGTGGGCGACGTCCTGCCCGCCGCCGCGGCACAACTTCACCGAACTGCCCCGGATCCGTTCGGAGCGGCCGGCATTCGAGCTGCACTACCCGCACATGGTGGAGCGGATGCGGGCTGAGGCTCACATCGGTGGCGGACCGCACCCCTCCGGTGGTGACGTCACGGAGAACGACGACGTCAAGGTCCGTAGCTGATCGAGTCGTAGGGGCTGTTCGTCGTAGTGAGTACGTCAAGCGTGTCGGTGTTGATCACCGTCACCGGAGTCGACCAGCCAGGTGTCACGTCAGCCCTGTTCGAGGTGTTGTCGCGGCACAAGGTGGACCTGCTGAACGTCGAACAGGTCGTCATCCGCAACCGGCTCACCCTCGGGGTGCTGGTGGCCGGACCGGCCGACGTGGCCGGGGGAGAGCAGCTGCGGGACGAGGTCACGACGGCCATCCGAGAGGTCGGCCTGGACGTCACCATCGAACGCAGTGACGACCTTCCGGTGCTGGAGGACCCCTCCACGCACACGATCGTCGTGCTGGGTCGACCGATCACCGCGGAGGCGTTCGGGGTGGTGGCCCGTGAGGTCGCCGCACTCGGCGTCAACATCGACTTCATCCGCGGGGTGTCGGACTATCCCGTCACGGGCCTGGAGCTGAGGGTGTCGGTGCCGCCGGGTGCGGCCTACGGTCAGCTGCAGACGGCGCTGGCGCGGGTGGCCGCCGCGGAGGGCGTCGACATCGCCCTGGAGGACTACAGCTTGGCGCGACGGGCCAAGCGCCTCATCGTGTTCGACGTCGACTCGACCCTGATTCAGGGCGAGGTCATCGAGATGCTGGCCGAGCGGGCCGGCGCGCTGGCCGCGGTCGCCGAGGTGACGGACGCGGCGATGCGTGGGGAACTCGACTTCGCCGAATCCCTGCACCGTCGGGTCGCCACGCTCGCCGGACTCCCCGCGACCGTGCTCGACGAGGTCGCCGACCAGATCAAGCTGACCGCGGGGGCGCGGACGACGATCCGCACACTGCGCCGCCTCGGCTACTACTGCGGCATCGTCTCCGGCGGCTTTCGCCAGGTGATCGAACCGCTGGCGCACGATCTGATGATGGACTTCGTGGCCGCCAACGAACTCGAGATCGTCGACGGCAAGCTCACCGGGCGCGTGGTCGGCAACGTCGTCGACCGGCCCGGAAAGGCCAAGGCGCTCAGAGACTTCGCCCAGCAGGTTGGCGTCCCGATGGAGCAGACGGTCGCCGTCGGTGACGGTGCCAACGACATCGACATGCTCGCCGCGGCCGGCCTCGGCGTCGCGTTCAACGCCAAGCCCGCCCTGCGCGAGGTGGCCGACGCGTCGCTGAGCCACCCCTACCTGGACACGGTGCTGTTCATCCTGGGCGTGACCCGCGGTGAGATCGAAGCGGCCGACGCGGTCGACGGAACGCTACGCCGCGTCGACATCCCCGACTAGACCACCACGGCGCCGTGGTCTCGGCCCGCCGGGCCCGTCCCGGTCACGCTGCGCCACGCCAGGGCCAGTAGTTCGACGGCCTCGCTGAGCTGGTCGTCGGGCAGCGTGTAGGGCACCCGGATGAACCGCTCGAGCGTGCCGTCCACCCCGAAGCGTGGGCCAGGCGGAATCTCCAGCCCCATCCGGGATGCGGCCGCGGACAGTGCCGAGCTCATGGGTGCGGGCAGCCGTACCCAGAGCGACATGCCACCTCGGCTCGGATCGGGGCGCCAGTCGGGCAGGTGTTCGGCCAGGAGCGCGAGCAGAAGCGCCCGTCGTCTGCGCAAGATCTCGCGCCGCTCCGGCAGCAGTTCGTCGGCGATGTCGAGAAGCCCTGCCGCGGCGAGCTGTTCGACGATCGGCGTGCCCATGTCGACGGCGGGACGCATGGCACCGATGGTGGCGAGCACACTGCGTTCGGCTCGGATCCAGCCGATGCGCAACCCACCCCAGCACGACTTCGACATGGATCCGACGGTCAGCACCAGGTCGCGTCGCGAGGTCATGGACGCGGCGAACGGCGGCGGCACCGCCTCGTCGAGCCACATGTCGGTGATGGTCTCGTCGACGATCGTGCGGGTCCGGGTCTCGGCGATGATCTGGGCCAGGCGTCGTCGGCCGTCGGGGGGCAGCGTCATCCCCGTCGGGTTGTGGTTGTCCGGAATGAGATAGGCGAGGTTCGGCGACAGCTGGCGCACCGCGGCGTCGATCGCGTCGAGTTCCCAGCCCTGATGCGTCATCGCCACCGGGACGGGCCGCAGCCCCTTGGTGGCCATCGCCGCGAGGACGCCGTGATAGGTCGGCTGCTCGACGAGGACCCGGTCGCCCGGCTGGGTGTAGGTCGCCATGATGAGTCCGATGGCGTGCAGCGCACCCGTGGTCACCACTACCTCGTCGGGATCGGTGGGAAGACCCTTCCGGCAATATCTTTCGGCGATGGCCTCCCGCAGTGGCGCGACTCCGACCAACTCGATGCCGATGTCGTGCAGGTACGGCGTGACCTGTTCGGCGGCCTCGACGAAGGCGCGGGACACCGCAGCGGCGGGCGCGGCCAGGGTCGCGGCGGCGAGATTCGCCGACGCCGTCCCGACGATGGTGGGAGTGGTGGCGGTCGCCGACACCGGGAGCGCCGTCGTGCTTCGCGCACCCTGGCGTCCCCTGAGGTAGCCGTCCTCGCGCATCTGGGTGTACGCCGCGGTGACCGTGGTCCTGGAGACGCGCAGGGCGTCGGCGAGTGCCCGCTCGCTGGGCACCTGGGCGCCGACCGGCAGTCGGCCGTCGACGATCAGCATGCGAAGCCCGTCGGAGAGCCCCTGATAGGCCGGGCCACTCGTGCTGGCGGTGCGCCAGTTGCCCAGCTCACGGGCCAAGAGGTCCACATCGAGCCGTCGCCCCGCCAGTTCTACGATCATTGAGGCCAGTTTGCCCCAACTGGATATTGATGGCAAGGCCAGTTACGCGTGATCATGGGGTCATGGCACAACACTGGACCTCAAGGATGACGCGCAAGGCACAAGAGCTGGGTCGGGTCTACCGCAACTCACCGCGCATCGGCGACTTCGTGTCGGAGGACGTGGCGGACCGGGATTCCCGCCGGATCCGCAGTGAGCTCGACGCGATCCGCGCCCGCTTCCCCGACCACGCGTGAAGCGCGGCCTCGCCCGCGGAGGGGCCCTGCTGATCGGCCTCGTCGGCTACGGATTCTCGATGGCCGTGATGGTCCGCTCGGGATTGGGTCTGGACCCCTGGGACGTCTTCCATCAGGGCCTCGCCAACCGCACCGGCCTCACGATCGGCACGGTGACGGCCGTCGTGGGTGTCGTCGTGCTGGTGGCCTGGATTCCGCTGCGCAACCGGCCCGGCATCGGCACCGTCGCCAACGTGGTCGTCATCGCGGTGACCGTCGACGCCGCCCTGGCGGTCCTTCCCACACCCTCTGGTCTGGCAGTCCGCATCGCGATGATGCTCGGTGCGGTGGTGCTGAACGCCGTCAGCACGGTCCTCTACATCGCCGCGGGTCTCGGCCCGGGACCGCGCGACGGCCTGATGACCGGCCTGGTCGCACGGACCGGGCTGTCGGTCCGGCTCGTCCGCACCTCCATCGAAGCCACCGTGCTGGCCGTCGGGTGGCTACTCGGCGGCACCGTCGGGGTCGGCACCGTCGTCTACGCGTTCGGCATCGGCCCGCTGGTCCAACTGACGCTACGGCTGACACCGAAGCGGTGGCTCGCCGTGAGCGGGTGGGCGGTCACCACGCCCCGCCTGTCTACGATGAGCGAGTGCCAGCCGACCCCAGCGACCGAGAAGGCTCCGCAGAACCCCAGGTCGACCCAGACCTGCTGATCGACTTCGCCAAGGTCACCCTCCGGCGCGGTGGCAAGACCCTCGTCGGACCGGTCACCTGGGCCGTCGAACTCGACGAGCGCTGGGTCGTGATCGGCCCCAACGGCGCAGGGAAGACGTCGCTGCTGCGCATCGCGGCGGCCATGGAACATCCGTCGACCGGTACCGCATACGTGCTGGGCGAGCGACTGGGCAAGACCGACATGGCCGAGTTGCGGGCCCGCGTCGGGCTGAGCAGTTCGGCGCTGAGTCAACGCGTCCCCGACGACGAGGTGGTCCGCGACCTCGTCGTCTCCGCCGGGTACGCCGTCCTCGGGCGGTGGCGCGAGAAGTACGAGGACGTCGACTACGAGCAGGCCGTCGACATGCTGGAGAGCCTCGGTGCGGAACATCTCGCGGAACGCACCTACGGGACCCTCTCGGAGGGCGAGCGCAAGCGGGTGCTGATCGCGCGGTCGCTCATGACCGACCCGGAACTGCTGCTGCTCGACGAACCGGCCGCCGGACTCGACCTGGGCGGCCGCGAGGAACTGGTCTCGCGGCTGGCCGATCTCGCCGCCGATCCCGACGCCCCCGCCATCGTGCTGGTGACCCACCACGTCGAGGAGATCCCGCCCGGCTTCAGCCACTGCTTGCTGCTGTCGGAGGGCGCGGTCGTCGCGGCGGGGCTGCTGACCGACGTGCTCACCGCCGAGAATCTGTCCGCGGCATTCGGCCAGTCCATCGCCCTCGACGTGATCGACGGCCGTTACTTCGCGCGCCGCACCCGCAGCCGCGCCGCCCACCGGAGGAGAGCCCAGTGACCAGCCACGAGAGCCCGGTGAGTTCGGACACGCAGGCCGATCCACTCGTCCCGAGGCCCGCGGCCACGGTCATGCTCGTCCGAGACGGGCGTGGTGACCTCGCCGGTGACATCGAGGTCTTCCTGATGCGCCGCCACGCCGCCATGGACTTCGTCGCCGGGGTGATGGTGTTTCCGGGCGGTGGGGTCGACGCCCGCGACCGCGGAGCCGACATCGCCTGGTTCGGACCGGAGCCGTCGTGGTGGGCCGAACGACTCCACGTCGACGCGGACCTTGCCGAGGCGCTCGTCTGCGCCGCGGCGCGCGAGACGTTCGAGGAGTCGGGCGTCCTGTTCGCGGGGCCGGCCGGCGATCCCGACCAGATCGTCGGCGACGCCTCGGTGTACGGCGAGGCCCGGATCGCGCTGGCCAACAACTCCCTGTCGTTCGCCGACTTCCTGCGCACGGAGAACCTGGTGCTTCGGGCTGATCTGCTCCGGCCCTGGGCCAACTGGGTGACACCCAAGGAGGAGCGCACCCGCCGCTACGACACGTACTTCTTCGTCGGGGCGCTTCCCGAGGGGCAGCGGGCCGACGGCGAGAACACCGAGACCGACCAGGCGTCCTGGGTGACACCGCAGGCGGGTCTCGACGACTTCGCCCAGGGCAGGTCCTTTCTCTTGCCGCCGACGTGGACCCAACTGGACTCGCTCAACGGGCACACCGTCGCCGAGGTGCTCGCGGTCCAACGGCAGATCGACACCGTCGAACCGCATCTCGCGGCCGACAAGGACACCGGAAACTGGGAGATCGAGTTCTTCAACAGTGACCGCTACAACGCGGCACGCAACCAGCGGGGACCGGCCGGGTACGCCAAGCCGTGAGGGAGTTCGTCAGCGCGCACGTCAAGGACGGCATCGGCACGCTGCTGCTGTCCCGCCCACCGACGAACACCCTCACCCGGCAGATGTGTCGTGAGATCGCTTCCACGGCAACCGAACTCGGCGAGAACGCCGACGCAGCGGCCGTCATCGTCTTCGGTGGACACGAGATCTTCTCCGCCGGAGTCGACGTGCCGGAGGCGCGCACCCTGGACGCCGACGCCACGACCGTCGCCGCGGCCGTCGCGCTGCGCGCGGTGAGCGCCGTCGCCGAGATCCCGAAGCCGACGGTCGCCGCGGTCACCGGCTACGCGCTCGGCAGCGGGTTGACGCTGGCCCTGGCCGCGGACTGGCGCATCGCCGGTGACAACGCCAAGTGGGGCGTCACCCAGATCCTCGAGGGACTGGCTCCCTCGGAGGACGAGGCCCGGCGGCTCGCCCGGGCAATCGGTGACGCCCACGCGAAGGAGCTCGCGTTCACCGGGCGGTTCGCCCACGCGTCGGAGGCGCTCGAGCTCGGTCTGGTCGACGAGTTGGTGGCTCCGGACCACGTGTACGACGCCGCGGTGGCGTGGGCGCGACGGTTCGTCGACGTCCCGGCGGGGAGCCTGGCAGCAGCCAAGGCGGCATTTCGCCCGACCACGCCGGGCCGTTAGGCTGCCCTACATGACGAGTACCGACCGCGAGCCCAGGTCTGATGTCGCCGCCGGGGCGGCTCCAGCCCCCAACCCGCACGCCACGGCCGAGGAAGTCGAGGCAGCCCGCCACGACACCAAGCTGGCGCAGGTGCTGTACCACGACTGGGAAGCCGAGACCTACGACGACAAGTGGTCGATCTCCTATGACCAGCGGTGCATCGACTACGCCAGGGGTCGCTTCGACGCCATCGTGCCCGACGAGCTGCAGCGCGAGCTGCCGTACGACCGGGCGCTCGAGCTGGGCTGCGGTACCGGTTTCTTCCTGCTGAACCTGGTGCAGTCGGGAGTGGCTCGCCGCGGCTCGGTCACCGACCTGTCGCCGGGCATGGTCAAGGTGGCCGTCCGCAACGGTCAGGGGCTCGGGCTCGACATCGACGGCAAGGTCGCCGACGCCGAGGGCATCCCGTACGACGACGACACGTTCGACCTGGTCGTCGGCCATGCGGTGCTGCACCACATTCCCGACGTGGAACTCTCGCTGCGCGAGGTGGTCCGGGTGCTCAAGCCGGGCGGACGCTTCGTGTTCGCCGGCGAGCCGACCACCACCGGCAACGTGTACGCCCGCAACCTGTCGACGCTTACCTGGCGGGTGGCCACGACCGTCACGAAGCTGCCGGGGCTCGACGGCTGGCGTCGCCCGCAGGAGGAGCTCGACGAGTCGTCGCGCGCGGCGGCGCTGGAGGCCATCGTGGACCTGCACACCTTCGAGCCCGGCGATCTGGAGCGGATGGCCACCAACGCGGGCGCCGTCGACGTCCGCACCGCCAGCGAGGAGTTCACCGCGGCGATGCTCGGCTGGCCGATACGGACCTTCGAGGCGTCGGTGCCTCCTGGCCGTTTGGGTTGGGGCTGGGCCAAGTTCGCCTTCAAGAGCTGGACGTCGTTGAGCTGGGTCGACTCCAACGTCTTGCGTCACGTCGTGCCGAAGGGCTGGTTCTACAACGTGATGGTCACCGGGGTCAAGCCGTCCTGAAGGGTGGTGGACTGAGCTTCACCCTCGACGACGTCGCATACCTCAGCGGCCGCGAGGGGGACGCGGCGCTCGCCGAGGTCGACGCCCTGGCGCTCACCGATGCCAGCCAGATCTCCGACATCGCCTCCGTACGTGCACGTTTCGGCGATCGGGCGGCCGTTCTCGTCGAGACGACGCTGCTTCGGCGCAGGGCGGCGGTCAAGTTCGCCGGCGCCGGCCGGTGGTTGTTCACCGGCGAGGCGCTGGAACAGGCTACCGCCGCTGCGGTGGCCGAACACCGGGCGCAACGGCTCACCGGTCGCGCCGTTCACGACGTAACCTGTTCGGTTGGAACGGAACTCGCGGCACTGGCGGGTCGTGCCGAACGGATCGTCGGCAGTGACGTCGACGAGGTCCGCGTCGCGATGGCCCGGCACAACGTCGGCGGCGACGGCTCGTCGGTCCTGCTGTGCCGCGCCGACGCGCTCGCCCCGGTCACGCAGGGCACCACCGTCGTCGCCGACCCGGCCCGGCGCAGCGGTGGGCGGCGCACGTTCGACCCGCGCGACTACACACCGGCGCTCGACGACCTGCTCGGTGTCTACGCCGACCGCGACCTCGTCGTGAAGTGCGCCCCCGGAATCGATTTCGACCAGATCCGTCGACTCGGGTTCGACGGGGAGATCGAGGTGACGTCACTCGGCGGTGGGGTCCGCGAGGCGTGTCTGTGGTCACCGGGGTTGACCACGCGCGGAGTCACCCGACGGGCCACCATCCTGGACCGCGCCGAGGAGATCACCGACGCCGACGCCGACGACTGCCCCGTCGCCGCGCCGGGCCGCTGGATCGTCGACCCCGACGGCGCCGTGGTCCGGGCGGGTCTGGTGCGGCACTACGCCGCCCGGCACGGGTTGTGGCAACTCGACCCGGCGATCGCCTATCTCTCCGGATACCAATTGCCCACCGGTGTCCGCGGATTCGAGGTCATCGCCGAGCTCGGGTTCGCCGAGCGCGCACTGCGCCGAGAACTCGCGGCCCGTGACGTCGGCGCCCTGGAGATCCTGGTCCGGGGAGTCTCCGTCGACCCCGACGAGCTGCGGACCCGGTTGCGGCTGCGGGGAAGCGAACGGCTGTCGCTGGTGATCACCAGAATCGGCGCCGGAAGCGCGAGCCGCACGGTGGTCTACCTGTGCCGGCCGTCGCGCTGACTGCGCAGGTAGGGTGGCGTCGGCGGCGTCGGTGCCGCACGTCGACGGAGGGTTCTCATAGATGCGCATGTCCTCGCTGGCGTCGGCGGTCTCGGCGGTCTCGGTCGTCGTAGTGCTCGGATGGGCGGGCACCGGCCTCGCCGGTGCGGCACCACCCACCTGCGCCGATCTCGACGGTGTCGTCGACGCCAATCAGATCTGCCAGATCCAGGCCACCAACCCCGGCTACTCGCTGCGCATCAGCTATCCCGTCGACTATCCGGACGCCCAATCGGTGTTCGACTACGTCCAGCAGACCCGCGACGGATTCCTCAACGTCGCGCAGATGCCCGACCTGCGGTTGATGCCCTACGAGCTGGACACGACCTCGACCGAGTACTCCTCGACCGTTCCGCCCCGCAAGACCCAGAGCGTGGTGTTCAAGACCTATCAGGGCGTCGGCGGTGCGCACCCGACGACCTTCTATCAGGCCTTCAACTGGGACCTCGACCAGCGCAAGCCGATCACGATCGACACCCTCTTCAAGCCCGGCTCGAAGCCGTTCCCCGTGATCCTCCCGCTGGTGCAGGCCGAGGTGGACAAACAACTCGGCCAGCAGGTGACCATCGAGCCCGGGGATGGCCTCGACCCGACGAAGTACCAGAACTTCGCCCTCACCGACGACTCGCTGATCTTCTTCTTCAGCCAGGGCGACGTGCTGCCCGAGGCCGCCGGGGCGCTGCAGGTGGCGATTCCGCGCGGCCCCGTCGCCGCCATGATCGCCTGACCCGGTCAGGCGGGGGCGAAGCCGAACACCCGGCCGTCGCTGGTGGCGGTCACGATGCGCCGGTCGTGGCCAATCGACACCCCGACCGGGTAGCCCGTCGCACCCGGCAGCGGGTAGCTGTTGAGCGTGTGCCCGTCGGCGGGGTCGAACACCAGCAGCGCCATGCCGTCACCGGCCCGCGCGACCGTGTAGGCGGCCGGACCGGCCAGACTCGAGGTCGACAGGGGTTCGACGTCGTCGCGCGTCCACGCGACCTCGCCGTGGTCGCCGCCGTCCTTGAGCGCCACCAGCTTGGTGTCGGGGCCGCCGCCGGAGACGATCAGGCCGTCCGGTGACACCGACGGCGGAGTCTGGGGCTGAAAGTTCAGGGGAGCCGACCACTTCGGCGTCCCGTCGGTCGTGTTGAGCGCCCACAGATGTCCGTCGCGACCGTTGACGTAGACCGTGGTCCCGTCGGCCGACAGCACGGGGCTGCCGAGCGGCCCGCCACCCACCGCGGTGCTGGTCCAGTCCCGGGACAGCAGCGGGGTCTGGCCCGGCCGGTACCGCAGGCCCACCAGCTCGGGGGCGGGGGCGTCGGGTAGCCACAGCGTCGTCACGACGACGTCGGTCGCCGCCGAGAACGCCGGCGCCGCGGCCACCGGGCACCCCGGCCGGCCCAGCTGGCAGTCGGCGAGGCCGCGCTCGGAGTCCTTCGGGTCGAGACCCTCCACCAGGTCCAACGCCGTACCGACGACGCTGCCGCGGTGTGCGTCGTAGACCAGCACCTGGCCGAGGTGCGTCACCACCAGCAGCTCACCGGGGGACAGCAGCCGAGGAGTCTGCGGCAGACCGATCACCGGGTTGCGCCAGCGGATCCACTGCGTGGGCGGGAACGACAGGATGGCGCCGGGCTGCCCGACGTACAGGTTGTCGAAGCCGTCGAACAGGGGGCTGGAGATGCCGCCGCCCTGCCACAGCCGGCTGCACCAGCGTTGGCGGGCCCTGTTGTCGTTCTCCCAGACCATCAGCGAGCAGCCGCCCGGGGACTGGGCGTTGACGGCGAGGTAGTCACCGGAACCCAGGGCGGCCTGCGACTCCACCTGGCCCTTGACCGAGCGGATCCAGTCCAGGCGCAGCGTGCGAGCGCCCTGAACGGGAGAGGAGCTGCTGTTGGCCGCGTCGCCGTACTGGGCCGACCACCCTTCGGCGGGATGGGCCTCCACCCACGAGTCGGTGTTGCCACACGAGCTCGTCCCGAGCGTCACGAGAACGGCGGCCGCGACGGCTGCCATCCGGCGCACGGTCTTTCCAGGAGCAGACATCGAGTCCCGACCCTATCGGAGAGCCCGGCGGGGAAGTCGCCAGCGGAGCCACGCGGCGAGCCGGAGAGCGGCGGCCGGGCTGCGGCGCTCAAGTAGGCTGTGCCGCCATGACCACGATGTGGGGCGCTCCGATTCACAAGCGCTGGCGGGGCTCCAGACTGCGTGACCCGCGGCAGGCCAGGTTCCTGACCATGGATTCACTGCGGTGGGTGCTGGCCAACAAGGCGTACTCGCCGTGGTATCTCGTGCGCTACGTGCGGTTGCTCAAGTTCAAGCTCGCCAATCCGCACATCGTCACGCGCGGGATGGTGTTCCTCGGCAAGGGCGTCGAGATTCAGGCGACCCCGGAGCTCTCCTACATGGAGATCGGCCGGTGGGTGCACATCGGTGACAAGAACACCATTCGCTGCCACGAGGGTTCGCTGCGCATCGGCGACAAGGTCGTCCTGGGCCGGGACAACGTGATCAACACCTACCTCGACATCGAGTTGGGCGATTCGGTTCTGATGGCGGACTGGTGCTACGTCTGCGACTTCGACCACCGGATGGACAGCATCGAACTGCCGATCAAGGACCAGGGCATCGTCAAGGCGCCGGTGCGGATCGGCCCGGACACCTGGGTAGCCACGAAGGTGACGGTGCTGCGCGGAACCTCGGTGGGCCGGGGCTGCGTGCTGGGCAGTCACGCCGTGGTGAAGGGCGAGATTCCCGACTTCTCCATCGCCGTCGGGGCGCCCGCCAAGGTCGTCAAGAACCGCAAGCTCGCATGGGAGACCTCGGCGGCGCAGCGCGCCGAGCTGGCGGCGGCGCTGGCCGACATCGAACGCAAGAAGGCTGCCCGCTAGCGACCACGCGCCTCAGGGCACGTCGCGGGCCAGCAGGTCCGCCCAGGTGTCGCGTCGCACCACCAGGCGGGCGGACCCGCCGTCGGCGAACACGACGGGAATGCGGCGCGCGCCGTTGTACTGGTTGGCCATGGTGTAGCAGTAGGCGCCGGTGACCGGCACGGCGACCAGGTCGCCCACCGTCGGATCACGAAGCGCCACACCGTCGATCAGCTGGTCGCCCGACTCGCAGTGGCGTCCGACGAGGTTGACGTGGGTTCCGCCGCCGACGCGGTTCGCGACGGTCGCCTCGAAGCGCTGCCCGTAGAGCGACACCTCCAGATTGTCACCCATGCCGCCGTCGACCGCGACGTGGGTGACCTTGCCGCGCTTGACCGTCGTCACCCGGTAGAGCGTGCACGCCGACGTGGCGACCATGCTGCGACCGGGCTCGACGACGATCCGACTGCCCGCGGGCAGCAGGGCGTCGGCCGCCGACACCATCGCCTCGGCGTAGTCGGCCACGCTCGGCGGACGTTCGTCGTAGGTGTACCGAACCCCGAGGCCACCGCCCAGGTCGTAGACGTCGAACGTGCCGAGCGCGGCCAGCGGAGCGACGGCGGCGGCGAGCTGCTCGACGTTGAGCAGCTGCGAGCCGACGTGGGTGTGCAGCCCGTCGCAGCGCAGCACGCCGCTGCGTTCGATGCGCGCGATGGCCTCGCGGGCGTCGTCGGGCATCAGGCCGAACTTGGACCCGGCGTGGCCGGTGGCGACCGAGGCGTGGGTGGTGGCGTCGACGCCGGAGATCACCCGAACCAGACACGCCTGGGTGTGGCCGCGGGGCACGAGGCGTTCGAGGCGGTCGAGGTCGTCGAAGTTGTCGACCACCACCAGGCCGACCCCGCTGCGCACGGCGAGCTCGAGTTCGTCGTCGGTCTTGGCGTTGCCGTGCAGCACCAGGCGTGCCGGGTCGGCGCCGGCCGCCAGCGCGGTGACGATCTCGCCGCCGCCCGCCACGTCCAGGTGCAGCCCCTCCTCGCTCATCACGCGCTGAATCGCGGTGCACGGGAACGCCTTCGACGCGAACGCCACGTCCGATCCGGGACGTCTGCTGCGGAACTCGTGCAGATACTCGCGGGCGCGCTGGCGCAGGGCAACCTCGTCGACGACGAGAACCGGGGTGCCGAACTCCGCGGTGAGGTCATCGGCGCGGCAGCCGCCGACGAACAGCATGCCGTCGCCGTCGGTGTGGGTCCCGGGCGGGAAGAGGTCGAGTACGTCGGTTCCGCTCACGGGTCCACGCTAACCCCGGTCGGGCAACGCGTGCTCCACGATGACCGCTCGCCGCTGTGGTTCGCGCTCACGGCGTTTCGCCGACAGATAGACCTGCGCGGTCTCGGCGGCCACGGTGTGCCAGTCGAACGCGGAGTCGAGGCGTTCGCGCGCGGCCACCGCGTGCCGCTGGGCGGCCGCGGGATCGTCGAGCACCGCGCGCACCGCGGCGGCCAGGGCGGCCACGTCACGCGGCGGGAAGGACCGGCCCGTCTGGCCGTCGAGCACCGCCTCGCCGAGCCCGCCGGCGGTGGAGGTCACCAGGGGAGCACCGGTCGCGGCGGCCTCCAGGGCGACGATGCCGAACGGTTCGTAGTGGCTGGGGAGCACCGCGGCGTCACACTCGTGTAGAAGGGCGACGAGCTGCTCGTGGTCGACGCGTCCGACGAAGTCGACGGCCTTGAGCACCCTGTGCTTTCGCGCCTGCTCGAGCAGCCAGTCCTGTTGCGTGCCGTCACCGGCGATGGTCAACGTGGTGCCGGGATGGGTCCGGCGGATGCGGGGCAGCGCCGCGATGGCGTCGTGCACGCCCTTCTCGTACTCGAGGCGGCCGAGGTAGAGCAGGCGCGCCGGTCCCCGCCGTGGCGTGCGCCGCGCGAAGGGCCAGAGGCCGGCGTCGATGCCGTTGCGGATGACCCGTGACTCGGACAGTCCTGGACCGAACAGCGCGGTGATCTCCTCGCCCATCGACGCCGAACACGTGATGAGCGAGTCGGATTCGCGCACCAGCCAGGATTCGACGGCGTGCACCTGGCGGCTGATCTTGCCCGACACCCAGCCTGAGTGCCGTCCCGCCTCGGTGGCGTGGATGGTCGACACCAGGGGGACGTCGAAGTGCTCGGCGAGGGTGATGGCGGGATGGGCGACCAGCCAGTCGTGGGCGTGGACGACGTCGGGACGCCAGTTCAGCGTCAGCCCGGCGCGGATCATCGAATGACCCATCGCCAGCGTCCAGGCCATCATGTCGGTGGCGAAGTCGAATTCGTGGGGGTCCTCGGCCGCGGCGACCACGCGCACGCCCTCGCTGGTGTCGTCGCTCGAGGGATGGGTGCTGGGATCGGTGCCCATGGGGCGCCTGCTGAGGACGACGACCTCGTGGCCCGCCGCGGCCAGGGCGGTGGCGAGATGGTGGACGTGGCGACCCAGGCCGCCGATCACGACCGGCGGGTACTCCCACGACACGAGGAGGACCTTCACCGAGGTCCTTCGCTCTTCGCGCACGCGCTCACCGGGGGAGCCGCCTGGCGTCCAGCGCACCGAACAGCCCGTCGGCGCGATTCCAGTCAGCCGCCAGGCGTTCGGCGTGCTCGCGCCGCCCCGCCCCGAGTGCGTCGGCGATCTCGCGGGTGGCGTGGGCGTGCAGGTGGGCACGGTAACGGGCGTACTCGGCGGCGGTGTCCTTGCTGACCATGAAGGGCCAGTCGCTGGACACCGTGAGCAGAGCTTCGCGCAGGATCTGGTCGGCGACGACGTCGCGTGGCGTCGGCACTCCCACCGCCGCGTGCTGCGTCAGCGCCTTGTCCACCGCGGCGAGCGCAGTGTCGACGACTTCGGCGTTGAGCCGCACCAGGTCCGACACCTGGTCCCCATTCCATACCTGCCAGTCCTTGCCCGAACCCCACGAGCTGGCGGGCAATTCGACGGGATCGCCGACGAAGCCGCCCTCGACGGCGTCGGACAGCGTGCCGACGCGGACCCCGGCCTCGGGCAGTGCGCGCAGCACCCGCTCCAGCCAGACGGGTCCCTCGTGCCACCAGTGCCCGAAGAGTTCGGTGTCGAAGGCGGCCACGACGTGAGCCGGCCGCCCGATGCGCTCGGATTCGGAGACCAGCCTGCGGCGGACGGCGTCGACGAAGTCGGCGACGTGGACGTCGACGGCGTGGTCGGCGCGGTCGGGCTCGTAGGCGGCCTTGTCCTCGGACGGCACCGCCCGTCCGGTGACACGGGCCGGTTTGAGGCCGGTGAGGTGGTCGTAGGTGTGGAAGTCCCGGTACGCGGCGTGGCCCGGGTAGCCCGACTTCGGCGACCAGACCCGGTAGCTCACCACGAGATCGCGTCCGAAGGCGACGACGTCGGTGTCGGCGACGGGGCGACCCAGCGCGGTGTCGCCGTGCAGGGTGGGACCGTCCACCATGAAGTGGGTCACGCCGGCGGCGGCGTACTCTCGCTCCAGTCCCGGCGAGTAGGCGCACTCCGGTGCCCAAATACCTTGGGGGACATGGGCGAAGCGTTGGCCGGCGTCGGCGAGGCCCTCGCGGAGGGCGAACTCCCGCAGCCGCGGGTGCAGCAGCGGCTGGAACGGGTGCGCCAAGGGGCCGCCGAGCAGCTCGATCGCATCGGCGTCGACCAGCTGACGCAGCAGCGGGCTGCCGCCGTGACGCCAGTGGGAGGAGAAGTCCTCGAGCGCCTGCCCCGCCTCCTCGTACTCTCGAATGCCGAACGCCCGCAACGCCTCCGGAGAGGTGTAGCCGCTGCCGCCGGTGCTGCGGCGTACCGCCGCCTCCTGCCCGCGGAGCTGCCAGTTGGCCAGCCAGCTGTGCATGCCGGTGAGGCTGTAGGGATCGTCCAGCTGGGCGGCGACGACGGGCGTGACGCCCAGGGTGAGCAGGTGACTGCGGCCCTCGTCGGACAGTCGGCGCAGCAGCCGGGCCAGTGGCAGGTACGCCGTCGCCCAGGACTGATAGAGCCATTCCTCGCCGACCGGCCACCGGCCGTGATGCGCCAGCCAGGGGAGGTGGGTGTGAAGCACCAGGGTGAACATCCCCGGCGCCGTCGACTGGGGCTCGCTCACGGTTTCACCGCGACGGCCACCAGATCCAGGCTCTCGTCGATGGGACGCTCACTGGCGTCGAGCAGGTCGAAGTCCTCGGTGCGGACCGACGCGACGTCGGCCAGCAGGTCGGACGGCCACGGCGCGTTGGCGACGGCCCGCGCGATCTGGGCGTCGATGATCGAACCGCCGTGCCGGGCGTCGAGCTCGGCGAGGTGGGTGCCGTGGAACACCCCGAGCATGGCCTCGACGCGAAAGCCCGAGTCGGTGAGCAGTTCGGTGAGCTCGGCGGCGTTGAGCTCACGGGTGTGGAACGGGTTGACCGGAGTGTCGCGGCCGGGAGAGAAGGTGATGCGGTTGGGCGTCGACATCAGCAGGACCCCCGACGGGCGCAGCACGCGGGCGCACTCGCCGACGAATTGCCCCTGATCCCAGAGGTGTTCGATGACCTGAAAGTTCACGACGACGTCGACGGAGCCGTCCTGGAGTGGCAACTCGGCCAGGTTCCCCTGACGCATGTCGACGTGGGGATAGCGAGCGCGGACGTGGGCCACCGCCGACTCGTCGTAGTCCAGCCCGATGACGTGACGAGCTACGCCGGCGATGAGGTCGGCGCCGTAGCCCTCTCCGGACCCGGCCTCGAGGACGACGCGATCCGCGCAGCGCTTCAGCAGCCGCTGGTACACCACCTCGTGCCGGCGAAACCAGTAGTTCTCCTCGGCCAATCCGGGGACGGTGCGCTCACCGGTCAGCGGAAGGGCGTCCGCGCTCGAGAGGGCGGCGTCGGAGGAATCGGGATGGGTAAATGCGCTCATTGCCAACGCAGGCTAACCCAGCTATGGCCATTGTCACGGCTTCACGAGGTTCACGAGCCGGTGGGAGGGGGCAGAAGGTTAGACAACACCAGTTATGGTGTGGGTGCATACCGCCCCAAGTTACTGACTAGTAACATGATGGCTGTTGTATCAATCGTGATATGGGCAGGCCGGCTGAGGCCTCATCGAGGAGGACGAACCACACTCATGACGAACATCGTGGTCCTGATCAAACAGGTTCCTGATTACGAGGATCGGCATCTCACCGACGGTGACTGGACCCTTGACCGGGCCGGCAGCGATCCGGTGCTGGACGAGATCAACGAAAAGGCCGTCGAGGTCGCGCTGCAGCTCAAGGAGAAGCACGCGGACGCCGACTACAACGTGGTCGTGCTGACCGCGGGCCCGGCGAGTGCCGAGACGGCGATCCGCCGGGCACTGTCCATGGGCGCCGACTCGGCCTACCACCTGGTCGACGACGGCCTCAAGGGCTCCGACATGGTCCAGACGTCGTGGGCGCTGGCTCGTTCGCTCGGCCAGATCGAGGACATCGGCGTGGTCATCGCCGGCAACGAAACCAGCGACGGCGTCGGCGGCGCGGTTCCCGCGATCCTGGCCCAGTTCCTGGGTCTGCCTCAGCTGACGACGATGCGCAGCATCGAGATCGCCGACGGCAAGGTGACCGGCGAGCGCGAGACCGACGACGGCGTGTTCGGCCTCGAGGCCACGCTTCCCGCGATCGTCAGCATCAGCGAGAAGATCGTCGACGACGCCCGCTTCCCGTCGTTCAAGGGGATCATGGCGGCGAAGAAGAAGCCCGTCGAGACCCTGACGCTGGCCGGGATCGGAGTCGAGGCCGACGAGGTCGGTGGGCAGTACTCCGGGTCGACCGTGGTGTCGGCCACCCCCAAGCCGCCGAAGACGGCAGGCGAGAAGGTCACCGACGAGGGTGAAGGCGGCAAGCAGATCGCCGACTACCTGGTCGCCCAGAAGCTGCTCTGAGCGTCGTCGACCCGTCCCAGACCCACACTTCCTAGAGAGCGAACGAGAACCAATGGCTGAAGTACTCGTGCTCGTCGAGCACGCTGAAGGAAAACTGAAGAACGTCACCGGGGAGCTCATCACCGCCGCCCGCGCGCTGGGCGAGCCCTCCGCCGTGGTCATCGGTGCCCCGGGCACCGCGGAGAACCTGACCGAGGGCCTCAAGGCCGCCGGTGCGGCGAAGATCTACGTCGCCGAGTCCGACGTCGTGGAGCAGTACCTTGTCACGCCCAAGGTGGACGTGCTCAACGCGCTGGTCGAGTCGGCGTCGCCGGTGGCCGTGGTGGTCGTCGCCAGCGCGGAGGGCAAGGAGATCGCAGGTCGCGTCGCGGCCGAGACCGGCTCCGGTGTGCTGATCGACGTGGTCGGCATCAAGGAGGGCCCGATCGGGATCCACTCGATCTTCGGTGGCGCCTACACCACCGAGGCCAAGGCCGAGGGCGACGGACCCGTCCTCGCGCTGCGTCCCGGTGCCGTCGAGGCCGAGCCCGCCGCGGGCGCTGGTGAGGTCGTGACCGTCGAGGTGCCCGCACCGGCCGAGAACGCCACCAAGATCACCTCGCGTCAGCCGGCGCAGAAGAGCGCGCGTCCCGAACTGAGCGAGGCGAAGATCGTCGTCGCCGGCGGTCGTGGCGTCGGCAGCAAGGAGAACTTCGGCATCGTCGAGGAGCTCGCGGACGCATTTGGTGGCGCCGTGGGCGCCTCCCGCGCGGCCGTCGACTCCGGCTTCTACGAGGGACAGTTCCAGGTTGGCCAGACCGGCAAGACGGTCTCGCCGCAGCTGTACCTGGCGCTCGGCATCTCCGGTGCGATCCAGCACCGCGCCGGCATGCAGACCTCGAAGACCATCGTCGCCGTCAACAAGGACGAGGAAGCGCCGATCTTCGAGATCGCCGACTACGGCATCGTGGGCGACCTGTTCAAGGTCACCCCGCAGCTGACCGAGGCAGTCAAGGCCCGCAAGGGGTAGACCCCCACAGTTCGACACGAGACCCCGGTGCACTTCGGTGCGCCGGGGTCTCGTGTCGTCTGGACCCTGGGGTTGGACTACGGACTTTCCAGGGCTCGAAGGACCTCCGTTCGGTGCGAGAGTCGACCCATCACACCAACCAGAGGGGTTCGACAATGAGGATCACAGTCATCGGGGCAACCGGTCAGGTCGGCTCGAAGGTGGTGGAGCTGCTGCGCGCGGAGGGACACGACGTCGTGGCGGCATCCCGGGAGACTGGGGCCGACGTGCTCACGGGTGCCGGACTGGTCGAGGCACTCACCGGTGCCCAGGTGCTCGTCGACGTGGTCAACTCGCCGTCCTTCGAGGACGGTCCGGTGCTGACGTTCTTCACCGCCTCGTCGGCCAACCTGGTCGCCGCGGCGAAGGAGACTGGCGTCGCGCACTACGTCGCGTTGTCGATCGTCGGCGTGGACGGCCTGCCGGACAGCGGGTACATGCGCGCCAAGGTGGTGCAGGAGAAGACGATCGTCGACTCTGGCCTGCCCTACACGATCATCCGGGCGACCCAGTTCCAGGAGTTCGCCGAGGCCATCACCGGATCCCTGGTGGTCGACGGCGAGGTGCGCGCGCCCGATGCACTCATCCAACCGATCGCGGCGGCAGACGTCTCGGCCGCGGTGGCCCGGGCCGCCGTCGCCGCACCCGTCCGCGGGACGGTCGACGTCGGCGGACCGGACAAGATCTCGTTCGCCGACATGGCTCGGGCCGTCCTCGACAGCCAGGGCGCCGCCACGCCCGTGGTCGTCGACCCCTCGGCCACCTACTTCGGCACGCACGTCGAGCGGGACAGTCTGGTCACCGGCCCTGGCGCGACCCTGGCCCCCACCCGCTTCGCGGACTGGATCGGCGCCCGATGAATCCCGACGGGGAGAAGAGTCCCCTCACCGTGATCCAAAGCGTCACACCGCCGTTCATTCCGCCGAACGCCGAGGTGATGACCGTGGTCATCGAATGGCCGGCGGGCAGCCCCGGGGCGCCACCGCACCGGCACCCCGGCGGTCCGGCGTTCGGATACGTCCTCGAAGGGGAGATGCTGTTCGAGCTCGAGGGTGAGGCGCCACGCGTGATCAAGGCGGGCGAGGCCTTCTGGGAGCCAGGCGGCGACGTCATCCACTACTCCGATGCCAACAACCGCGTCGACGGACCACTGCGCTTCGTGGTGAACATGCTGTGCGTGCCCGGGCAGCCCATGCTCGTCTACGTCGAACCCGACGAGCTGGAGCGGTTGAAGGATCGACGGGTGCCCCTCTCGCAGACCTGACGGATCCGGCGCAGACGTAGGGTTGCGCCGTGGACTTGCTTCTCGGAATCGACATGGGCACCGGAAGCACGAAGGGCGTCCTGGTGGACCCGGCGGGCGTGGTGCTGGCGTCGGCGTCGATCCCGCATTCGATGAGCCTTCCGCGGCCGGGCTGGGCCGAAGTCGACGCCGAGGCCACGTGGTGGCGCGAGGTGTGCGAGATCAGCAACCGGCTGACGCGCGAGGTGCCGCCGGGGTCGACGGTGGCCGCGATGTGCGTCAGCGGCGTCGGTCCCTGCCTGGTGCTCTGCGACGACGACCTGAAACCGCTCCGACCGGCGATCCTCTACGGCGTCGACACCCGGGCGACTGCCGAAATACGGTCGCTGACCAATGAATTCGGAGCCGACGCGATCCTGGAACGGGCAGGCACGCTGCTGTCCAGTCAGGCTGTCGGACCCAAGCTGGAATGGGTCCGGCGCCACGAGCCGGACGTGTTCGGCCGGGCGACGCGGTGGTACGGATCCAACTCCTACATCGCCGCCAAGCTCACCGGCGAATACGCGATCGACCACCACACCGCCAGTCAGTGCGACCCGCTGTATGCGACGAGTGACTTCGACTGGAACGTCGAATGGGCGACGCGCATCTGCGGGCATCTTCCGTTGCCCCGGTTGGTTTGGCCGCAGGAGGTGGTCGGGCACGTGCACGACGAGGCGGCCGCCGCCACCGGGGTGCCTCGGGGGACGCCGGTGGTCGCCGGCACGGTCGACGCGTACGCCGAGGCGTTCTCGGTCGGCGTCCGCAATCCCGGTGACCAGATGCTGATGTACGGCTCCACCATGTTCATGGTGCAGATCATCGACGAGTACCACAGTGATCCCGCACTGTGGACGACCGCGGGTGTGGAGCGTGGATCGTTGGCGTTGGCGGCGGGCACGTCGACCGCCGGCACCATGATCGGCTGGTTGCAAACCATCACCGGTGGAGCGTCTTTGGAGGAGTTGACGGCCGAGGCGGCGGCGGTCCCGGCCGGCTGCGAGGGGCTGATCGCACTCCCGTATCTGGCGGGGGAGCGGACTCCGGTGTTCGACCCCGACGCCCGCGGCCTGTTCGCCGGTCTGACCCTGCGCCACGGCCGTGGACACTTGTTCCGGGCCGCCTACGAAGGCATCGGTTTTGGGATTAGGCAGATCCTCGAGTTGTTCGACGACGCACACACCGGACGCCGCACCGTGGCCGTCGGCGGCGGGTTGCGCAGCCCCGTGTGGGCCCAGGCGGTCAGCGACATCACCGACCGTCCGCAGTTGGTGGCCCGGCAGGGGATCGGTGCCAGCTACGGCAGTGCGTTGATGGCCGCCATCGGCGTGGGACTAGTTGCACCGCAGACGGATTGGACGTCGATCGAACGTGAGATCGCGCCCAACCCCGATCACCGCGCGCTGTACGACGATCTGTACGAGGTGTGGCGCGAGCTGTATCCGGCCACCAGATCGCTGATGCACGACCTGGGCCGAGCCGGCTGGTGACGCCGGTGGTCGAGCCGGCGATGGCCGTCTAGCAAGGCGTCGCGGCCGCTACGGCTCATCCGCGGGAGCGGGTCCGTGCCGGGGCTTCTACGCGAGGGACGTGTCGGACCCCTCTTCTAGAATGGGGTCATGTCCACGGCGGCAACGTCTTTGAGCTCCAAGGAGCGTCTGGCGGTGTTGTTCGAGGAGATGTCGGAGTTGGCGGGGCAGCGCAACGCGATCGACGCCCGGTTGGTGGAGATCGTCGCCGAGATCGACGGTGACGGGATCTGGGGTGCCACCGGGTGCCGGTCGGTGCCGGCGTTGGTGGCCTGGAAGCTGGGTGTCACCCCACACAACGCGGAGACCATGGTCACCGTGGCCCGGCGGCTGCACGAGTTCCCGCGCCATGCCGAACGGATGCGGCAGGGGCAGCTGTCGTTGGATCGGGTCGGGGTGATCGCGCAGCGGGCCGGTGCGGGGTCCGACGCGCACTACGCCGAACTGGCGGTCGTGGCCACGGTCACCCAGCTGCGGACCGCGGTGACGATGGAACCCCGACCCACACCAGACCGGGAACCGGAGCCGGAGCGGTCGTTCCGCACGACGGTCACCGACACGCACACCACCTACCGGATCACGTTGCCGAAGGTGGAGGCCGCGAAACTCGACGCCGCCCTGGACTCGCACCGCGACGCGTTGATCGCCGACTGGACACGCGACCACGGCGACGACGCGTCCGAGGACTCCGTCCAGGTACCGCCGTTTCCCGACACCGTGGACGCGTTCACCAGCCTGGTCGACGCCGGGTGGGACAGTGACGTCGCGGCCCGCCCGCACGGTCAGCACACCACCGTGATCGTGCACCTCGACGCCGAGAACCGGCAGGCGGCACTGCATCTGGGTCCGGTGCTGACCGACGCCGAGCGCCGCCTGTTGCTGTGTGACACCGACTGCGAGCTGTGGTTGCACCGCCACGGCCAGGTCATCGGGTCCGGGCGGGCCACCCGCACCATCAGCCGCCGACTCCGACGGGCCCTCGAACATCGTGACCGCTGCTGCGCCGTCCCCGGCTGCGGGGCCACCCGAGGATTGCACGCCCATCACGTCGTCCATTGGGAGGACGGCGGGCCCACCGAGTTGGACAACCTGGTCCTGCTGTGTCCGTTTCATCACCGCCTGCACCATTCCGGTAGGATCACCATCACCGGTCCCGAGTCAAGACTCGTGGTCGTCAACGCCGACGGCGACCCGCTCGACCCCGGCTCACTCGCGCGAACACCCACCCAACCCCCACCGGCGGTCACACCCTGCCGCGGACCGCTCGGCGAACGCGCCGAATGGTGGTGGTACACCCCCTT